>Ga0182233_1000149_pt1 | contig 14126 bp, 9 predicted proteins | sample G6R1MG_31_FD_129664 | JGI IMG/M metagenome (GOLD analysis project Ga0182233, IMG submission 129664) | Miscanthus phyllosphere microbial communities from Michigan, USA - G6R4_NF_07NOV2016_LD1 MG | ecosystem: Host-associated > Plants > Phyllosphere > Phylloplane/Leaf | place: USA: Michigan... | reverse complement strand
GCGGCTGGCAGCGCTGACGGCATCACCATCGACTTCACCCATCTGCTTCAGCACAACGCTGCCAGTTCGCGCTCCGCCGCATATGTGGATGGCCATTCGGCAGGGGAATTGAAAAGCCTCGACGTTGGCCGGGACGGCATTCTGCGTGCCGGGTTTACCAATGGCATGACTAAAGATATCGGTCAGGTGATGCTCGCCAGTTTCGCCAATCCGCATGGCTTGCAGCCGCGTAGCGATACACGCTGGACCGCCACTGCCGATTCCGGAGTGGCTGAATATGATGTGCCGGGCGTCGGTACGCTGGGCAGCATCGTCAGTGGCGCACTGGAAGGTTCGAACGTCGTGCTGGCCGATGAGCTGATTGCGCTGATCCAGGCCCAGACGGCCTATCAAGCCAACTCCAAGGCGATATCCACCGAAGTGACGCTGATGCAGACACTGATCCAGTCGACCTGATCAGATCGAGCAGTCGGCTTTGATGAAGTGGCCTTTCAAGCGTTTCCAGCCTGGGCCCGGGCTGGCCTGGGCGCAGACGATCCGGCTGTCGCCCTGCCATTTGTAATAGTAGGCGGGAGCGGCCTGAGAGAGCAGGGCAAAGGTGATCAGGCTCGCGCTCGCGATACCGATGATGCACGCACGAAAAGGCATGACGGTTCCCGGTCACGGTTGCGGTGTCGGCAAGATTATCACTGTCGATCCGGTTCTCGGCGCAGTTCGATGAAGTTTTTTTGGCGGTGTTTCCTGTCTGGCAAGCGGCAGGCGGCAGTCCACCGCCGCTATTGGTTGGCGCTCTTTCCTCAAGCCATCGGCGATCGCCAGTTTTTACTGGCTAATCAGGCATTTGTATCGAGCCTGACAAGTTGGTTCAAAAATTGCTTTAACCCTTTCAGAACAGCTACAGGCGGCAAGCGTCTGTCGGAGGAGGAAGACTGTGGACAAGTTGCTTTACGTCGCAATGAGCGGTGCATCCGAAAACGCGATCGCGCAAAAGGCTCATGCCAACAACCTGGCAAACGTCTCGACCAACGGTTTCATGCGGGACCTGGAACAGGCCCGCTCGATGCCGGTGTTTGGCGAGGTCATGCCATCGCGAGCCTACGCCATGAGCGAGCGTCCCGGGACCGACTTTTCCGCCGGTGCGATGGTGCAGACCGGTCGTGAGCTGGACATCGCCGTCAAGGGTGATGGCTGGATCGCAGTGCAGACCCCCGACGGCGGTGAAGCCTACACCCGCAGTTCCGGCATGAACATCGATGCCCTGGGCGTGTTGCGCGACGGCAGTGGTTTGCCGGTTATGGGCAACGGCGGTCCGATTGCCGTGCCGCCTCAGCAGCAGATCGAGATCGGCGCCGACGGCACGATCAGTATTCGTTCGCTGGGCGAGAGTCCTCAGGTGATGGCGCAGGTCGACCGCATCAAGCTGGTCAAGCCTGACCTGAAGACCATGGAGAAGGGCCCTGATGGCCTGATCCACACCAAGACCGGCCGGCCTGCCGATGCAGATGCCACCGTTCAGGTCGAGTCCGGCTTTCTGCAGGCGAGCAACGTCAATGCGGTCGAGGAAATGACCTCGGTACTGGCCTTGTCCCGTCAATTCGAATTGCACGTCAAGATGATGAAGACCGCCGAAGAAGACGATCAGTCTATGGCTCGCGTCTTGCAACTTGGCTAATCAATGACAGCTTGCGCCGACAAACCGGCGCTCGAGGAGAACACACATGCTTCCTGCACTATACGTCGCCAAAACCGGTCTTGCCGCTCAGGACACCAACCTGACCACCATCTCCAACAACCTGGCGAACGTCTCGACCACCGGTTTCAAGAGTGACCGGGCCGAGTTCCAGGACCTGCTGTATCAGATCAAACGCCAGCCGGGTGCCCAGTCCACTCAGGACAGCGAACTGCCTTCCGGCCTGCAACTGGGTACCGGTGTGCGTATTGTCGGCACGCAGAAGAACTTCACTGCCGGTAGCCTGCAGACCACCAACAACCCGCTGGACCTGGCGGTCAACGGTCGTGGTTTCTTTCAGGTGACCCAGCCGGACGGCACCATTGCCTACAGCCGTGACGGTACTTTCCACCTCGACGCCAACGGCCAGATCGTCACGGCCAACGGTTATGCCCTCGAGCCTGCGATCGTCGTTCCGCAGAACGCCCAGACTTTTACGGTCGGTCAGGACGGTACTGTTTCCGTCACGCTGGCAGGCGCAACCGCTACGCCGCAGATCATCGGCAATATCCAGACCGCCGACTTCATCAACCCCGCCGGCCTGCAGGCCATCGGTGGCAACCTGTACCTGGAAACCGGTTCGAGCGGCGCGCCGCAGATCGGCACCCCTGGCCTTAACGGCCTTGGCCCGACCCTGCAGAACACCCTTGAAAACTCCAACGTCAGCACCGTTGAGGAACTGGTCAACATGATCACTACCCAGCGCGCCTACGAGATGAACTCCAAAGTGATCTCGACCGCTGACCAGATGCTGCAAAACCTGACTCAGAACCTGTAAGTCCTTGATGTCGCTGCTCGTAGAACCGCTCAATCCGATGGGGCGCCTGATAAGCGCCTGTTACACCGCGAGGTTTCAAGTGTCATGAACCGCCTTAGTGTTCCGCGTTTTTCAGTGTTGATCGCTTCATTGTGCGGGATCACCCTGCTGTCCGGCTGTGTTGCGCCGACGGCCAAGCCCAATGACCCTTATTACGCTCCGGTGTTGCCGCGTACGCCCATGTCGGCGGCTGCCAACAATGGCGCCATCTATCAGGCCGGTTTCGAGCAGAACCTGTACGGCGACCGCAAGGCCTTCCGTATTGGCGACATCATCACCATCACGCTTTCCGAGCGTATGGCGGCGAGCAAGGCGGCCACTTCGGCGATGACCAAGGACAGCACCAACAGCATTGGTCTGACCTCGCTGTTCGGTTCGGGTCTGACCACCAACAACCCGATTGGCGGTAACGACCTGAGCCTGAACGCTGGTTACAACGGCGCGCGGACTACCAAGGGTGATGGCAAGGCCGCACAGAGCAACAGTCTGACCGGCTCGGTCACCGTGACGGTTGCGGATGTGCTGCCCAACGGCATTCTGGCGGTGCGTGGCGAGAAGTGGATGACCCTCAATACCGGTGACGAACTGGTGCGGATTGCCGGCCTGGTCCGGGCTGACGACATCGCGACCGATAATACCGTGTCGTCCACCCGTATCGCCGATGCACGTATTACCTATTCGGGGACCGGAGCCTTTGCCGATACCAGCCAGCCAGGCTGGTTCGACCGGTTCTTCCTCAGCCCGTTGTTCCCTTTCTGATAGCGGGATAGACATGATCAAGCTCAAGCAACTGATAGCGGCGACCTTGTTGTTGTCCACAGCGTTCGGCGTGCATGCCGAGCGTCTGAAGGACATCGCAAGCATCTCCGGCGTACGGGCCAACCAGTTGATCGGTTACGGTCTGGTCGTGGGTCTCAACGGTACAGGTGACCAGACCACCCAGACCCCGTTCACCCTGCAGACCTTCAACAACATGCTGTCGCAGTTCGGCATCAAGGTGCCGTCGGGTTCGGGCACCGTGCAGCTGAAAAACGTCGCGGCGGTTGCGGTGTACGCAGATTTGCCAGCGTTCGCCAAACCGGGCCAGACGGTCGATATCACTGTTTCCTCGATCGGTAACTCCAAAAGCCTGCGCGGTGGTGCGCTGTTGATGACACCGATGAAAGGTGTCGACGGCAACGTTTACGCCATCGCTCAGGGCAACCTGGTGGTCGGCGGTTTCGACGCGGAAGGCCGTGACGGCTCGAAGATTACCGTCAACGTTCCGTCGTCGGGTCGAATCCCCGGTGGTGCGTCGGTAGAACGCGCTGTACCGAGCGGCTTCAACCAGGGCAACACCCTGACGCTGAACCTGAATCGCTCCGACTTCACCACTGCCAAGCGCGTCGTGGACAAGATCAACGACATGCTTGGCCCTGGCGTCGCTCAGGCGCTGGACGGTGGTTCGGTGCGCGTGACTGCGCCGCTCGACCCAAGCCAGCGTGTGGATTACCTGTCGATTCTGGAAAACCTGGAAATCGATCCGGGCCAGACTGCTGCCAAGGTCATCATCAATTCGCGGACCGGCACCATCGTCATCGGCCAGAACGTCAAGGTTTCACCTGCCGCCGTCACCCACGGCAGCCTGACCGTGACCATCACCGAAGACCCGATCGTCAGCCAGCCGGGCGCATTGTCCGGCGGACAGACGGCGGTAGTGCCTCGCTCGCGGGTTAACGCCCAGCAGGAACTGCACCCGATGTTCAAGTTCGGTCCAGGCACCACGCTGGATGAGATCGTTCGCGCGGTCAATCAGGTGGGCGCTGCGCCCGGTGACCTGATGGCCATCCTCGAAGCCCTTAAGCAGGCCGGCGCGTTGCAAGCCGACCTGATCGTGATCTGAGGATTCGAGCATGGATATGCCCAAGAGCGGAATTTCGTCGGCGGTCGATTCGGGTGCCTACACCGACGTCAACCGTCTGGCGTCGCTGAAGCATGGCGACAAGGACAGTGTGGAAAACCAGAAGAAGGTGGCCCGCGAGTTCGAGTCGCTGTTCGTCAGCCAGATGCTCAAGGCCATGCGCTCGGCCAACGAAGTGCTGGCCAAGGACAATCCGATGAACACCCCGGCCACGCGGCAGTATCAGGATATGTATGACCAGCAGTTGGCGGTCACGCTGTCCACCCGTGGCAGCGGTATCGGTTTGCAGGACGTGCTGATGCGCCAATTGTCGAAAGACAAGGGGATAAACCACGCTGCGCCGGTCAATACGACCGACGCTGCAACGGCCGCTACTGACGCTGCGCCGGCCAAGACCGGTCTGGCGACCAGCGTCTATCAGCGTCCGTTGTGGGCCACGCGCTCGGCGGCTGCCGATCAGGCGGCGGCTGCGGCCTCGGCGTCCGGAGAAGGGCGCAACGACATGGCGCTGCTCAACGCGCGTCGTCTGTCGCTGCCCGCCAAACTCACCGATCGTCTGCTGGCCGGCATCGTGCCTTCTGCCACCACAGCCGTCAGCAACAGCCCGGTGCCGGCTCGTGCGACAGCCGGTATTTCAGGCAACAACGGCGACTGGACACTCGATCCGAACCTGGCACCCGCGCCGGAGTACGTGCGCTCCATGGCCCAGCCACCGCTGGCACCGGCCAAGCGCGCGTTCAGCAACGCCGATCAGTTCGTCGAAACCATGTTGCCACTGGCCAAGGAAGCCGCAGCGCGTATCGGCGTCGACCCGGTCATGCTGGTGGCGCAGGCGGCACTGGAAACCGGTTGGGGCAAATCGATCATGCGTCAGCAGGACGGTAGCAGCAGTCACAACCTGTTCGGCATCAAGGCGGCGGGCAGCTGGAAGGGTGCCGAAGCGCGTGCGATCACCAGCGAGTTCCGCGACGGCAAGATGGTCAAGGAAACGGCGGATTTCCGTTCCTATGATTCCTACGCCGACAGCTTCCACGACCTGGTCAGTCTGTTGCAGAACAACAGCCGCTATAAAGAAGTGGTCAATTCGGCCGATAAACCGGAACAGTTTGTAAAAGAATTGCAGAAGGCCGGTTACGCCACTGACCCGGACTATGCCAGCAAGATTTCGCAGATTGCGAAGCAGATGAAGAGTTACCAGACTTACGCCGCTGCAGCGGGCTCTTCCACGACTTTATAAGGTTTGACTCATGTCGCTGATTTCAATTGGGCTCTCAGGTATCAATGCCAGCAGTGCCGCGATCAACACCATCGGTAACAACACGGCGAACGTGGATACCGCAGGTTACTCGCGTCAGCAGGTGCTGACCACGGCTTCGGCGCAGATCGCTCTTGGTCAGGGTGTAGGCTACATCGGTACCGGCACTACGCTGTCGGACGTACGTCGCATCTACAACAGCTATCTGGACACCCAATTGCAATCGAGCACCGCCCTCAGCGCGGATGCAGTGGCTTATTCCGGTCAGGCCAGCAAGACCGATACATTACTGTCAGACAATGCGACGGGGATCTCCGTGCAATTGGCGGACTTCTTCACCAAGATGCAGGGCATCGCCACCAGCGCCACGCAGTCGGCCGAACGCTCGTCGTTCCTGACCCAGGCTGGCGCGTTGAGCGCACGCTTCAACTCGGTTTCGTCGCAGTTGTCCACGCAGAACGATAACGTCAACACGCAGCTCAACACCTTCACCAAACAGGTCAACGAGCTGACCACCACCCTGGCGAGCCTGAACAAGCAGATCACACAAGCGTCTGCGGGCAACGCCACGCCGAACACCCTGCTTGACTCGCGCAGTGAAGCGGTTCGTCAGCTCAACGAGCTGGTCGGTGTGAAAGTGGTCGAGAACAACGGTAACTTCGACATCTATACCGGTACCGGACAATCACTGGTCAGTGGCGGCACGTCCTACAAGATGTCGGCCAGCCCGAGCCCGTCCGATCCGTTGCAGTACAACGTGCAGGTTGCCTACGGCCAGACCCAGACCGATGTGACCTCAGTGCTCACTGGCGGCTCGATCGGTGGTCTGTTGCGTTACCGCAACGAAGTGCTGGTGCCTGCGACCAACGAACTGGGCCGTACCGCGATGGTATTGTCGGACCAGGTCAACAGCCAGATGAACCAGGGCATCGACAGCAAGGGCAATTTCGGTTCGAACCTGTATTCCAGCATCAACAGTGCCGAAGCCATTACCCAGCGCAGCATCGGCAAAACCACCAACAGTGTCGGCTCCGGCAACCTCAACGTCACCATTGGCGACACCAGCAAGCTGACCGCCAACGATTATGAAGTGACGTTCAGCGACTCGTCGAATTTCACCGTACGTCGTCTGCCCAACGGCGAGAGCGTCGGTGCCGGTTCGCTGGCTGACAATCCGCCCAAACAGTTCGATGGCTTCAGTGTGAGCCTCAACGGCAATACGCTGGCAGCCGGTGACAGTTTCAAGGTCATCCCGACCCGCACTGGCGCGTCGGGGATCTCGGTGGTTCTGACCGACGCCAAGGATATTGCAGCGGCCGCGCCCTTGACGGCAACGGCGGGATCCAGCAACTCCGGTACTGGTGGCTTCACCCAGCCGGTGCTGAACACCAGGTCGGATATCTACGACAGCACCCAGACCGCTGACCTGCGCAATGCGCTCAAAGACTCCACCCCGATGAAACTGGTGATGGGTGCGGTCAGCAGTACGGGCGTGCAGAGTTACACCCTGATCAATGCGAGTGGCGGAGCGGTGCTCGACCAGAACGGCAATGCCGTTGGTGGCTCGATCATCCAGGGCCAGGCCAACACGATCAAATTGAACGTCGGCTATACCGACACCACAACGACGCCGAGCAGCAGCACTGCGTTCCAGCTGGAAATGACCATCTCCGGCTCGCCGGTTGCCAATGACACGTTCAGCATCGGCATGACCGGTGGCGGCTCGTCCGACAACCGCAACGCGTTGGCAGTGGTCGGCCTGCAGACCGCCAAGACCGTCGGTGTCGTCAACGGTGGCGTGGGCACCAGCCTGTCCGGTTCGTATGCAGATACGGTATCGGTTGTGGGTACGCTGGCGAGCCAGAGCAAGAACGATGTGACCGCCACTGCGGCCGTTGTCAGCCAGGCCAAATCGTCACGCGACTCGGTCTCGGGTGTATCGCTCGACGAAGAGGCGTCCAACCTGATCAAGTATCAGCAGTACTACACCGCCTCTTCGCAGATCATCAAGGCAGCACAAACCATTTTCAGCACGCTGATCAACAGTCTTTAAGGAATCGTGAGCCATGCGTATCTCGACTACCCAGTTCTTCGAATCCACGAACACCAATTATCAGCGTAACTATTCGAACCTGAACAAGACCAGCGAAGAGGTCTCCAGCGGCATCAAGCTCAATACCGCAGGCGATGATCCGGTAGGTGCCGCGCGCGTACTGCAACTGGCGCAGCAGAACTCCATGCTGACCCAGTACGAAACCAATATCGGCACGATCAATACCAACGCGGTGACCACCGAGACCACGCTGACCAGCATCATCGACACGATGCAGGCTGCGCGGGAGCAGATCGTATCGGCAGGCAGTGGCGCGTTTACCGACTCGGACCGGCTCGCCAAGGCTTCGGCCCTCAAGCAGTACCAGAGTCAGATTCTGGGCTTGATGAACAGCCAGGACCCTAACGGTCAGTACATATTTTCCGGTTCCAAGGCCTCGACGCCACCGTATTCGCTGAACGCCGATGGCTCCTATAGCTACAAGGGCGACCAGACCAGCGTCAATCTGGCGGTAGGTGATGGTTTGGTCATGGCCAGCAACACGACAGGTTTCGAGGCCTTCGAGCAGTCGGTCAACACAACCCGTACGTCTGCCACACTGCTTTCGCCTGCAACCGATGACGGCAAGATCGGCCTCAGCAGTGGCCTGGTGACGTCCACTCCGACCTATAACTCCAGCTACCAGGGCGGCGAGCCCTATACGCTGACTTTTCTCAGCGGTACGCAATTCAAGATCACTGATGCCAGTGGCACTGACGTGAGTTCCGATACCTCGACTGGCGGCAAGTTTTCCCACGGCTCGTTCGATGCCCAGACGTTTACTTTCCGCGGCGTGGAAATGACGCTCAACGTCAACCTGCCGGCCGCTGACCGGGTCTCGGACGCTACCGCAGATGCGGCGCTGGCCAATCGCAGCTATCAACTGGCGTCGACACCGGACAGTGTTTCCACCTCGCGCAGCGCCGGCAATACGTCAACGGCGACCGTCAGCAGCTCTGTCGTGGGCAATACCGCTGCGGACCGGACTGCTTTCAACAATACCTTCCCGACAGACGGCGCGATCCTCAAGTTCACCAGCCCGACCGATTACGAGCTGTACGCCGCGCCGTTGACCACCAGCAGCAAGCCAGTGTCCAGCGGCACCATGACCGGCTCGACGGCCAACGCCTCCGGTGTGAACTTCAATATCAGCGGTACACCGGCTGCCGGTGATCAGTTCATCGTCGAGTCTGGCACGCACCAGACCGAGAACATTCTCAATACGCTGACAGCGGCGATCAAAGCCCTGTCGACGCCCACCGATGGCAACCTGGTGGCCTCGCAGAATATGACGGCAGCGCTGAACTCTGCGCTGGGCAACATGAGCAGCGCCATCGAACAAGCTTCTACGGCACGTTCCAGTGGCGGCGCGCGTCAGCTGGCGGCAACCGCCCAAGGTACGACCAACGATCTGCTCAAAGGCAACAACACTACTGAGCAAGGTACTTACGTAAACGCTGACATCGTCGAGGCGACCACCCGCCTGACATTGCAGAAAACCATGCTGGACGCTTCTCAGCAGGTGTTTACCATGCTATCCAAGTTGAACCTGTTCAGTCAGCTTTGAGTTCTGACGTTGAGCATCCGCCGTCTTTTTTCAGCGGTGAGGGGGGCCACTCGACTGAAGGGCCCCCAGCCGCTCGCGAGTCAGTCATAGTGAATTCAGTCCCCCTCGTCAGTATTGTCATTCCCGCCTTCAATTCGCGCTTCTTCCGCGCAGCGCTGCAAAGTGCGCTCGACCAGGTCTACGACAATCTCGAAATCATCGTCTGTGACGATTGCCGTAGCGACGAGATCAAGGCGATTTTCGACGAGCTGGTAGCTCCCGACAGCGACCGGGCCCGTTACCTGCGCAATCCTCAGCGCCTGGGATTTCAGGGCAATCTGCTCAAGTGTCTGGAGCAGGCGAGCGGCGAATACATCAAGTTTCTCTGCGATGACGACCGCCTCTATAACTACTGCGTTGCGCATCAGGCGCAAACCCTCGATACCTACAAGGATGTCCAGCTCGTCGTCAGCAAACGCCATCTGGTGGACGTCGATGATTATGTCCTGCCGGCCCGCATGGAAAACGTTGGTCTGGTGCCCTACGACGCTGTGTTCAAGGGCGAGGACATGCTGGCGATTTTCGAGCGCACGCCGCGCAATTATCTGGGCGGTTTCAGTGGCGCGATGATGCGTCGCGCCGATGTGCAGGAATACCTGCCGTCCATTGCGCTGCCGCAAGGCTTCGTTGCGCTGCTGGATTTCACGCTGTTCATCTGCCTGCTGCGGCGCGGCAATCTGGTTGTGCTGCACAGCATCCAGAGTACCGAACGCCTGCACCCGGGGCGCTTCAGCAGTCAGGGCGATATGTACCAGAAAGCCACCACCGAATGGGGCTGGCTGAACGAAATGCTCAAGGCGCGTAGCGGCGAAGACGCTCCGGCTCAGGGCTGGGTACGTTTTCTGCCTCTGCGCCGCGCGCACGAAGAGCCGCGCGAGTGGGACGAGGTCGGCCTTTACGGGGTGATGGCGGGTCGCCAGGGCGTGATGATGAGCCGCGTCGGCAGTGCCAGTGACAGCTATGCCGAACTGTACGCCGAATGGCTGTCCTGCCGCCGGTTTTCCGAGCCGCAAAAAAAGCTGCTCGAACAACGCATAGTGAGTTGGGCATGGCAGCCACGTATTGTGCCGGTGATCATCGATCAGCAGGGTGATGCCGAAGCCCTCGACATCACCTTACGCAGCCTGGCCGAACAGGACTATGCCGCAGACTCGGTGGTGGTACTGACCAACGCCAGTGTCGACGATCCGCAGGTGCTGCGTTTTTCTCTGCAGCCGGACTGGGCTCGGCAACTGAACGAAGTATTGCCACTGTTGGAGAGTGCCGACTGGGTCTACCTGTTGCGCGCCGGTGACCGGCTGACGCAGCCGGCGCTGCTGATTCTGGCCGAGCGTATTGCCCAGACTCCCGGTCTGCTGTGTGTCTACAGCGACGAAGGCGCGCTGGTTGAGGACGAGTCCAGAGAGCCTATTTTCAAACCCGGCTTCAACCTGGATCTGCTGCGTGCCTATCCCTATGTCGGGCGCACGCTGGCGTTCGAGCGGCGAAATCTGCTGGACATGGGTGGTTTCGATCCGGCCTTCGATGAGCTCGCCCCGCACGATGTGATCTGGCGTCTGGTCGAGGGGGCAGGGCCGCAGAGCATCGAGCACATCGCCGAAGTGCAGGTCGAGTCGCGTCTGGCATTCGCCGACTGGCTGTCACTGCCTTGTGTCATCGAGCACAGCGAACCTCTGGTTGCGGCCCACCTGTCGCGGATCGGCAGAGAGCACGTCATTCATCACGATCAGTTGCCGTTGCTCAATCGCATCGAGTACGTTCATCCGTCGCTGCCTCTGGTCTCGATCATCATCACCGCCAGGGATCAACTCGGCGCCCTGGAGCGCTGCATAGACAGTCTGCTCAGCAACACCACCTACCCGAATTACGAAGTCCTGATCGTCGACAACGCCAGCGAAAGCGCCGAAGCGCGGGCATGGTTCACGGCGATGAGTGAGCTGGGCAGCGACAAGCTGCGGATTGTTTCCCTGTCCGAGGCTGGCAGCGAAGCAACCGCCCAGAATCATGCCGCCGGTCAGGCGCGTGGTGATTATCTGCTGATGCTCAGCGCCTATGCCCTGATCCATCAGGCGGACTGGCTGCAGGGGCTGATCCACCATGCCCAGCGTCCCGAGGTCGGGATCGTCGGTCCACGCATCCTCAATCCGCAAGGCAATATTCTGTACGCCGGCATGGTCATGGGCATGGATGGCCTGGCCGGTCGGCCGTTCATCAATTTCCCCGCAGGGGCCAGCGGCTACATGCAGCGTCTGCAGTTGACCCAGAACTGGAGCGCGGTCAGTGGCAATTGCCTGATGGTGCGCAAGGAGGTGTTCGACGCTGTTGGCGCACTGGAGGCGGCGACCTTCACGCAGGGTCTGCAGGACCTGGACCTGTGCATGCGCGTCGGGCGCGAGGGTTACCTGATCGTTGGCACCCCGGATGCATCGCTGGTACTGGCCGAGCCTGCTGCCGTTGAACGTAATGAGGCGTCTCGCCAGGCGCTCGATGACGAGCAGAAATCGTTCTTTCAGAAGTGGCTGCCGAAAATGGCCAGGGATCAGGCCTACAATCCCAACCTGTACCTCAACGAGGCGCTGTCGTTCACCCTCGATCCCGGTCTGCTGGCGGGCTGGAGTCCGTTCTGCACCCGCCATCTGCCTTTCATTTTCGGTATGGCGGTCAACTCTTCGGCGGTGGGTCACTACCGGGTCAGCCAGCCCCTGCTGGAGTTGATGGCGGCCGGGCGGGTGGTTGGCCGTATGACTTACGAGACCGCAACGCCCGTCGAAATCGAGCGCCAGTCGCCAGATGTCATCGTCTTTCAGGGCCGGTACACAGAAGCCAAGGTCCCGGACATCGAGCTGGCAAAGAACTACTCCAATGCCATGCGTATTTTCGAGCTCGATGACTACATCGCCGATGTCCCCGAGCGCAATGAGCACAAGCGCAACATGCCGGACAATATCGGCGCCATGCTGCGCAAGGGCATAGGTCTGTGTGATCGCGTGGTGGTCTCGACTCACCCGCTGGCCGAGGCGTTGTCGGGCATGCACAGCGATATTCGCGTCGTGCCGAACATGCTGGCGACGCATTTGTGGAGCAATCTCAGGAGCCAGCGTCGCAGCTCCGACAAGCCGCGTATCGGCTGGGGCGGCGGAACCAGCCATCGCGGGGACCTGGAGCTGATTGTCGATGTGGTGCGCGAACTGGCTGATGAAGTCGAGTGGGTATTCTTCGGCATGTGCCCGGACCTGCTCAAGCCCTACATCCATGAGTTCCATCCGGGGGTCAGCCTGAAAACCTACCCGGCCAAGCTCGCCAGCCTGAACCTTGATCTGGCACTGGCGCCGCTGGAATTCCATATTTTCAATGACTGCAAAAGTAACCTCAGGTTGCTTGAGTACGGCGCCTGCGGCTACCCGGTGATCTGTTCCGACACCGAAGCGTATCGGGGCCATCTGCCAGCGACCCGTGTGTACACCAACAGCTCGGATGAATGGTTGCAGGCAATCCGCATGCACTTGTCCGACCCCAATGCCAGCTACCGCATGGGTGACGAGTTGCGCGAGACAGTACTGCGCGACTTCATGTTGCGCGGCGAAAACCTGCAATATTGGGCCAACGGCTGGTTGCCGGACTGATCCGATCCGTTTGAACACGCACCAGCAGGTTGCCTGCCGGCGCGGTCACGCTACGCTCTTGCTTCAACGCCCGCTGCGGTTGAAGGCGCAATCGATTCGTTATAAGGAAAGATCATGCAAAGCCATTCGGGAAATGAACATAACGCTTTGAATCAGCGTCTGACCCTGCTGTTGATGGCCAGGGACCAGCCAGACTTCCTGCGCCGCGCCTTGAAGTATTACAGCGAGTTTCCGTGCAACCTGATAGTGGTCGATGCATCGGCCCAGCCTGACGCGGAAATTGCCGCGAGCGCTGGCTTGCATTACCTGCAGAGTGACGCGCTGGTCAATGCCAGCCTTGGCGTCAGGGTCGCAGAGGGGCTCAAACAGGTGACCACACCCTTCGTGGTCCAGGCTCCGGTCGACAGTTTTTTGCTGCCTGATGCACTGCGCGCAGCGCTGAGCTTTCTTGAGGCCAACCCGACCTACGGTGCCTGTCAGGGCTACAGCCTGAGCTATCAGGCGCAGGTCGGTCAGGTGGATTATTTCCGCCGCGATCGCAAAACCTGCGAAGACTATGCCGCAGATGATGCGGGCGAGCGGGTTCTGGGTTTCATGAGCGAAAGTCTGTCGCTGCTCAGCGCAGTGACGCGCACGGAACTGGCGCAGCAGTGGTTCACCTCGGTTGCCGATGACACCGAGCCGCACTGGCAGGAAATCGGCCACATGAACTACCTGGTTGCTGCGGCCCGCCTGCGCATCCTGCCAATCCCTTATGCACTGCACTTCACCTCGGGCAAGCAGGTCGAGCTACGTCACGGCACCGCCATTGCCGCAGCCGTCAGACACACTGATCCCAAAGCCAGGGCCGCCCGCGACGCATTCGCCGAAAAACTGGTCGCGCTGCTCGGCGAAGGCTCGGGCTTCGAAGGCGCACAGGGCCTGCAAAAGATCCAGGCTGGCCTTGCAGTCATGGGCGAATGCCTTAAGACCCAGGCTTTCCAGGGCGATGAGAAAATCATCAGCGCGGTGTGGAATGTCGGCCTTGAGCAATCGGACGCGCTGTTCGAGCCTCGTCAGTTTGTCGAAATGCCGTTCTACAACCAGGCGTTGTTCGATGAGCTG
>Ga0182233_1000147_pt1 | contig 14156 bp, 11 predicted proteins | sample G6R1MG_31_FD_129664 | JGI IMG/M metagenome (GOLD analysis project Ga0182233, IMG submission 129664) | Miscanthus phyllosphere microbial communities from Michigan, USA - G6R4_NF_07NOV2016_LD1 MG | ecosystem: Host-associated > Plants > Phyllosphere > Phylloplane/Leaf | place: USA: Michigan... | reverse complement strand
GTCGAAACGGCCGGTCTCGACCCGGTGCCCCAGGCCGGCCAGGCGCCCGGCCGCCTCGGCGACGCTGTCGGCGATCTCGGGATCGACCGGGGCGGTCCCGAAGGCCGGGACGTAGAGGATCCGAAACGGGCGCTCCGGTACCGCAGGGGTCCCGAACGGGCCGAAGCCATTCGGCGCGACGGAATCCGGATCGGCCGCACCGAGGATCCGCATCGCCGCCGCGAGGTCGTGGACCGTGCGGGCCATCGGTCCGACCACTTCGAGATCGAGCATGATCGGCGGCAGGCCGCCCCGGCGCGGCACCCGGCCGGTGGTGGGTTTCAAACCGACGAGGCCGGTATGGGAGGCGGGCCGGCGGATCGAGCCGCCCGCATCCGTCCCGAGCGCCAGCGGCCCGATCCCGGCAGCCACCGCCGCGACGGCGCCGCCACTGGAGCCCCCCGGCGTCAGCGCCGGATCCCACGGGTTGCGGGTGACGCCGAAGACTGGGTTGCCGGTGTAACCCTGGACGGTCAGCTCTGGGACGTTGGTCTTGGCGAGGATCACCGCCCCAGCCGCGCGCAGGCGGCGCACCGGAGTCTCGTCCTGGTCGACCCTGTGCTCCCCAGAGAGCCGGCTGCCCCAGCGCGTCGCGAAGCCCGCGACGTTCAGGCTGTCCTTGATGGTGACCGGCACGCCGTCGAGGGGGCCCAGCGGGGTGCCCGCCCGCCAGCGCGCCGCGCTCGCCGCGGCGGCGCGCTCCGCCCCGTCGGGATCGATGGCGACGAGGGCGTTGAGGGTCGGGTTCACGGCCTCGGCGCGCTCCAGGCAGGACCGCGCGGCCGCGACGGGACTCGCCGTGCCGTCCGCGTAACGGCGGCACAGGTCGGTCGCCGAGAGGGTCCAGAGCGGGCCGCTATCGCCCATCCGATCGGTCCGGGTCATGCCTCTCCCTCGCGATGCGCGATCCACCGAGCGAGCGGACCGGTCAGACCGGTGGCGGGTTTCGCAGGCGGACGGGCGAAGCGCCCGGCCATGGGCGGGGGTGTCCCGAGCCGCACCAGCGCCTGTGCCTGGCCCAGAGCGGCCGCCAGCGGATCGATCAGCGGAACCGGCACCGCCCGGCGCAGGACGGTGGCCAGACCGGCCAGCGGCGCTCCCGCCAGGATCACCGCATCGGCCCCGTCCGCGACCGCGCGCTCGGCCAGCGCGAGGATCTCCGGACGCAGTTCGTCCTGAACCGCGGTCACGACCTGGAACGGCCGGCGCACCGCATAGAGGCCGACGCAGCGCGCCGACAGACCGGCCAGCGCCACGGCATCCTCGTACCAGGGCAGCAGCGCGGGCGAGAACGTCACGATCGCGAACCGCGCCCCGAGCTGGCAGGCGGTCAGCATCGCGGCCTCGGCCATGCCGACCACCGGCAGGTCGAACAACTCGCGCGCCGCGATCAGCCCGGGATCGCCGTAGGCAGCGATCACCGCCGCGTCGTGGCCGGCGTGATGCGCCGCCAGCGTCTCCAGCACGGCCGCGCCGGCGAGCTGCGCCTCGGCCCGGCTGGCGATGTAGGGCAAGCCTGTCGCCGCGGTGAGCGCGATGATCTGGACGTCGGGGGCGAGGGCCGCCTCGGCCGCCTGGGCCATGCGGGCAGTCATGGCCGCCGAGGTGTTGGGGTTGAGGAGCAGGATCCGCATGGGTGGTCGTCCTTAGCCGGCCAACCGGCGGGACAGGCCGGCGGCCCGTTCCATGACGACCGCCAGCACCACGGTGACCAGGATCAGCAGGCTGGAAGCCGCCGCCACCGTGACGTCGAGGCGCCCCTCCAGATCTTGCCACATCCGGATCGGCAGCATGTCGGTGGCCGCGTCGCGCAGGAACAGCGAGACCGGGACGTTGTCGAAGCTCGCCATGAAGGCGATGAAGCCGCCGGCGAGGATGCCGGGCCGGATCAGCGGAAGGGTCACCCGGCGGAACGTGTACAGGCGTGACGCGCCCAGAGAGGTCGAGCTCTCGAGCAGCACCGGGTCCATCTGTGACAGGGCCGCCACGGTGGTGCGGACCACGAAGGGCACGCAGACCACGGTGTGGCCGAGGACGAGGGTCAACTTCGAGACCGGGATGCCGGCGAGGCTGAACAGCATCAGCGCGGCGAGCCCGAAGGCCAGGGCCGGCAGGACGAGCGGCGACAGGAACAGGCTGTCGAGGAGCCGCGCTGAGAGCCGCGGCGACCGGGCGATGGCAAGCGCGGCGGCGGTGCCCAGCACCACCGACAGCAGGGTCGTCCACCCCGCCACCACGAGGCTGTTCCAGGCGGCGGCCCGAAGCTGCTCCGCCTCCATGAGCGCTGCGTACCAGCGCAGGGAGTAGCCGGGCGGCGGGAAGCGCAGGGAGAAGCCGCTGGTGAACGAGACCACCACGACGATCACGGTCGGCGCCGCGAGCAGGACGAGGCAGAGCCCGGCGAGCAGCAGCACGGCAGCGTGGAAACTGAACCAGTCGAAGTCGCGCCGCATGCTCGTCCTCATCAGCGGCCCTCAGGCTTGCGCGTAGCCGCGCGACAGGCGGCCCACGAGGTTGAAGACGGTCACGCAGGCCAGCACCGCCACGAGGAAGACGATCGCGATCGCCGCCGCGAACGGCCAATTGTTGAGCGACGAGGCCTGCTGGTACAGGTACATCGGCATGAACAGCATCTGCCCGCCGCCGATCAGCGACTGGGTGATGAAGGCGGTGATCGCCGCCGCGAAGGTGAGCAGGCAGCCGGCCACGATGCCGGGCAGGCAGAGCGGGAGCGTCACCCGGAGGAAGGTGCGCCACGCCCCAGCCCCGAGAGCCGCCGAGGCGTCGGCGAGGTTCGGGTCGATCCGTGACAGGGCAGTCACCAGCGGCAGGACCATCAGGGGCATCTGCACCTGCGCCAGCGCAAGGACGAGGCCGCCCTCGGTGTAGAGCAGCTTCAGCGGCGTGTCGGTCAGCCCGAGGGCCAGGAGGCTCGCGTTGACGATGCCCTGACGCCCGAGGATCACGATCCACGCGAAGGTCCGCACCACCACGCTCGTAAGCAGCGGCAGCAGCACGATCAAGGTCAGCAGGCCGCGCAGCCGGGCGGGCGCCCAGGTGAGGAGCAGTGCCAGCGGCAGGCCGAGCAGCAGCGTGAGCGCCGTGACCTCGACGCCGAGCCACAGGGTCGCGCCGAGTACCTGCAGGGAGAACGGGTCGAGCAGGAACCGGGCGTATTGGTCGAGGCCGAAGCGGGTCATGACTGGATCGGCGTAGAAGCTTACCAGCACCAAGAGCGCCAACGGCGCCAGGAAGAAAACGAGGAAGAACGCCCCGAGCGGCAGCGCGAGGCGGATGTCGTAGGCCGCGATCCAGGGACGGCCCGGGCGGCCCGGCGCCGCGACCGGGTCAGGCGGCATCGGCGCGAAGACCGCGGTCACACCCGGATCTCCCGATTGAAGCGCTCGATCCAGGCTGCGCGGCTGTGGTTGATCGCGGCCCAATCCTGGAACACCGCCTTGCGCTTCAGATCTTCGGCGTCCTTGGCCAGAACCTTCGCGACCTCGCCGTCCATCGCCACCTTCCGGTTGGTCGGGACGATCAGATAGGGGCTCTGCATCAGCTTGGCCTGCACCTCCGGCGAGAGGGCGGCCTCGATCAGCCTGAAGGCCAGATCCTTCACGGGGGTGTTCTTGACGATGTGGATCGTTGTCTTGAAGGCGATGATGCCCTCCTTCGGCGCGGCGAACTCCACCGGCACGCCGCGGGCTTTCAGGATCTGGATCGCGTTGAAATTGCCAGGCCCGATATCGACCTGCTCCTGCTGGTAGAGCGCCGCCAGGGCGCCGGGATTGGCGGCGACGGCGGCGAGGTTGGGTTTGAGCGCTTCCAGCGCCTTGAAGCCTGGCTCGACATTGGTCTCCGAGCCCCCGTGCATCCGGGCGATCTCCACGAGGAAGCCGGTGCCGAGCGTCGAGTTCAGGTTGGTGATGCCGACCCGGCCCTTGTATTCGGGTTTCCACAGATCGGCCCAGGAGGTCGGCGGCGTCTTCACCTTCTCGGGATTGTAGGTCAGCCCAACGATCTGGAAGAACGGGGCCGGGCCCATCGGCTCCTGCGCATCCGCGATCAGGTCGGCATAGTGGGCGGACTGGGCCACCGGATAGGGCTCGACGAGGTCCTGGGTGATCGCCGTGAGCGCGGGACCGGGATCGTGCAGCATCACGTCGATCGGCGGGTTGGTGCGGGCCGCCTGGACCTTGGCGATCTGATCGACCGAGAGCATCGGATCGAGGATGATGTCGCCGCCCGTGCTCTTACGGAAGGCCGGGACCAGCACCGCCCGGTGGGCCTCTTCCCAGCTGCCTGTGAAGGTCGCGAAGACGAGCTTGCGGGCCTGCGCGTGGGACAGGCCGGGGAAGGCCTGCGTCGCGCCGAGAGTTAAGGCGCCGGCGAGGAGGCTGCGGCGGTGCAGGATCATGGTCGGAATCTCCGGGCGGCTCGGCTTCAGTGGCGGGGGTCGGGGAAGACGCCGACCCGCTCCGGCGCGGTCGGGTGCAGGCGCACGCGCGCGCCGGGCGATCGCGGGCCGGCGCCCGCCGCACGGGCCTCGGCAGTCTTCAGGCGTGCGCCGCCGTCCAGGCGGATCTCGTGGACCAGCGTGGCGCCGAGCGGCAGGCCGATCTCGACGACGCCGTCGAGTCCCTCCCCATCCGTTTCGAAGGCGACGTGCTCGGGCCGCAGGCAGGCGGCTACGCGCGTCCCGTCCGGCAGGGCGGTGACGGTGGGGAGAAGACCGCCGCCGGCGAGCGCCACCGCGCGGCCGCCATCCGGCCCGGTCGCGAGCTGACCGTGCAGGACGTTGGCCGTGCCCACGAAGGTATTGACGAACAGCGTCTCGGGGCGGTCGTAGATGTCGGTCGGCGGGGCGAACTGCTCCAGGCGGCCGGCATTGAGCACCGCGACCCGGTCGGCCATCGACAGGGCCTCCTCCTGGTCGTGCGTGACGATCAGCGTGGTGGTGCCGGCGCTGCGCTGGATGCGCTTGATCTCGATCTGCATGTCGAGGCGCAGATTCTTGTCGAGGGCCGCGAAGGGCTCATCGAGGAGCAGGATCGAGGGCCGCACCGCGAGCGCCCGGGCGAGCGCCACGCGCTGCTGCTGACCGCCCGACATCGCCCGCGGGTAGCGCTCGGCCAGATGCTCCAGGCGCACGAGGGCCAACATCTCGGCCACGCGCGCCTTCTGCTCGGCACGACCGACGCCCCGGGCGGCGAGCCCGTAGGCGACGTTCTCGGCCACGCTCATGTGGGGGAACAGGGCGTAGTTCTGGAACACGATGCCGACGGTGCGCCGGTTCGGCGGCAGGTGATCGACCGCCTGCCCCTCGATGATGACGCGCCCCTCCGTGGGTTTCAGGAAGCCGGCCACCGCCCGCAGCAGGGTGGTCTTGCCGCAGCCGGAGGGGCCGAGCAGGGCGACGAGTTCGCCGCCCTTGATGTCGAGGGTCACGGTGTCGACGGCGAGCGCCGTACCGTAGCGCTGGGTGATCCCGTCGAGGATCAGGGAGGTCCCGCCTCCGGCCGCGGCGCTCACGGCCGGGCCTCCGCGAACACGCGGCCCCGCGCGGCGAGATCCGCATGGGTGCAGCCGGCGAGGTCCAGGCCCTTCCAGAGGGTGACGGCGACCGAGTCGAGGACCGGCACGCCGAGTTCGGCCTCCAAAGCCGGGGCAAGCGCCGCGCCCGCGAGGTTGGTGCAGACGATCGCCACCGCATCGACGCCCTCGGCCGCCACCGCGCGGACCATCTGGGCGATCGCCTCCGGGCCGACCGTGGCGAAGGCGAAGTTCTCTGACAGGCCGCAATGGCGCTCGGCGGCGCAGTCGAGGCCGGCCGCCTCCCAATTCGCCTGGATCTGCCGCTGGACGTCGCCCGTATAGGGCGTCACGAGACCGATCCGGCGATAGCCCCGAGCGCGGAACAGATCGCGGAAGGCGAGCGCGGCGGTGGAGGCGGGGCAACCGGTCCGGTCCTCGATCGCGTCGCGCAGGCGCTCGTCCGCGTCGAAGCCCAGCCACGCGCCGGAGGTGCCGTTCCAAAGGATCGCCGCCACGCGGGCATCGGCGAGCAGTTCGGCCGCCATCAGGATCGGCTCAGGGTCGAACTGCCCCAGGGCCGCCTGCGACAGGCCGATCTGCGTGACCCGGAAGCGTGAGAAATGCGCACTGACCTGCGCGCAGCCGGCGAGCAGATGCGCGGTCGCCGGCTCCAGCACGCTGTTCGACGAGGGCGTGAGCATGCCGAGACGCGTCGTCCCGTTCGGTTCCGCCATCGCATATGTCTCCGATGCGGCGAGCATCATCCAGGCGCGTCCGACCAACAAGGTATTTTCTGCATGCTGCATGCAATTTGCGCAAATGCCTGTTACGGCACCGCAAAGACGCCAAAAATGGATCACGGGCCCGGCGCTCGGATGCGGTAGAGCGGTCGCGTGGAGTTGGAAAATCGATGGACGATGTCGCACGCCCAAGGGGCCGCCCCCGCAAGGCCCTGATTGTCCCGGCCGCCCCGCTCCCGCGAACCGGCCTGCACGAGCGGGCAGCCAGCCGGCTCAAGGACATGATCGTCCGCGGCGTGCTGCCGGCGGGCGCACCCCTGGTCGAGAAGGACCTCTCGATTGCGCTGGGGGTTTCCCGCACGCCGTTGCGGGAAGCCCTCAAGCTCCTGGCGGCAGAGGGTCTGGTCGAGCTGCATCAGAACCGGAGCGCGCGCGTTCCGGACTGGGAGCCGGAAGAGGTCCTCGAACTGTTCGAGGCATTGGCGGGTATCGAGCGGCTGACCGCGGAACTCGCAGCGATTCGGATCTCCGACGCCCTCTTGGACGAACTGCGCGAGAAGCAGGCGCGGCTCGATTGCATGCACCGGGACAAGGTGCTCGACGCTTATTTCGCCCTGAACCAAGAGATCCACCGGACGATCGTGACCGCTGCCCAAAACCGGCCATTGGCCGAGGCCCACGCGCCGCTCCAGGCCCGGGCCCAATGGGCACGCCTGCGGGCGCTCTCGACTGGCAGCCGTTGGGCGGAATCGGCTCGGGAACACCGCGATCTGTTCGCGGCTCTCGACGCGCGCGATGCCACGGAAGCGGGCGCCATTGCCTATCGGCACGTGCTGCGCACCGGTGTCGTCATCGCCGATACCCTGAGAGCGCAGCGCGCGAAGGCCCCATCCGCAAGCACGTGACCGGCTGCGCATGCGGTCTGGATCGGATCGCGCCACGCGCACACGACTTCTGAGGTCGGCACAGCTTGGATGACGTCGCGCAGGTGATCTGACCGGCTGGCTTCGAACCCGGCCGATAGAGAGGATCAGTTAGGACCAGAGAAGTCGGGGATGGCGCGGGCGGCGTATGCCGGCGCAGTAAAGGTAGCGTGTTGACGCCTCATGTTATCCCACAGCACGCCCGATCGTTGTGTGAGGCTTGCTTGATCGCGCCTTAACACTTGGAATGACCGGAATACGCTTTCTCCTGATCTAAGCGCCGTTGTTCGGCCCCATTCCTGCAAGCGCCCGCGAGCTGGATCGCTCGGTGGGTCCGGGCTGGGATCAACGCACAACGATCACGCCGAGATAGATCGGGAAGTCTTCCATGAAGCGACGGACGCTGTTGCAGGGTGCGGGCGCCGTGGTCGCCAACGCGGTCGCGGCCCCAGCCCTGGTCAGGGCGGCTACCGCCTCCACCCTGCGCTTCATCCCGCAGCAGGACCTCGTGACCCTCGATCCGGTCACGACCTTCGCGTACATCACCCGCAACCATGGCTACATGGTCTTCGACACGCTCTACGGCATGGACGCCTCTTTCCGCGCCACGCCCCAGATGGTCGATGGCCATCGTGTCGAGGCGGATGGGCGCCGCTGGGATCTGACCCTGCGCGACGGCCTCCTCTTCCACGACGGAGCCCGTGTGCTCGCCCGCGACTGCGTGGCCTCCCTGCGGCGCTGGGCCAAGCGCGACCCCTTCGGTGGCTCGCTCCTGGAGGCGACGGACGAGCTGTCGGCGCCCGATGATCGGACCATTCGGTTCCACCTCAAGCGCCCTTTCCCGCTCCTGCCGATCGCGCTGGGCAAAGCCTCGGTGCCGGTCTGCGCGATGATGCCGGAGCGCCTCGCCGTCACGGACCCGTTCCAACAGGTGCCCGAACTCATCGGCTCCGGGCCGTTCCGCTTCAAGGCGGACGAGCGGGTGCCCGGTGACCGGACCGTCTACACCCGCTTCGAGGGCTACGTGCCCCGCAAGGACGGCCGGCTCACCTGGACCTCAGGTCCAAAGGTCGCCCACTACGACCGAGTCGAGTGGCGCGTCATCGGCGACACCTCCACGGCGACCTCCGCGCTGATCGCCGGCGAGGCCGACTGGCAGGAATACGCCTCGCATGACCAACTGGGGCTGCTGAAAGCGGCCAAGGGCGTGAGCACCCGCGTACTCGATTCGACCGGCTTCGTGACGATGCTGCGGGTCAACCACTTGCAGCCGCCCTTCAACAACCCGGCCATCCGGCGGGCGCTCTGGGGGGCGATCGACCAGACCTCCTGCATGCAGGGCGTCGTGGGCGCCGACGATCCCGGCCTGTTCCACGTGCCGCTCGGCTTCTTCTGTCCCGACACGCCGATGGCCTCGACCGACGGGCTCGCGCCGCTCACGACGCCACGCGATCCGGCCCAGGTGCGCGCCGACCTCAAGGCTGCCGGCTATGCCGGCGAGACCGTGCTGCTGATGGTGCCGTCGAACTCGGCGCCGCTCCTGGCACTCGGCCAAGTCGCCGCCGACCTGCTGCAACGCGTCGGCATGAATGTCGAGGTCTACGCGGTCGAGTTCAACGCGATGCTGCAGCGGCGCAACCGCAAGGGGCCGGTCTCCGAGGGCGGCTGGAGCGCCTTCGTCACGAACTGGTCCGGTACGGATTGGCTCAATCCCGCCGGCTACATCGCCCTGCGGGGAACCGGCGAGACCGGCTATGCCGGCTGGGCCACGACGCCGCGGATCGAAGCCCTGCGCGAGGCGTGGTTCACGGCCCCGGACGAGGCGGCGCGCGCCGCCCTCTGCCGGGACATCCAGCTCCAGGCCATGGAGGACGTGCCCTACTATCCCCTTGGCCAGTACCTGCAGCCGACCGCCTATCGCTCAGGCCTCACCGGGATCCTCGACGGGTTTCCGACTTTCTGGAACGTGCGGCCCGCCTGAAGCTCGCGGCGCCGAGGCCTCACAGCCCCGGGAAGGTCGGCGGGGCGATGGCGTCGGGGCCGCGCCCCGCCCAGTCCAGCTGCCGGATCTGCGCGAGCGCGCGACCTTGCGCTTCCTCAAGGGCTGCGGCGGCGGCCGCGTAATCGACCGTCAGTACGCGGCCGTCGCGCACGATCTCGCGGCCATCGACGAAGACCTGCCGCACCGCGCGGTCGGCCGCCGAATAGATCAGCGATTGCACGGGGTCGCGGCACGGCCGCATGGCGGGATGCGCGCAGTCCACGAGCACGAAGTCAGCCTTGCAGCCCGGCATTAGCCGGCCGATGTCGGAGCGCCCCAGCGCCCGGGCCCCGCCGATTGTGGCGGCGTGGAACACGTCCGCCGCGCGGGTGTCACGGGGGTTCTCAGCCACGACCCGGGCGAGGTACGAGACAAGGCGCATCTCGTCGAGCATGTTGTGCGGATAGACATCGGTGCCGATGCCCATGTTGATGCCGGCTTGGACGTAGCGGCCGAAATGATTGAGTGCGATGCCGCGGCGGGCGAAGACCGTCGGGCAATGGGCTACCGTGGCGCCGCGCTCGGCCAAGCGCCGCATGTCCGAGCCCGGGCTGTGCCAGTGGGTCCAGGGATGGTCGTCGAGGAAGATCCCGTGGCCCACGATGGTGCGCTCGGTGAGCACCCCCAGATCGTCGAGCCACTCGATCGGCGTCATGCCGGTGCGGCGGGTGATCTCGTGGAACTCCGACAGGGACTGCGCTGCATGGGTGTGGAAGCGCAGGTCGCGCCGCACCGCCTCGGCATGGGCATCTCGCATCAGCTCCGCCGTGCAGGTGTCCACCTGCGCCGGGCAGAGCATACCGAAGAGACGTCCGCTCGGATGCGCCTCCGCTCCCTCGATCTCGGCCAGGGCCTGATCCAGGCCGCGTCGGCCGGCGACCTCGTCCCATTCGTACTCCACGCTGTGGCCGTTCCGGGTTAGCCAGCGGCCGGACCGGAACATCGGGGCGATGCAGACTCGCAGGCCCGAGCTTCCGAGGAGGTCGAGCCAGCCCTCGCTCGGCAGGGCGAGGTCGCACACGGTCGTGACTCCCGAGAGAGCCAGCTCGGCCAGCGCGACCCCATAGGCGGCCCGCGTGCCCTCCACATCCGGACGCAGGATCGGCAAGTACTCGTAGAGCGAAGTATTGTAGAGCCGTGGGCTGCCGACCTCGTCCCACATGCCCTTGTTCATCGGTTCCGAGAACAGGTGCGTGTGGATGTCCACGAGCCCGGGCATGATCATGCAGCCGGATGCGTCGACGGTCCGGACGGCCGGGGCCCCCGCGTAGTTCGGACCGACATGGATGAGGGCGCCGTCCTCGAAGGCGACGTCCGCGCCGGTGCGATAGACATGGCCGCCGCTGTCGGGATCCCAGGCGACGACCCACCGGGCCCCTTTCACCAGGGTTACGCCGGCCGTCTTGTCCGCATCGCTGTCGTGCATCGAGAACCTCCTAACCGGGTCGGGTCCGGGGGCAAGATCAGTGCCCGATCGGGCGAGCGTCGAAGGTGGCGCGGCCCGAATCTCGCTAGATCGGGATCGGTCCGTCGGCGGCAAGGCAGCTCTTGGCGGGACGAACAGGAGGAGGCATGCCCAATCCCGGCGCCATCAGGCCGGCGCGCATCCTGGTGATCAACCCGAATTCCTCCCGAACCGTGACGGCCGCCATCGATGCGGCGCTGGCGCCGCTGCGCCTGCCGAGCGGTCCCGACATCACCGTGACGGATCTGCCGGAAGGGCCCGAGAGCATCTCCTCGCAGCAGGACGCGGATCATGTGGTGATGCCGCTGGCGCGGCGCATCGCAGAGGATTCGGCGGACGCCTTCGTCATCGCCTGCTTCAGCGACCCGGGTCTGCAGACCGCCCGCGAGGTCGCCGCCGGCCGGCCGGTGATGGGCATCGCCGAATGGGGGATCCTTCGCTCGCTCACCCTCGGTGAGCGCTTCGGCATTGTGGCGCTGTCGGAGGGCAGCGTGCGCCGCCAGCGCCGGATGGTCCGCCAGATGGGCCTCGGGGAGCGCTATGCCGGCAGCCGGCCGATTGAGGCGCTGGCGGCCGAGATGGCGGACGAGGCCATCCGCATACGTCTAATCGCGGCGGCCCGGATCCTGATCGAGCAGGACGGCGCCGACGCCATCGTGCTCGGTTGTGCCGGCATGGCGCCCCACCGGATAGCGGTCGAGCGCGCGATCGGGCGCCCGGTCGTCGAACCCTGTCAGCAGGCCGTCGCCGCAGCCCTCGGGGCTGTACTGCTTCGGGCGGCCCCTTAGGGAGGAATGCCGATGCACTATGACCTGCTGATCCGCGGCGGCACCTGCGTGACGCCCTGGAGCGCCGAAGTCGCCGATATCGGCGTTCGCGATGGGCGCATCGTAGCCATCGGAGCGCCAGTCGGCGAGACCGCGGAGGTGCTGATCGACGCCGACGGCTTGCATGTCCTGCCGGGCCTGATCGACAGTCATGTACACCTGCGCGATCCCGGCAATCCGGCCGTGGAGACGATCGAGAGCGGCACGCGGGCTGCGGTTTTGGGCGGGATCGCCACCCTGTTCGACATGCCCAACACCGATCCGCCGATCGCTGATTTCGAGCGCCTCGCCTGGAAACGCGACTACATCGCTGGCCGCAGCTGGTGCGACATCGGCCTGTACGTGGCCGGCGCCAAGACCAACATCGACGCACTCGCCGCGCTCGAGCGCGAGCCCGGAGTCTGCGCCGTGAAGGTTTTCGCGGGGAGCTCCACAGCCTCCCTGATGATCGAGGACGACGCGCATCTCGAGCGGGCGATGCGGTCCGGCCATCGGCGCATAGCCTTCCACAGCGAGGACGAATATCGCCTCCAGGCGCGCAAGCCGCTCTTCAGCCGGGGGCAGCCGCACCGGACCCACATGGAGTGGCGTGACGAGGAATGCGCATTCCTGGGGACCCGACGCCTGATGGCACTGGCCCGTAAGACCGGCCGAGCGACGCACATCCTCCACGTGTCCACCGCCGAGGAACTCGAATACCTCCGGGACTATCGCGACATCGCGACCGTCGAGGTCTTGGTCAACCACCTGACCCAGGTGGCGCCCGACTGCTACGACAGGCTCGGCGGGTTCGGAGTGATGAATCCTCCCATCCGCGGCGAGCGCCATCGGGCTGCTGCCTGGGCCGCCGTGCAAGACGGGACCGTCGATACGATCGGCAGCGACCATGCCCCCCATGCGCGAGCGGCCAAGGCGCGGCCCTGGCCCGATTGCCCGGCCGGCCTCACCGGGGTCCAAACCTTAGTCCCGGTCATGCTCGACCATGTCGCAGCTGGGCGCCTGTCGCTGGCGCGCCTCGTCGACCTGATGGCGGCCGGCCCGGCCCGTGTCTACGGATTGCTTGGTAAGGGGCGCATCGCAGTCGGATACGACGCGGATTTCACCCTGGTGGATTTGAAGGCACGTCGCACCATAGAAGAATCCTGGATCGCGTCGCCCTGCGGTTGGACTCCTTTCGCGGGACTGCGCGTGACCGGATGGCCGGTCGCCACCATTGTCCGAGGCAAATCCGTCATGCACGATGACGAGATCTTGGGCGATCCGGTCGGGCGCCTGGTGCGCTTCTCCGGCTGAGCCGAGGCGCCCCGATCAATCGCATCTGGTTTCGGCTACCAGCCAGCTGGTGAGGATCGCGACGGCGTCCATTAGGTCGTCTATCTCCATGGCCTCATCGGGGTTGTGGCTGCCGTTAGCGTTGCGCACGAATAGCATCGCCATCGGAACACCAGCTTTGGCGAAGGCCGCAGCATCATGCGAGGCCGGGCTGCCGAGGGGAATGGTGGCGATGCCAAGGGCTGTAGCCGCGGCCTCGAGACCGCCGCGGATCGGCGACGAGACTTCTCCGACCGCCACCTCGGCGCGCGGGCCGAGTACAATCTCGACATTGCGGCGCGCCACGATTGTCGCGACCTGGGAAAGAAATTGTTCCTCGATCTTAGCAAGCATGTTCGCCTCATAGGCGCGTACGTCCAGGCTGAACCGAAACTCGCCCGGGACTGTGGTCAGCCCGTGGGCTGCACCGTCGGTGTGGAACCGCCCGAACGTGACGGCCATAGGGCGGCCGGCCTCTTCGTTGGCCTGCCAGATCCGGTCAAGCGCCAGAGCGATCTCCGCGCCGGCCATGGCAGCGTCGCGCCGGAACCGCCGGGGCGTGCCAACATGGTCGTAGCGGCCGAGGATCTGGGCATCCGGATAGCGGAAGTTGCCAGGGATCCCGGTGCAGATGCCGACCGCGATCCCGGCCTCGACGAGACTCGGAGCCTGCTCGATATGCACCTCCAGGAAGGCGTGGATCGCGGACGGATCGAGCGGCGGCGCACCTCCGCGCAGGGCCTCGGGATCACCGCCGGAGGCCGCGATGTGATTGGCGAGGTCGCGCCTTGTATCGACCCGAGTGATGGCCAGTGCTCCCTCCGGCAGAGTGCCAAGTGCCGCTCGACTTCCAAGGTAGGATACCTGGAACCAGACGCTCTCCTCGGCGCGCACGGCCATGACGGTGATATCGCGGTCCGGGGTCAGTCCAAGGCTCTGGATCGCCGCGACAGCCGCGAGCCCGGCGACGACCCCGGCGGCCCCGTCGAAGTTGCCGCCGTGCGAGACGGTGTCGAGATGGGAGCCGATTAGAATCGGTGGCAGGGTGCGGTTCCTGCCTGGTAGCGTCATGTAAGTATTGGCGGCGGCATCCTGGCGGATGGACAAACCTAGATCATCTGCGCTGCGCATCACGAGAGCGTGGGCTTCGGTCTCCTCCGGGCTGTACGAGGGCCGGGTGAACCCAGGATCGTTCCGGCCGCAGCAGGCGAGCTCTGTCAACAGATGCTCCGCCCGCCCTCGTTGCTGGCGGACCGCTTGGCGGAGAGCAAT
>Ga0182233_1000143_pt1 | contig 14309 bp, 8 predicted proteins | sample G6R1MG_31_FD_129664 | JGI IMG/M metagenome (GOLD analysis project Ga0182233, IMG submission 129664) | Miscanthus phyllosphere microbial communities from Michigan, USA - G6R4_NF_07NOV2016_LD1 MG | ecosystem: Host-associated > Plants > Phyllosphere > Phylloplane/Leaf | place: USA: Michigan... | reverse complement strand
GCGACTTCCACCAGGGATTCCCGCAGGGCGGCGTAGGCCCGCTCTGTTTCGTCGCGGCTGCTTCGCGCGGACTCACCCGTCCGCACGGCCTCGGCCTGGCGGGCCGCCGCCGCTGCGCCCGCTCCGGCCGCACGGGTGCGGGCGGCGCCGGCCTCCGCCACGGTCGCGTCGAGTTCGGCACGCCGAGCGCGCATCGCCTCGGCGTGCCGGCTCAGGGAATCGTCCGCATGGGCGTGCGGGTGTTCGGTGCCGCCGCAGACCGGGCACGGCTCGCCCGCAATTAGGAGGCTGCGCAGGTGGGCCGCCCGCTCGGACACGCTGGCCTCGGCGCGCTCGGTTAGGGCGGTGACCTCGCGGCGCGCGCCCATGGCCTCGGCCTCGCGGATGCGGGCGGCCTCGGCCTGCGCCTCCGCCGCCCGTGCGGCCTCGGTGGCGGCATCACGCTCGGCATCGGCCGCGGTCCCGTTCCGCAGGGCTTCGGCGTGGCGGCGGGCGAGGGGGAGGGCCTCGCGCAAGAGTTCGGAGGCGCCGTCGACGGTGACGGCGCAGGTGCGGGCCGCCGCCTCGTCCAGAGCGTCGAGGGCGGCCATGCGCTCCCGGCGCCGGGCCAGGGTCTGGCCGCGCGCGTCGCGGGCGTCGCGGATCTGCGCCTCCGCCTCGGTGATGACGCGGGTGCCGCGCTCCGCTTCGACCCGAGCCCGGTCCTGTTCCAGGCGGGTCGCGGTCAGCTGGATCCGCAGGGTGGCACGCTTGGTGAACAGGCCGGCGACCTCGTCGGCCCGGCCCGCAAGATAGGCGCCCGCCGTATCGGCGTCGTGCCGGGCTGCGGTCTCCGCCCGGGCGGTGTCCGCTGCGTCGTGGCGCCGTTGCAGCTCGGAGAGGCTCGCTACGGCGGCATCGGCGCTCCGGAATGCCGCCGTGGCCTCGCCCCCGGCCCGCTCGGCCTCGCGGGTCGCCTGGAGGATATCGGCGTCGAGCTTGGCCGCCTCGCTCCAGATCGGGCCGAAGGTCTTGAACTGCGTTTCGGCCGCTTCGTCCGCTGCTGTCGCTCGACTCTGGATCTCCGCGGTCGCCGCCACCACGGTCTCGGCCTCAAGAACGCGGGCCTGCGCCGTCGCCAGGGCGAGGTCGGTGGCCTCGGCCTCGGACCGGGTGGTGCCGACGGCCTCGCAGGCGCCGCGCAGGGGCTCGACGGCGTCGAGTTCGACGAGGCGCAGGCGATCGGCGGCAGCGGCCTCCTCGGCGGCACGGGCCTCGGCGAGGCGGGTTTCGGCGGCCGCGACCTGAAGCCGGGCCTCGGCGAGGCGGGCGGCCCCATCGAGGGCGGCCTTGAGGACGGCCTGGCGCTCCGACAGCGCCGCGACGGTCTCGGCGATGGCGGTCCGCTCGGTGCCGATCCGCTCCCGGGCCTCGGCGTCGAGGAGGCCGACGGCGTCGCGGCGCGTCTCCAGAACCTTGAGGGTGGCGCGCTCGGCCTCGGTGCCGGCGTGAACCCGCCGTGAGATCTCCGTGTAGATGCCTGTGCCGGTGATCTTCTCGAGGAGTTCGCCGCGCTCGTTCTCGGGGGCGAGCAGGAAGGTGTCGAACTCGCCCTGGGCCAGGAGCACCGTGCGCCGGAACTGCTCGAAGGTGAGATCGGTCAACGTCTCGACGGCCGCCGTCACGGCGGTCTTCTTGCCGCCCTCCACGGCGCTGCCGTCGTCGAGGCGATGCAGGGTGCGCCGGTCGGCCTGCAGGCGTCCGTCCGCCTTGCCGCGCGCCCGGACCGCCTCCCAGCGCACGCGGTAGGCGACACCGTCCTGCCCGACGAAATCCACCTCCGCCCAACCCTGCGCCGCCCCGCGACGCAGGATGGCGCGCCCGTCGCTTGAGCTCACGGCCTCTCCGCTGGGGTCCGGCGTGTCCTCCCGCCGACCGGCGCTGACGCGGGGGTAGCGCCCGTAGAGGGCCAAGCAGAGGGCATCGAGGATGGTCGACTTGCCCGCCCCGGTCTCGCCCGTGATGGCGAAGATGCCCGTGGCGGCGATGGGGCCGGCCGCGAGATCGACGTCGAAGGGGGCCGCGAGGCTGGCGAGGTTCTCGCCCCGGATCGCCAGGATACGCAAACGCTGTCACCCGAAACGGAAGGAAAGCCCTTTCTAGGCCGCCGCGCCCGGCCTGTCCCGCCCGGTCGGTCCGTGGGGTGAGGATAACCGGATCCCGGTCACCCGTCCGCCTGGAATGCCGTCAGGGGGGCGACGATGCCGCAGGTGGCCCCGGCCGGCGGGTAGGCGAGGGTGATGGTGCCCCCGACCTGACCGGCGAGGCCCCGCTCGATGAAGCGCGACCCGAAGCCCTTGCGGGTCGGGGGCGTCACCACCGGTCCACCGAACTCCGTCCAGGAGAAGGTGAGATGCGGGGTCTCCTCCCGCTCCTCCACCGACCAGCGGATAGCGACGTGGCCGGTCTCGCACGACAGGGCGCCGTACTTGGCGGCGTTGGTGGCGAGCTCGTGCAGCATCAGGGCCAGGGACAGGGCGGGTTTGGCCCCGATCTCGAGGTCGGGGCCTTCGAGGCGGAAGCGCCCCGGCCGATCCTCGTGCAGCTTCAGGGCGCCGCGCACCACGGGCTCCATGAGGGTCGAACCGATCGCCCCGCCCATAAGGAGGTCGTGCGCCTGCCCGAGGGCGATGAGGCGGCCGGCCAGGACCTCCTTGGCGGTCTCGACGTCGGTGGCCGAGCGCATGGTCTGCGTCGCGATGGATTGCACCATCGCGAGCAGATTCTTCATCCGGTGGCTGAGTTCGCGGTTGAGGAGTTCCTGCTCCTCCTCCGCGCGCAGGCGCGCCAGGGCGACGCGGGTGCGGTCGACCACGTTGCGGGCGAAATCCACGAGGTCCGGGGTCCAGGCCCGGACGCGGTCGTCCTGTAGGCAGAACACCGCCACCATGCGCCCGCGCTCCATCAACGGGATGTTGATCATGCTGCGCACGCCGAGGTCGCGGAACACCTCCGGATGGCCCTTCGTACGGGGATCGTCGGCGACGTCGCGGATCACGACGTCCCGGCCGTCCCGCAGCTCGGGGAGATAGGTGCCGTAATCGGCGAAGCGGTATCGTCCCTCCCGTCCGACGACGTCCGGACGACTCCAGTCGCGGGCGATGTCGAGGTATTCCTCGGACGAATCCACGGCCCCGTAGGCGACACGGGTGACGCCGAGGGTCCGCCCGGCGATCTCGGCAGCCGTGAACGCGATGGCGACGGGGTCCTGCAGGTCGCGCAGGCGGTCGCCGAGTTCGACGAGGGCGGTCTGGCGCTCCTCCGCCCGCTTGCGGTCGGTGATGTCGATGGAGGCGCCGGGCAGGCGCAGGGGCGTGCCGTCCGCATCGCGCACGAGGCGGCCGCGTGCCAGCAGCCAGCGATGGGAGCCGTCCGCCTGCAGGACCCGATACTCGCAGGCGAAGTCGTCGCCCTCCGCGCCGGCGAGGACCCGGTCCAGTTCTGCCTGGAAGACCGGCAGGTCGTCGGGGTGGAAATTGCGCACGTAGTCCCGCAGCGGCGCGCCCGATGCGGCGCGCTCCGCATCGACGGCGTAGATGCGGGCGAAATTGGCGTCGGCGTAGACCGTATCGGTGGCGAGATCCCAGTCCCAGGTGCCGATCATGCCGGCGGCGTTCAGGGCGAGGGCGAGGCGCTCCTCGCTGCGGCGTAGGCGCGCGCCCACCGCCTTGCGTTCCGTGATGTCGATGACGGTGACAACGGCGCCGCTGACGACGCCGTCCTCGATGATGGGCGCGTTGGAGGTGATCACGTCGATGGGCGTTCCGTCGCGGCGGAAGAACACCGTCTCGCGGTGGCGCAGGGCCACGCCGGCCTCGAGCGCCTTCACCACCGCGCAGTCCTCGCGGGGGAAGGGACGCCCGTCGGCGTGGTGATGATGGGCGGTGTCGTGCAGGTTGCGTCCGATCAGGCCGCCTTCCGACCAGCCGAGCATCGCCTCGGCGGCCGGATTGGCGAAGGTGATGGTGTCGTCCATGGCGAGGCGGAACACTGCTTCGCCGAGGTGGTCGGTCACGGTCTGGAGGAGGGCGGTCTGCTTCTGCATCGCCTCGTCGGCGCGGCGCTGGGCCGTGCGGTCGCACAGGATCTTGACGTAGCCCTCCTGAGCGCCGGTCTCGCCCTTGAGGGGCATCATCTCGCCCGTGGCCCAGAAACGCGAACCGTCCTGGCGCAGGTGCCAGCGCTCGTCGTTGGCCCGGCCCATGGTGCGGGCGGTCTCCATCTCGCGGGCCGGCGTGTCCATGGCCCTGTCCTCGGGGGTGAAGATGCGGTCGGCGACGTTGCCCAGCATCTCGGCCTCGCTCCAGCCGAAGATACGCTGCGCCCCGGTGTTCCAGCTCGTGACCCGCCCGGCGAGGTCCGTGGTGAGGATGCCGTAATCGATGGCGCTGTCGAGGATGGCGGCGTTGCGGCGCTCCCGCGTCCGGCGTTCCTTCAGGGCGCGGCGCAGATCGAGCTGGGCCATCACCTGACGCGACAGGGTGGTGAGGACGAAGGCTTGGTCCTCGGTGAGAACGCGCGGCTGCGTGTCGAGGACGCACAGGGTCCCGATGCCGACTCCCTCGGCGGTCACCAGCGGCATGCCGGCGTAGAACCGCAGGAACGGTGCCCCCACCACGAGTGGATTCTCTCGTGTGCGGGGGTCGCGGGTCGTGTCGGGAACGACGAGCAGCTCGCGCTGCCGCACGGTCAGGGCGCAGATGGCCGCGCTGAGGGGCGGCTCCGGCCCTTCGAAGCCGAGGGACGCCTTGAACCATTGCCGCTCCGCGTCGACGAGGACGACGAGGGAGACCGGCATGTCCAGCACCAGGGCGGCCACCTTCACGAGATCGTCGAGGACCACCTCGGCGGAGGTGTCGAGGATGTCATACTGGGCGAGGGCGGCGCGGCGGGCTTCGGCCTCCCGCCGGCTCGCGGCCGCGTCGTCGGTCGAAGTCATCATCTTTCCGTTCGCGAACGGTGGGCCGACCCCTCACAGGGCATCGCTCGAAGCGGGGTCCCGCGCGGAGCGCCCGGCACGCGCGAACAAACTGGCATCGGTCCTCCCCGGCGCAGGCGCGACGGCGCCCACGGGGGCATTCCTACGCGGGAACGGCTGGGTCAAGCTACCACCAAGGGTCCGGCGGCAAGACCATTCCGATGGATTGTTGCCCCCGTGGCGATTCACATCGCGCGGGAGTCCGCATGAGTTGCGTACATCCAAGACTTCAACCTCCGGGTGCGGTGCCTTCCGCTTCCGCCCTGGCGCGGTGGAAGATCGCGAGGTGTTCGGGGGCCGGAGGCTCGCCACGGGTACGGGTGAAGGCGAGACGGAACAGGTCCTCGGGATCGCGCTCGGCCAGGCGGATGAGGTTCGGCCCCGCCGTGGCCTGGGTCTCCAGCCCCTCGGGCAAGGGCGCCACTCGCACGTCGACCACCCGGACGGGAAAGCCGTCGGCGATTCGGTCGATCTCGGCCCGGTAGCCGGGCCCAAGGCCGTCCCGGGCGAGGCGCACCTGCACGAAGGGGCGCTCGTCCAGGGGATGGTCGGCCGCGAGGCCGAGATCCCGAACCAGAGCCTTGAGATGGTCGCCGAGTTCGCCGAGCCGCATGTCGCCGGAGGCCGGCAGGCGCAGGAAGGGCAGGGGACGCGGGATCGGGATGAGTTCGATCTCCGCCGGTCCGTGGCCCAAGGTCACGAGGGTGACGGCATGGGCGTAGGGCTGCTCGGCCGCCGAGAGCGGAATCAGCGAGCCGGAATAACGGACGCTGTCGCGGCCCACGCGCTGCGCCTTGTGCAGATGCCCGAGGGCGACGTAGCGCGCCGCTTGCGGGAAGACGTCGGCCGGTACGGCATGTTCGCCGCCCACGAGGATGCGCCGCTCGGCGCCTTCCGATTCGAGGCCGCCGGCCACGTGCAGGTGCCCGGTGACCATGAGGGGGACGCCCGACAGGCGGGGCTCGGCCGCCGCGAACAGGTGCTCGTAGAGGGTCCGCACGGCGCCGACGATGGGAGAGCCGCCGCCCTCCGTCATCCGCTGGAGTGGGGGCAGGCAGGCCGCCGTGGGGTAGGACACCGCCAGCACCTGCGCGGCGATCTCGCCCCCGCGCCGCAGGGGAACGAGGTGATGGCTCAGATCGACGGCGCCGTCCCGGCGGCGCACGTTGCCGACGACATGGACGCCGATGGCTTCCAGCAGGGCGCGCGGTGCTTCCAGCCGCCCGGCGGCGTCGTGGTTGCCAGCCGTGACGACGATGGTCATGTCCGGACGCGCCCGGTTCAGGCGCATCAGGACCTCGTAGAACAGGCGTTGGGATTCGCCGGACGGGTTCTGACTGTCGAAGACGTCACCGGCCACCACGAGGGCGTCGACCTCGCGCTCGATCACGATCCGTTCGAGGTGGGCGAAGGCGAGGGCGTGCTCACGCTGGCGGCCATAGCCGCGCAGGGTCTGCCCGATATGCCAATCGCCCGTATGCAGAACGCGGATCACACGCGAACTCCGGGGCAGGTCAGCCCGCCCGCTCGAGGATGGCGGGTCCTGCCCGCATGAGCGCCTTCTAGCGGGGCGGGCCCTCGGATTCGAGGGGGCGATCGGGCCTCGTCCCCACCTCGTCGCGCGATCGGCGAGCGATCCGGCGCAGGTTCACCGGCAGGTGGTCACGGTCCTCACCGTCCAGCCTTCGCCCGCCCGCCACAACTTACGCCGGGACTGGGCGCAGGCCCGGACCTCCGGCTCGGCCGATGTCCAGGCCGTGCTCGGCCCCTCCGGACGGGCGGGCGCCGCGGGGGCATCGCGCCGGAGTCCCGCCGCCCCGGCGGGCAGGGCGACGACGAGGGGAATCAAGCCCGAGTAAACGATGAGCGGGAGACGCGCGAAGGCCGGCACGGGACGCGATCCATGATGGGATAAGGCTCGGGAGCAAGGTCCTGGCCCGCGTGAGGGTTCGAAGAAACCGCTCCGGAGCGTCGACCTTCCCCGTTCTATGTCGAACGGCCAAGGTTCTGGCAATCGGGTGATCCGGTCATTTGCTTCGATATGGTGAAGACTGCGGTCATGACGGTATTCATGCGCCGGCTCGAAATGTGTCCGGCCGTCTGGCGCAGGGCTGATAAGTCATGGGTGTGACGTGACGCGGGCCTTCGCCCTTGCTAGGCCCACGCTCAAGCCTTGCCGCCGGCAAGCCCCGATCTTCTTGATCTCGAATCAGACGGCCCGAGCGACTCCGATGTCCCGCACACTCCCTCCGACCCGCCGCATCCTCCTCGCCGGTGGCGCGACGAGCCTTGCTCTTCTCGCCGGCTCCACCGGTGCCTTCGCGCAGGGGCGCGGCCGGTTCTTCGACGACGGCATCGACGGCGACGTGCCGTTCGACGACGAGCGCCTCTACCGGGACGAAGAGGGGCGCCTGTATCGCCGTCGGGGTGGACGCTACGAGCCTTATTCTGAGCGCGGGACCGATCCGCGCGCGCCGCGCCGCGAGGCCGTCGATCCGGCCTACGAGGACCCCAACCTCCGGCGTCCGGCGCCGACCCAACCTGCGCAGCCGGTGCAGGCCGCCCGACCGGTCGACGATGGCCCCATCGACTACGCCCGCGCCTATGCGGCGATCACCGACGAGCCGTTCCCGGTCAACGCCTTCAACTGGCGCAAAGCCAACCCGGCCTTCCTGCGCCAGGAGATCGCCTATACGGGCCGTGAGCCCGTCGGCACCATCGTGGTCGATCCGCGTGCGCATCAGCTCCTCCTGGTCCAGCCCAACGGCCGAGCCCGGCGCTACGGCGTCGGAGTCGGCAAGCAGGGTTTCTCGTGGTCGGGCGTCTCCACCGTGAATTCGAAGCAGATGTGGCCGGACTGGTATCCCCCCAAGGAGATGATCGCCCGCACCCCGAAGCTCGCCCGGCAGGTGACGCAGCTCCAGAGCGGCCTCGGCGTCCCCGGCGGCTCGCGCAATCCCCTCGGCGCGCGGGCGCACTACCTTTGGCAGGACAACAAGGACACGCTCTACCGCATCCACGGCACCCTCGAGCCGGAATCCATCGGCCGCAGCGTGTCGTCCGGCTGCATTCGGATGATCAACCAGGACGTGATCGACCTCTACGGCCGCGTCGAGATCGGCAGCCGTGTGGTGGTTCTGACCTGAGGCTCAACCGTTTCCCGAGACCCTGAAGTCTCTATGAGGCTCAATGGGCGTCGAGGAACTCCAGCACCGTCGCGTTGAACTGTGACGGGGCTTCGAGGTGGACGAGGTGCCCGACGCCCGGAACGACGTCGGCACGCCCGTCCGGCATTCGGGCCGCCAGGGCGCGCGCATGGGCGGCGTTGTCGCCCATGCCGGCCCGCAGGGGCTCCGGCGCGAAGGCCCGGCCCGGCGCGTTGCGGTCCCGTTCCCCCATCACGAACAGGGTCGGCGCCCGCACCAGGGGGATCTCGTGGACCACGGGCTGACCCCAGATCATCTGGTAGGAATTCACGAAGGATCGCAGCCAGCGCGGATACTCGCCCGAGCCCTTCACCCGCTCGCGCAGGGACACGAACGGCTCGATGGCCGATTCGGGGAGCGACAGGCTGTAGCTCGTCATCAATTGCCGGCGGTACACATCGGCCGTGATGTCGCCCTCGATGCGCAGGAGGCGCTCGGTGGAGACCGGCGGCACGACGAAGCGGTAATCCTCCAACCCGATGGGGGCTTCCAGCACGAGGCTGTTGACCCGCTCCGGCGCGTTGCGGGCCAGACGCACCGCGAGCATCCCGCCCATGGAATGGGCGACCACGTCGACCCTGGGCAGGCCGAGGGAATCGAGGAGCGCCACGGTCTCGGCCGCCAGGGTATCGAACGTGAACGGGCCGACGGGCTTCGACGATTTGCCGAACCCGAGCTGATCGGGCGCCACCACCCGGTAGCCCGCGCCCGTCAGGGCCTCGATGACGCCCTGCCAATAGCTCGACGGGAAATTGCGTCCGTGCAGCAGAAGGGCCGTCCGGCCGTTCGGGGTGCCGCCCGCCGGCACGTCCATGTAGGCGAGGCGCTGGGCCTCCCCGTCTCGGGTGAGGGGAAGGTAGGAGACCGGATAGGGATAGGCGAAGCCTTCGAGGGCGATCCCGACGGCCGGCTCGGCCGCCCGCGCCAGCGGGGCGCCCAGGCCGCCGCACAACGCCAAGCCGACGCACGAGGCCAGGCTGCCCGCACGGCAGGCGAGGAGGAATCGGGACGCGCGCATGGGTCGACCTCTGGTGAGCCCGGCGGGATGTCCTCCCGCCCGGGAACGATGCGACGTGACATAGAGCACTTGTCACGCCCGGGGGAACCGGCACGGGTGCGGCGATGACCGACCCGGCTCCGAATCCCGTGTCCCCGATCCAGGACGGCCTGCCCGTGCGCGAGCGGATGCTGGCGTTCCTCGCCATCGGGCTCGCCATGACCATGGCGGTGCTCGACGGCGCCATCGTCAACGTCGCCCTGCCGGTGATGGCCCGCGATCTCGCCGTCGACCCGTCGGCGGCGATCTTCGTGGTCAACGCCTTCCAGATCGCCGTGACGGCCGCCCTCCTGCCCCTGGCCTCCCTCGGCGACATCCTCGGCTATCGCCGGGTCTACCTCTCGGGGCTGGTGCTGTTCACCCTCGCTTCCGTGGCCTGCGCCGTTGCGCCGTCGCTCCCCCTCCTCGTGGCGGCGCGGGTCGCCCAGGGGCTCGGGGCGGCCGGGATCATGAGCGTCAACATCGCCCTCGTGCGGTTCATCTATCCGCACCGGCTCATCGGGCGTGGGGTCGGCAACGTCGCCCTCGTGGTGGCGATGGCCTCGGCCGCCGGGCCGACGGTGGGGGCCGCCATCCTGTCGGTGGCGAGCTGGCCGTGGCTGTTCCTCGTCAACCTGCCCGTGGGCCTCGTTGCCCTGGCGGTGGGGGCGCGCACCCTGCCGGTGACGCCGCGCAGCGGGGCCCGGTTCGATGGCCGCAGCGCCGTTCTCAACGCCCTGACCTTCGGGCTGCTCATCATCGGCGTGGACGGCCTCGGCGAACCGGGGGGACGCGCCCTCGCCCTGGCCGAGATCGGCGCAGCCCTGGCCATCGGTGTCGTTTTCGTCCGTCATCAGCTGCGCCTGCCGGCACCGCTCCTGCCCGTCGATCTCCTGCGGATCCCGGCCTTCGCCCTGTCGATGGCCACGTCGATCAGCGCGTTCGCGGCGCAGATGATGGCCTACATCGCCCTGCCGTTCTACTTTCAGGACGTGATGCACCTGTCCGAGACAACGACGGGCTTCCTCATGACGCCCTGGCCCATCGCCATCGCCATCGCGGCACCGCTCTCGGGCCGCCTGTCCGACCGCACGGCGCCCGGGCTCCTCGGCGGGCTCGGGCTGGCGATCCTGTGCGCGGGCCTCGTCGCCGTCGCCTGCCTGCCCGCCCATCCGAGCCACCTCGACATCGGGTGGCGCCTCACCCTCTGCGGCCTCGGGTTCGGCCTGTTCCAATCGCCCAACAATCGCATCATCATCACGAGCGCCCCGCGGGATCGCAGCGGCGGTGCCAGCGGCATGCAGTCGACGGCTCGCCTCACCGGGCAATCCCTCGGCGCGGCCGCTGTCGCGGTGGTCTTCGGCATTTTTCACGCCGCCGCCGGGGCCGTCACCGCCGCTCTGTGGTGTGCCGCCGGGCTCGCGGCCTTCGGGGCCGTCGCCAGCATCCTGAGGCGCATGCCCGACGAGTGATGCCGACAGGGTGAACAAAGTGTTTCATGTGAAACAGTCCTGAACGTTCCCGCATGGCCGCCCTGAGGCGGTGAAGGGCGGCGAAGGGCGTCCTCGTGCGTTGATAGGTCGTAACCCCGACTTGAGGAGGCTCGACATGAACATGGATCTCACCGGCAAGCGGGCCCTGGTCAGCGGGTCCACCAGCGGAATCGGCTACGCCATCGCCAAGGCCCTGGCCGAACTCGGCGCCACCGTGGCGATCAACGGACGGGCGCAGGATCGCGTGGCGAGCGCCATCGAGCGTCTCAAGACGGAGACCGGCAAACAGGCCTTCATCGCGGCACCGGGCGACGTCTCAACGGCGGCCGGCGCCGACCGCCTCGTCTCGGGGCTCCCCCACGTGGACATCCTCGTCAACAACACCGGCATCTTCGAACCGAAACCCTTCTTCGAGATTCCGGACGAGGATTGGCAGCGCTTCTTCGAGACGAACGTTCTCAGCGGCGTGCGCCTGTCGCGGGCCTACACCCCGGGAATGGTGACGCGCGGCTGGGGCCGGGTGGTGTTCATCGCCTCGGAATCCGCCCTGAACATCCCCACCGAGATGGTCCATTACGGCATGACGAAGACGGCGCAGCTCGCGATCTCGCGGGGTCTGGCCGAGACGGTGTCGGGCACCGGTGTCACGGTGAACAGTGTCCTGCCCGGTCCGACCCTGTCGGAGGGCGTGGCCGACTTCATGAAGGCGATGGCGCCGGATTCCGGCGAGGCCGATCTCGATGCCATGGGACGCGCCTTCGTCAGGGAGCATCGCCCGACCTCGCTCATCGGCCGCCTCGCCACGGTGGACGAGGTCGCCAACATGGTCGCCTACGTGTGCAGTCCGGCGGCGAGCGCCACGAGCGGCGCGGCCCTGCGGGTCGATGGCGGCGTGCTGCGCTCCATCGCGTGAGGGATCAGATCGGCCAGGCCGCCTCGCGGTAGGCACCGTCCCAGAACAGCCATTCGAGGCGGGTGGCCTGGGCGTAGGCATGGTGCATGCGGGCGACGACCGCCGGCGAGGCCCCGGCCGCGGCCTCGTCGGTGGCGGCGATCATCGCGGCCACGGCCTCGCCGAATTCCTCGCCCGCGTAGGTGTCGATCCAGGCGCGGTAGGGATTGTCGGCCCCGGCGCGGGAAAAGATGTCGCGGCCGACCTCGGCGTAGATCCAGAAGCACGGCAGTAGGGCGCCGAGCACCACCTCGTAGGGTTCGCCGTAGGCCGTGGCGAGGAGATACGACACGTAGTGGTCGCAGGGCGGCGAGAGGGGCGTCGCCGAGAAGGTCTCGGGCGAAATGCCGTAATCGCGGAAGAATCCGCCATGCAGGGCGCGCTCGACCACGATCGCCGTCTCGGCCGCGCGGGCGAACTGCACGATGCGGTCGGGATGCGGCGCCTTGGCGGCGGCAAGCGCGAGCGCCCGGCCGAAGCCGATGAGATAATGCGCATCCTGAACGATGTAATGGGTGAACCGGGGCCGGCTCAGGGTCCCAGCGGCGAGTTCCGCGTTGAACGGCATCGTGCGGATCGCCTCGTAGGCCGCCGCATTGGTGGCCCAGGCCTGCGTGGAGAAGGGGCTCATGCGGCGGCGGCCTCGCGCGACAGGGTGACGCCGTGGCGGGCACGGCCTTTCGGCGCCAGGAGGCGCTGCGAATCGCGCCGGTCGAGCTCGCCCGTATAGCCGGCCCAGTCGGCGTGGCCGGTCCAACATTCGAGGGACAGGAACGGCGCCGTCGGCCGGGTCCAGACGGCGAGGTGTGGGAAGTCCGAGACCTCCATGCGGATGGCGCTGCCGTCGGGGGCGATGAAGCGCATCCATTCGCTCGCGGCATCGCGCAGGACCAGCGCTTCGGTGAAGAGGGCCGGATCGAGGGGCAGGGTCGCGCCCTCCAGGGGAATCGCCCGCTCCGTGCGCAGGAGCAGGCCGCCCGCCCCGACCTCCGGCACCAGGGGGCGTTCGGGATTCTGGAAGCGCACACGGTAGCCGCCCTCCGCGCTCCGCTCCCCGCCCGCGAAAGGCCAGGGGAAGGCCGGATGAAAACCCAGCGCGTAGGGTAGGGGGGTGGGGCCGGTGTTCTCGATCCAGGCCTCACAATCGAGGCGGCCGGGGCCGACCCGTGCGGTGATGTCGAGGCGGAACGGAAACGGATAGTGCGGCAGGGTCGCCTCGCTGTCCTCCAGGCGCAGGGTCACGGTGTCGTCCGTGCGCTCCAGAACCGCGAAGGGGAGGTCGCGGGCAAAGCCGTGCTGGGCCATGGGGTAGGTTTGGCCGTCGACCCGGACGGCGCCGTCCGCCGAGGCGCCGACCACGGGAAACAGCCAGGGCGCGTGCCGGTCCCAATGCGCCGGGTCGCCGTTCCAGAGATACTCCCGCCCCCCGACGCGCCAGGAAACGGGTTCGGCGCCGTCAGTGGCGATGACGGCCTGGGTGCCGTCCCCGGCCGTGATGGTGATGCGTTCGCCCATGGCGCCCCCCGTTCGTCCCGCTCGAGCGTCGTCTTGTCCCGAAAGCCGGAAACCCGCCTTTCGGGACGACGCTACATCCATCCTTGTGGGCTGCCGGCGCCCACAACGCCAGCCGCCACGCCTCGAAGGCGAGGATCGGCCACGGGCCGATGGCGTGGTTGCGGGTCCTGGCGAGCACTTCGCGCAAAAGCCGTTCGCGGACGCCGCCGCGCACGAGGTGGCGCGGTCGGCCTTCGCCGGCCTGTCGACGGGCAGGGAGGCGAGACGGCAGGGAGGAGGCGTGGACCGACGCGTCCGCAAGGCCGCCCCTGGGATACCGTCGGGGGAGGGCGCTCAGGCGCCAGGGACGCCGACGCCGATGTAGCGGAAGCCGTGGCGGGCGACGTCGTCCGGGCGGTAGACGTTGCGCAGATCGACCACGGTGCGGCCGGGCATGCGTTCGCGGAGCAGCGCCCAGTCGAGGGCGCGGAAAGCGTTCCATTCGGTCACAATCACGAGGGCGTCGGCGCCCGTGGCGCACTCGTAGGGGTCCTCCGCGTAGGCGATGTCGGGCATCAGGGCGCGGGCGCCCGCCATGCCTTCCGGATCGTAAGCCCGCACCCGGGCGCCGCCGTCCTGGAGGCCCGCCACGATGGCGAGCGACGGCGCGTCGCGCATGTCGTCGGTGTTCGGCTTGAAGGTGAGCCCGAGGACCGCGATGGTCTTGCCGCGCACCGATCCGCCACAGGCCGCCGTGACCTTGCGGGCCATGGCGCGCTTGCGCTGGTCGTTGACGGCCACGACGGCTTCGACGAGGCGCAAGGGGGTGCCGGAATCCTGCGCGGTCTTGACGAGCGCCAGGGTGTCCTTCGGGAAGCACGAGCCGCCATAGCCCGGTCCGGCATGGAGGAACTTACCGCCGATGCGGTTGTCCAGCCCAATGCCGCGCGCGACCTCCTGCACGTTGGCGCCCACCTGTTCGCAGAGGTCCGCGATCTCGTTGATGAAGGTGATCTTGGTGGCGAGGAACGCGTTGGCGGCGTACTTCGTCAGCTCGGCCGTACGCCGGCCGGTGACGAGGATCGGCGCTTGGTTGAGGTAGAGCGGCCGG
>Ga0182233_1000135_pt1 | contig 14825 bp, 9 predicted proteins | sample G6R1MG_31_FD_129664 | JGI IMG/M metagenome (GOLD analysis project Ga0182233, IMG submission 129664) | Miscanthus phyllosphere microbial communities from Michigan, USA - G6R4_NF_07NOV2016_LD1 MG | ecosystem: Host-associated > Plants > Phyllosphere > Phylloplane/Leaf | place: USA: Michigan... | reverse complement strand
TTCAGGCCCGTCGAGTTGGCGAGCTTGCCGGCGTCGTACTGGGCATCGTAGCCGGGCGTGGCGCCCGCTTCGGCGTACACGGCTAGGCCATCGGCCTGGCCGGTGCTGGTGCGCAGTTCCAGCTGCACGAGGGGGCGCACGTCGGCGGTGGTGCGGTACACGGCCGCCTGGCTGGCGTAGTCGGTCACGCGCTGGCTGTTGCGGAAGGTGATGGCGCCGGTGGTCTGGCCGCTGCTCACCCGCACAAAAAAGCCTTGGCCGGTGCCGATGAGCGGGCTGTTAGAGCCGCTGGCCGCCACGTTGTTGACGTAGGCGCGGTACGAGCCAGTGTAGGGCCCGCTGCTCTGCACCACGTAGATGCTGCCGTCGAGGTTAGTGCGGTCGGCGGCGGCCACCTGGCTCCAGTCGAGCGGGGCGGGGTAGGGGTTGCCTACCAGGGCCCAGCCGGCATCGGCGGCCGTGGCGTCGGCGTTGCGGCTCAGGTTCACGGTTTTAGGGCCGTTGTTGAGCTGGCCCGTGAAGTCCACGAGCTGGTCGGCCCCGATTTGCACTACGTAGCCCTGGCCGACTACCAGTTCATCGGTGAGGTCGCTGGGCGAGAAGAAGCCTTTTTCAAACGCCGAGTAGTTGCTGGTCACCGACGACAAGCGGCTCTGGTCGTAGCCAAATACGTTCGGGAACGGCGTGATAGTGCCCGGCGCGGCCGACGTATTGTAGCTCACGTTGACAACGGGTGCGAAGCCTGTGGTGGTGGCCAGGTCGGCCACGGTCGAGCCGCTCACCGGGGCGCTGTAGTGGCGGTAGCCGCTGCCCGTGTTGAAGGTAGGGTCGAGGTAGCGCTGCACGGTGGCCGTGCCGCCGCTCACTATGCCGGTGCTCGAGTTCACGACCAGGGCCGAGCCATTGCTGCTCGATAGTAGCGTGAGGGCCTGGCCATTGAGGTCGAAGTTGCCGCGATTGGCCACGGTCAGCACCTGGCTTACGCTCAGCGGGTTGCTGAGGCGCACGGTGCTGGTGTTGGTGGTCGTGAAGCTGCGCACCTGGCTGGGCAGGCCCGAGCCGGTTACCTGCGAGTCGCCGCCATTGTAGACGTAAGACGCATCGGGGCTAAACGAGCGGGTGCCCGCCAGCTGCACGGCGCCGGTGCTGCCGCTGGCCGCAATGCCGGCCAGGTCGCAGATACCTAGGGTGCCGCCCGCCGCCAGCGTAAAGCTGCCGGCACCGGTTAGGGCCTGGCAGTTGGTATTCAGGGTGCCGCCGGCTTGCACCGTCACGGCGCCGTCGGCTACTACGTTGCCGCCTAGGGTAGCCACGCCCCCGCTCAAAATAGTAATGTTGCGATACGTGCCAGCCGGGATATTTTGCGCGTTGCTGACCGTCAAGTCAGTAACTACCGTGAAGGTCTGGGTAGAGGTTGCTGTACCAGTAGGCGTAGTCACCGCGATAGTGCCCGTAGTGGCACCAATGGGCACGGTGGCCACAAGTTGAGTTGCAGAATAAACGGTGAAGTTGCTAGACGCCATACCGTTAAAACTCACCTTGGTAGCGTCCGTGAAGTTGGTGCCCGTAAGCACTACACTAGTACCCACCATGCCACTGGTGGCCGACAGGTTAGTAATGGTAGGCGTTGCATCCTGGTTAAGTAATACCGAGGCGTTGTTGCTACCGTAATCAACGCTGCCTACATCTAGGCGGCCATCATTATTAAAATCGCCAATGGCGCCACCGTAAGATGAGAGTGAGATGGTAGCAGACCTATTGAAAGTGCCATTACCGACACCCTTAGTTACGGTTACGCCCCCCGTACCCGTCGTAAGAAGGTCTAAGTTGCCGTCTCCCGTGAGGTCGGCTAGTATTACAGAGCCACTGCCGCTGCTGCTGTAAGTAGTGGGCGAGCCGAAACTGCCGGTGCCGGTGCCCAGCATTACTGCCGTGTTGTAAGCAGCAGCAAAGCTGATAGCTAAGTCCAGATTACCGTCGCCGTTTACATCACCCAGCGCTGCGCGCATAGGATAATCAGCGGCGGTGTTAACTACCGTGGCCGTGCCAAGTGTACCCGGATTAGTGGAGGAGCCTAGCAGTACGCTATAGCTCTGCAAGTTATAGTTAGTCGAAATAACGTCTAACTGGCCGTCATTATTTACATCTCCAACGGCTATCTCCACTGAATTGCTGGCTCCCAGAGAATAGCTGGTAGCCGCCCCAAAACTGCCTGTGCTCGTGCCCAGCATAATGTATAGCGTGCCACCACTGCCGGCTACTACGTCCAAAATGCCATCGGCATTCATGTCAGCTAGCTTCAGACTGTACAACGAATTGTTGCCAATAGTCGTCGCGGTTCTGAAGGTCCCCGACCCTGTACCTAGCAGTACGTTAAGTCCCGCTGAGGTGCCAACCAATATGTCGAGCTTACCATCGCCGTTGGTGTCGCTCAGGGCCACATCGTAGCTGTCTGAAGTAACAGCATAGGTCGCAACGCTACCCAACGTACCCGTGCCATCGCCTAAAAGCACGCTAACCGTGTTAGCGCCGGAGGTTAGGGCAATGAAGTCTAGGTTGCCATCGTTATTGACGTCCCCCAGAGCTGTTCGCTGGACTTTACTGTCGCTTGCTAAAGGATAAGTAGTTGCGCTGAATGTGCCGGAGGCTACGCCGGTGGCCCCCGTTAGCTGCACCACCTGCGGCTGAGCCAGCCCTAGGCCACCCATTGACTTGGCCGCCGTGGTTACGGTCATAGAAGCGGTTTCACCCGGCTTCAGGTCCTGGGCTGGGTCGAATGTGATGACGTTGGTGCCGCCGCCCGTGAAGGTGCCCGTTCGCTTGCCCGTTTGCGAGCCAAAAACTTTCACAGCCGCGTCCGAGGCCGTCGCGCTGTTCATATTCTGCGAAAAAGTAACCGCCAGATTGCCCGCGCGCGGGACACTCACGGCACTGCGGGCGGGCGAAAAGCTGCTGATGGTGGGCGCCTGCTCGGTCCAGTAGTTGTAGAGCGTGCCGTTGTAGCCGCTGGCCGCATAGTCTTTCAGCAGGCGGGCTACGGCATTGCTAGTGCCTGTAATACCATTATCGATGGGGTAGTATGCTACCAGGCCGGGGCTGGTGCCGTTGATGGGCGCCTGGTAATTATTCTGAATCTGGGTGGCGGTACGGGCAGTGTTCCACACGCGCACCTCGTCTAGCTCACCCTCAAAATATTCGGCATTGCCCACGGCGGTGCCTTCCGTTTCCGAAACCCCAATCTTGAGGTTGTAGCCCGAGCGGCCAGTATTGATGCCGTTGTTCGTGGTGCCGATGTACGCACCGTTTACATAAAACAGGGTGTTGCTGGTAGTCATCACCGCCGCCACGTGGTACCACTGCCCCTTGCTAAAGTTGTACGGCACGGTTTGGTAGCTGCCGCCATTCCAAATGCCTATCGACTGCATATCGTTGCCCATGTGCAGGCTAAAGCGCGTACCCCCGTTGACGCTGGCCCCCGAGCGCTCCGAAATCAAACATAGGTTGGCGCCGCTGTGCGTGCCCACCGTCCAGGTAGGCTTCACCCACAGCTCCACGGTACCGGTGGTAAACTCCAGCGCGGCTGTGTTGGGCACGCCCGCATACTGGTTGGTACCATTAAACGGCAGAGAATACTGGGGTAGCGTTTGGGCCTGGGCCAGGTTCGCCGAAACCAGCAGCAAGGAGAGGCACGCACCGCCCACGGGCTGCCACAACCGGTTTAGTTTTCGAATGGCGTAAGGGTTAGTCATAAAGTACTGGTAAGTGATGTAATCGAAGGGAGCGTATAACTGGTGTGTGCTAAAAATCTAATAACGAGCTACCTAGGGTGCTCTAACGCGCGGCCGGGTGGCTAAAAGCCGATTGGGTAAAGCCAACAGCAGAATGCCCCCAGGGCCAACCCAAAATTGGGTGGCCCTGGGGGCAAGCGGAAAGTAGATGTCCGCCACCGGCTCGCCAAGCGCCGCCAATGGTCGGATTTTGTCCCTAAAAAAGCGAGGTTTTACCTAGCCCACCAGCCGCAGCTGGCGCAGCAGCGCCTCGCGGTAGGCGCGGCCCAGGGGCAGCACGGTGCCCCCCACGGTGAGGGTATTGTCGGCCGGGTCGAGCTGGTCGATGCGGTCGGCATTGACGAGGTAGGCGCGCTGGGTTTGCACAAACTGCTGGGCGGGCAGCTCCTGGGCCAGCTCGCGCAGCGGCAGGCGCACGGCGTATTTGCTGGTGGCCGTTACCACGGTGCAGTACTTGTCGCCGGCCTCTACGTAGTGAATATCAGCCGGTAGCACCTTCACCAGGCGGCCCCGGTCGCGCAAGAATAGGGCGTGGTGCAAGCCTAGGTTGGCGGCCAGGGGCAGGGCGGGCTCGTCGGCCGGGTGCTGCGCCTGCGTGGCCTGGATGCTGGTAAAGTTGTGCAGGGCCAGCGCCACGGCGTGCGCCAGCGTGTGCTCGTCGAAGGGCTTGAGCAGGTAGGCCGAGGGCCCCAGCACCTTGGCCCGCGCAAACGTGACGGTATCGGCCCGCGCCGTACTGAAAATGAGGGGTAGGGGTCGCACCGCCAGCAGCTCGCGGGCCAAGTCTACCCCGTCGAGGTCGCCGGCCAGGTTGATGTCGAGCAGGGCCAGGTCGGGCGGCGGGCCCTGGCGGCACAGGCGCAGCGCCTCCTCGGCCGACGACACGGGCCCGAGGGGCGCGTAGCCGAGGTTTTGGGCAGACAGGGCCAGGTACTGCGCGTACAAGGGCTCGTCTTCTACGAGCAAGATGCGAGTGGGCGTCGCGGCCATGCCGAATGAACTAGGGGTAGGACTCTGGGCAAAAGTAACTAAAGCTCAGACATTAAAAGTAATCGACTGGCTTGGGTTGTGATAAACCCGGCCGTAGGCGCGGCGGCTGGGCTTGGTCTAAGTTACTTAGGTAGGCATACTTATTTCCAGCGCGCAAAAAACGCATCCACCGCCTCGCGGTAGCCATCGCTCACGGGCAGCGTTTCGCCGCGCACCTGCAAGGTGCCGCGGCCCACGGCCGCCACGTGGTCGAGCCCCACAATGTAGGAGCGGTGCACGCGCATAAACTTGGCGGCGGGCAGCTTCTCCTCCATGCTGCGCAGGCTGGTGAGCGAGAGCAGCGGCCGCGGCTGGCTGGCCAGGTGCACCTTCACGTAGTCTTTGAGGCCCTCCACGTACAGGATGTCGGCGAGTGCAACGCGCACCAACTGATACTCGACTTTGAGGTAGATGTGGTCGTCGGGCAGCGGCGCGGCGGGCACCGCGGGGGCTTTCAGCTCGAAGAAGGTGCGGGCCTTGAGGGCAGCCCGCAAAAACTCCTCGTAGTTAAAAGGCTTCAGCAAGTAATCGAGCGCATCGACCCGGAAGCCTTCCAGCGCATACTGGTTGAAGGCGGTGGTGAAGATGACGCGCTGGCCGCCGCCTTGCAGCACCCGCGCCAGCTCCAGGCCGCTGAGGTCGGGCATCTTAATATCAAGAAACAGCAGCTGCACCTCGGGCTGCTCGTGTAGGGCGCGCAGGGCGGCCACGGCGCTGGCGTAGCGCCCCGCGAGCTTCAAAAACGGCGTTTGCTCGATAAAGGCGCAAACCAGCCCAAGGGCCAGGGGCTCGTCGTCGACGGCGATGCAGGAAATCGCTTCCATAGGGAAATGGGGTTGGGCTACTGAATTTAATTGTTGGGCGCGCCCGCTGGCCCGCCTACCCTAGGTGCAGGCGAAGGCATACTTCGTACTCGTGGTGGGCGGTGGGCGCCGTAATGCGGAGATGGTGGCGGCCCGGATACAGCAGGTCGAGGCGGCGCTGGGTATTGGCCAGCCCGATGCCGCCGGGCTCGTCGAGGTCGGGGGGGCGGTTTGCAAATAGCGTATTGCGCACGCACATCTCTACCTGCTGGTTGTCTTTTTGGCGCAAGGCAATGGTAATGCGGCTGGGCTCGGTGGCGCTCACACCGTGCTTAAAGGCATTTTCGACGTAGGGCTGAAACAGCATGGGCGCGATGTAGGGGTCGGGCGCGGCGGGGTCGGTAGGGATTTCAAACACCACCCGCACCTGGTCGGTGAGGCGCAGGTGCATAAGCTCGATATAGTCGCGCAAGAAGCTGATTTCTTGGCTCAGGCGGGTTTGGCCGGCGGGCGTTTCGTAGAGCACGTAGCGCATCATGCGCGAAAGGCGGTGCAGGGCGGCCCGCGCCTGCTCGCCATCGACGATGGTGAGCGCGTAGATGTTATTAAGGGTATTGAAGAAAAAATGCGGGTTTATCTGGGCCTTGAGCAAAGACAACTCGGTAGCCACCTGGCGGCGCTCTAGCTCGAGGTGGCGCTCGGCATCGCGCTGGGCGCGCTGCGTGGCCGCTAGGCTAGTGGCAATGCCCAAGACCATGAGCGTCAGTAGCAATACGCTGGGGTTGAGCACGCCGTCGCTTTCCTCCTCGGGCGTGAGCAGCAAGTGCGGGCGCGGCGACGACCACGGGTTGGGCGGGTTCATAACGGCCTCGCGGCCGCGGGCCACCAGCTCGGGCACGTGCAGGCGGGTTTCGACCTGCTGGTGCGCCTGCAACACCAGGAGCACGGCCAGCGCATTCACGACCACGTAAGCCGGCAGCTGCCGCCGGTGCAGCAGGCTCGGGGCCGCCCAGCCCACATTCAGGTAAAACAGCCCCACCAGCAAGCCAAAGACCGTGGCCTGCGTCAGCCAAAACTCGGGGGGCTTGGGGCCGGGGTAGTCGGGCTGCTGCGCAATGAGCATGGCCGCCACCAGCGCCCACACCAGGGCGTGGAGCAGCAGCGTGGAGGCCGACCGAAGAAGAGACTGGGGCACGGAAAAAGCTGGTTCTGAAAAGCACTGCAAACTACGCTGGTTGGGCTTAGCCGCGGGCCTGCCAATCGGCGAGTGCCGCAGGTTTGCCGCCCAGGGCGCCTAGGTTGCTGGCCACCCCGGTTGGTCGGCCCTACTGCGGCACCGGGCGACGCCCGCGGCGCCCCCGGCGATTGGGGGCGCCCGCCCCGCGGGTGGGTAGCAACTTTGAAGAAGCCCCGGCCTTAGCGGCTCTTCCGCGGTGCCCGCCCCGCCCGGGTGCGGCACCACGCGCCGCGGTGCCGCATCTTTGTACCTCTTCTTGCTACCTCCATGAAGCTCAAGAAAAACATCGCCACCAGCGAAGCCGGCTTTGTCTTCAACCCCGCCACCGGCGACTCGTTTGTGGCCAATCCGCTGGCGGCCGACATCATCGGGCAGCTCAAGGCGGGCCACGAGGCGGCGGCCATCCAGGCCGATTTGCTCGACCGCTACGAAGTGTCGGCCAGTCAGTTGCGGCGCGATTTCGACGACCTGCTCACCCAGCTCGCCCACTACCACCTGCTCGACGAAGCCGCCTGATGCCGCCCGCCGCCCGCCGCCCGCTCACCGTGGCCCTCACCGGCCTCAACGCCACCGACAGCCCCGGCGCGGGCGTGGCCGTGGCGCGGGCGCTGCGCGAAAGCCCCGACTACGAGGTGCGCCTCATCGGCCTCAGCTACGAGGCCCTGGAGCCGGGCATCTACCTGCGCGACCTATTTCAGAAAACCTACCAGCTGCCCTACCCCGCTGCCGGCTCGGCGGCGCTGCTCGAGCGGCTCACCTACATCCAAACCCAGGAAAAGCTCGACGTCATTATCCCCAATTTCGACGCCGAGCTGCCCCTTTTCGGCCGGCTTGAGCCGTCGCTGCGCGCGCTGGGCATCCGGCTGCTGGTGCCCACCCTGGCCCAGCTCGACGCCCGCGATAAGCTGAACCTGAGCGCCTTTGGCGTGGCCCACGGCCTGCCGGTGCCCGCCACGCAGGTGGTGCACCACCTAGGGGGCCTGGCCGCGGCCGCCACCGCCCTAGGGTGGCCACTGGTGCTGAAGGGCCGCTGGTACGAGGCCCAGGTGGTGCACACGCTGGCCCAAGCCGAGGGCGCCTTTGCGCAGCTTCAGGCCCGCTGGGGCTTGCCGCTGCTGGCCCAGCGCTTTGTGGCCGGCCAGGAGCTGAACGTGGCCGGCCTGGCCGACGGGCGCGGCCATTGCCTCAGCGCCGTGCCCATGCGCAAGCTTACCATCACCGACAAAGGCAAGGCCTGGGCGGGCATCACCATCGAGGATGAGCGCCTCACCGCGCTGGCCCACCACTTTGCCCGCGCTAGCCAGTGGCGCGGTGGCTTCGAGCTAGAGCTGCTGCGTACTCCAGCCGGCGAGCTGTTTGTGCTTGAAATCAACCCCCGGTTTCCGGCCTGGGTGTACCTTACTGCCGCTGCCGGCCACAACCAGCCCGCCGCCCTGCTGCGCCTGGCCCTAGGCGAGGCCGTGGAGCCCTTCGGCGAAGTAGCGGTGGGGAAGATGTTCGTGCGCTGCGCCTGGGATTTGGTGGCAGATTACGGTGATTTTCAGCAAATAGCAGGACTGGGGGAGCTGTGAGGAAGACTCGTCTGGCGTGGGCGCCTCACCCCCCGGCCCTCTCTCCGAAAAGGAGAGGGGGAGCCAAACGATTTGTTCGGTGGCTTGAGAATAAGGTAAATGTGAAATTGTAGCGATAAAAACTTGAAAATCAAACTCGCCTAAATCGTCTAGCTCCCCCTCTCCTTTTCGGAAAGGGGGCCGGGGGGTGAGGCGCCCACGCCAGACGAGAACCGCACTATGAAACTTCCCTACGAGCGCCCCACCCTGCGCAAGCTCACGGCCGGCCCGCTTACGAAAGCCGGCCCGCGCGCCAGCGCCCAGCCGGTGGCCGAGCTGGAAGGCGTGCCCGTGCCCGAGCTGCTGGCGCGGTTTGGCTCGCCGCTGTTTGTGCTGAGTGAGCGGCAGTTGCGCCGCAGCTACCAGGCCGTGATGCGGGCCTTCAGCACGCGCTACCCGCGGGTGCAGCTGGCGTGGTCGTACAAAACCAACTACCTCAACGCCGTGTGCCGCGTCTTTCACCAGGAGGGCGCCTGGGCCGAGGTGGTGAGCGGCATGGAGCTCGAAAAAGCCCTGCGCAACGGCGTGCCCGGCCCCCAGATTCTCTTCAATGGCCCCGGCAAAAGCCGCGCCGACCTGCTGCGCGCCGCCGAGGTCGATGCCGTCGTTCACCTCGATAATTTTGATGAGCTGCACCTGCTGCTGGCCGTGGCCGCCGGCCGCCCGCAGCGCCCCCGCGTGGCCATCCGCGTGAACCTCGACGCGGGCCTCTACCCACAGTGGGACCGCTTTGGCTTCAACCTCGAAAATGGCCAGGCCTGGCAGGCCCTGGGCCAAGTGGCCGCGGCCGCCGACCGCCTCGAATTGGTAGGCCTGCACTGCCACCTAGGCACCTTCATTATGCAGCCCGCCGCCTACGGCGTGGCCGCCGCCAAGCTGGCGGCGCTGGCCCTGCGCTGCCAGCACGAGCTGCGCCTGCCGGTGCGCTACCTCGACCTGGGGGGCGGCTTTCCGTCGGCCAATACCTTGAAGGGAAGCTTCTTGCCCGGCCCCGATGCCGTGCCCGACCTCGACGAGTACGCCGCGGCTGCCAGCGAGGCGCTGCTGGGCGCGGGCTTTCGGCCCGAGGCGCTGCCGCTGCTGGTGCTGGAGGCCGGCCGGGCGCTGGTCGATGAGGCGGGCTACCTGCTCGGCACCGTGCTGGCCACTAAGCGACTGCCCGACGGCCGCCGCGCCACGGTGCTCGACTTTGGGGTAAACCTGCTGTTCACTTCCTACTGGTACGACCACCACATTAGCCCCGTGGGCAATTTCTCGGCGCAAACCGAGCCCACCGTGCTCTACGGCCCGCTGTGCATGAACATCGACGTGGTGCGCGAAAGCATCGTGCTGCCCCTGCTGGCGGCCGGCGACCAGCTGGTGGTGCACCGCGTGGGCGCCTATAACCTGAGCCAGTGGCAGCAGTTCATTACGCTGCGCCCCAACGTGGTACTGCTTGATTTACAAGGCCAGGCGCACGTCATTCGCGAAGCCGAAACGCTGGATTATTTGCAGCAATTGGAGCACGTGCCAGCGCATTTGAAGTGACCGCGAGTGCTAAAAAACGTGTCATGCTGAGCGTAGCGGAGTCGAAGTATCGCTACCGGATAACTAATTTTTGGCATTAACAACGGTACGATAGAGATGCTTCGACTTCGCTGCGCTCAGCCTGACAGGCGTTTTCGCTGCATACTCTCTTGAGTACCACATTCCCCACATTTTTGCATCCCGCACATTCACCTGCAATGCCCGCCTTCCTCCGCGCCATTCTGCACAGCTACAGCATGCTGTTCTTCTCCCAGCACCGGGGGCTGGCGGCGCTGTTGGTGGTGGCCAGCTTTGGCCGGCCGTGGGCGGGGGCGGCGGGGCTAGGGGCGGCGGCGCTGGCGGTGGCCGGCGCACGGCTGGGCGGCTTCCGGCGCGACTACACCGACCTAGGGGCCTACAGCTTCAACGCGCTGCTGGTGGGGCTGGCGCTGCCGCTGTTTTTTGCGCCGGGCTGGGCGCTGGGGGCGCTGGTGGCGGCGGGGGCCGGGCTGGCGCTGCTGCTGAGCGTGGCCTTGGGCGGCTGGCTGGGCGGGCGCGGGCTGCCATTTCTATCACTGCCTTTTGTGTTAGTAATGTGGCTGTTGCTGCTAGGTGCCGGTAGCTGGCCTGCCCTGGTGCCGGCCGAGCCAGGTACTTACTGGCTCAATGACCTATACGCGGTGGGTGGCCCGCGGCTGGTGGCCCTGGCCAGCTGGGGCGCCGACTACCCCTGGCCGCCGCTGCTGGCCACCTACCTGCGCGCCCTGAGCGCGGTGGTGCTACAAGACAGTGCTTGGGCGGGGCTGCTGGCGGCGGCGGGGCTGCTGTGGCACTCGCGCATCACGTTTTCGCTGTCGGTGCTGGCCTTTGTCGGGGTGGGGGCGCTGCATACCCTAGGGGGCACGGCGGGCGCACCAGCGGCCTACAACCTGGGGGCCAACTACGTGGTGGCGGCCGTGGCCGTGGGCGGCGTGTTTGTGGTGCCCTCGGTGGCCAGCTACGGCTGGGCCCTGCTGAGCCTGCCCCTTACGGCGGTGCTGCTGGGTGGGCTGGCCCCGCTGCTGGCCAAGGCCGGGCTGCCGGGGCTGTCGCTGCCATTTTGCCTCACGTCGCTGCTGTTTTTATACGTGCTATTGCTGCGCGAAACGCCTGGCCGCCGGCTGGTGCTGGTGCCCGTGCAGCGCTATTCGCCCGAGGCCAACCTCTACGCGCAGCTAGCGCAGGCGCCTAGTACGCTGGGCCGCGTGCCGCTGGCGCTGCCCTTCCTGGGGGCCTGGCGCTGCACCCAGGGCTACGCCGATGGCGGCCCCACGCACCAGGGGCCGTGGGGGCAGGCGCTCGATTTTGCCATCACTGATGCCGAGGGCCGTACGTACCACGGTGCCGGCCAGGCCCTGAGCGACTACTACTGCTACAACAAGCCCGTGCTGGCCCCGGCCGATGGCGTGGTAGAGGAAGTGGTGCAGCATGTTGCCGACAACGCCATTGGCGAGGTGAATACCCACCAAAACTGGGGCAATACCATTGTGCTGCGCCACGCGCCGGGTGTGTACTCGCAGCTGTCGCACCTGCGGGCGCACTCGGCGCGGGTGCGCCCCGGCGAGGCCGTGCGGCGCGGCGATGTGCTAGCCGCCTGCGGTAGCTCGGGGCGTTCGCCCGAGCCGCACTTGCACTTTCAGGTGCAGGCCACGCCGGCCATTGGGTCCGCTACGCTAGCGTATCCGCTGGCATATTTTCTGGCCTCGGCGGCGCCGTGCCCCTGCCAGCCGGCAGCTGGCGCCGAGGAGCTGCACTACGGGGCGGTGCCGCAGCGGGGCAGCGTGGTGCGGGCGCCGCAGCCCCAGCCACAGCTGAGCCAGGCACTGCACCTGCCGCCCGGCTACCAGCTGGCGGTGCAGGCAGCCAGCGGGCCTGCGGCTTCGCAGCAGTGGGAGGTGTTTACCGATGCCTACAATGCGCGCTACCTACGCTGCCACCAAACCGGGGCGGTGGCGTATTTCGAGCAGGATGAGAGCTTATTTCGCTTCACGGCCTACTACGGGCCTAGGCAGGCCTGGCTCTACACGTTTTACCTGGCGGCCTACTGGGTGCCGCTGCTAGAGGCGCCGCTGCGCCCTGTGCCGCTGCCGCTTTCGGTGGGGCGCAGCCCTTGGCTGGGGTGGCTGCAAGACCTGGTAGCCCCTTTTTTTCAATTTGTGCGGCCCACGTTTGAGCTAAGCCGGCCCGATGCGTTGCCGAGCTTGGCGGGCCGGCCCTTGCCACTGCGCAGCCGCGCGGCCGTGGCCTACTGGGGCCGCCGCCAGCTGGTGCAGGAAGCTACCCTGACCATTGCCGACGGTAGCCTGGCTGCCCTCACGGTAGGGGAGGGGCCGGCGGCGCTGCACCTCACCTTCACGGCGGCAGTATGAGCAGCTTCCCTCCCCGCTTTTGCCACCTAGGGCCGCCGCGCGTGGGGCGGCTGGTGCTGGTGCTATGGCTGGCGCTGCTGGGCGCGCAGCGGGCGCGGGCGCAGCAGCTGCTAGATTACCAGTACGTCGATAGCCTCAGCCAAGCCTTGCTGGCGCAGCAGCGCTGGCGGGCGCTCGACTCGGTGGGCCGGGCGGCCATGGCCCAGGGCAGCGACTATCCGGCCCTGCGCCGCCGCCTCGGGGCCGGGGCGCTGGCCACCGGCCACCTAGCGGCGGCGCTACGCTACTACGGCCCGGCGCTGCACCAAAATCCGCTTGATGAGGAGGCCCGCGCCGGCTGGGCCGCCACCTACCTGGCCTTCAACCAGCCCGGTCCGGCGGCGCTGCTGGCGGGGGGGCTAGGTGCCGAAACGAGCCGGGCCCTGGGCCTGCCCCCGCCCCGCGCCCTCACCGAGCTAGAGCTGGAAGGCAGCACGCTGCAAACCAGTGACCACCGCCGCGGCGCGGGCACCTACGGGCGGCTGGGCGTGGGCAGTCGCCTCAGCCCACGCCTCACCCTCAGCCAAGACGTTAGCTACTACCACCAAACCGTGGAGTTCCGCCGATTTGGCTTTCCTAACGGGGTAGAGGCGCACAGCATAAACCAAGGGCTGTACCATGCGCTGCTAACGGGGCAGCTGGCGCCGCGCTGGCAAGCCAAGGCCGGCTACGACTTCATTACCCGCGACCTGGGCAGCAACCACCTCGGGTACCTGGCCCTGGCCTACGCCCGGCCGGTGTGGACGGCCCAGGCGGGGCTCTACGCGGGGGTAGTCACGGACACGGCCCGCGTGCAGGCCGACCTGCGCCTGACCGTGTACCCGCTCGGCAACCTGCGGCTCTACGGTTTTGGGCGGGGCAGCCTGGTGCGCTCGGTGGGCCGCACCTACCCCAATGCGCTGCTCGGAGCGGGCGGGCGGCTGCGGCCCTGGCTGTGGGCCGAGGCCTGGGGCAGTGCGGGCGCCGTGCCGGTGCTGGCCGAGGCCGAGGGCACCTACGTCTACAACCTGCTCGACCCGCTGGGCCGCCGGGCCGCCGCCAGCCTGCTTATCTTGGGGCCCCGGCGGCTGCGGCTGCGCCTAGTATACGGAGCCGAACAGCGCCGCATTACACTGATTAACAAAGATTACTCGCTCTCCTCTTTCTCCGCCGCCCTCGCATGGACTTGGTAAAGCCCGTTATTTTTGCTGCTGCCCTGTGGCTCTTGCTGCCGGCCGGCGCACGGGCCCAGGAGGGCCTGTCGGCGGCCTTTGCGGCGAGCTACGCAGCTGAGGCCAAGGGCAACTACGACGACGCCATTGGGGCGCTGAAGACTGGCTACGCCAACCTGTATGAGCAAAATTTGCGGCTGGGCTGGCTGTGTTTTTTGGCCAAAAACTACACGGCCTCCGCTACTTATTACCAGAAGGCCATCGACCAGCGGCCCTACGCCATCGAGCCCAAGTTTGGGTTGATAAAGCCGCTCAACGCCCTAGGGCAGGTCGAGCGGATGCTGGGCCTCTACACGGCCATCCTGCAAGTAGACCCGCAGAATACCCAGGCCAATTACTGGGTCGGGGTTATTTACTTGAACCGCAAGCAGTTTGACAAGGCGGCGCGGTACTTCGAGAAGGTAATCAACCTCTATCCGTTCGATTACGATACCAACCTGTCGCTGGCGTTTACCTACCTCAGCCTGGGCAAAAAAACCGAGGCCAGGGCGCTGTATAATAAGGTATTGCTCATCCGCCCCGGCGATACGCAGGCGCTGGCGGGGCTCAAGCGGCTGTAAGGTGAATTTCCCGCGGGGTTGCGGGGAGTTAAGTTTTAGTAGCCCGCACAAACCGCGCCCGTCCGAAAAAGTCGTCCACCACCCGCACCGCCGCGAAGTCGGCGGCCGCGAACAGGGCCGCCGTTTCGGCACCTAGGGCTTCGTTTATTTCGAGGTACACCGCCCCGCCTGGCTTCAAAAGAACCCGCGCCAGCTCGGCTAGTCGCTTATAAAACAGCAGCGGGTCAGCATCGGGTACGAACAGCGCCGTGGCGGGCTCCCAGGCCAGCACGTTGTCGCGCATCGCGGCCCGCTCGCTGTCGCGCACGTAGGGCGGGTTGCTCACCAGCACGTCGAGCGTACCGGGCGCGATGTTGGGCGTAGCGCTCAGAATATCAAGCTGCTGAAACTCGACCTCCGGCGCGTAGCGGGCGGCATTGCGCCGGGCCACGGCCAGCGCCTCGCCCGAAATATCGACGGCCAGCGTGCGGGCCGGCCGCAGCGCCAGGGCCACGGCCAGCGCCAGGCAGCCCGAGCCAGTGCCCACGTCGAGCACCGTGAGGCCGGCGCGGCCGGCCTGCTCCTGGGCTATCAGCTGGGCCAACTCCTCCGTTTCGGGGCGCGGGATGAGCGTGGCCGGCGACACCTCCAGCTC
>Ga0182233_1000132_pt1 | contig 14984 bp, 10 predicted proteins | sample G6R1MG_31_FD_129664 | JGI IMG/M metagenome (GOLD analysis project Ga0182233, IMG submission 129664) | Miscanthus phyllosphere microbial communities from Michigan, USA - G6R4_NF_07NOV2016_LD1 MG | ecosystem: Host-associated > Plants > Phyllosphere > Phylloplane/Leaf | place: USA: Michigan... | reverse complement strand
GGTTTTGGGCCACACGCAGTTGGGAAGCCATTGGCCAATCGCTCCACACTTGGTTGCAAGAAACGCCCTGCTAGCTACCCTAGGCTGGCCAGCGCGGCCCTTATCACTTCACTTATATGAAAGCTGTTCTTTCGCACCCTACTGGCAACCGCAACGTCCGGGCTATCCTGGCCTCGCTTCTAGCGGCTGGTCAGCTGGCTGAGTTTGATACAACGCTGGCCATCTCGCCTCAGGCGGCCTGGCTGCGCTTGCTACCGGGCAGCTTGCGCCAAGAGTGGCTGCGCCGCACGTATGAGGTACCGGCGCAGCAGTGCCACTCCCGCCCTTTCCGCGAGCTTAGCCGCCTACTGCTGCCCAAGCTAGGCATGCGCTCACCCCTGCGCCATGAGCACGGCTGGGCCAGCATGGATGCTGTGTACCAAGACTTTGATGCGGCCGTGGCCCGCCGCCTAGATTCATTGCAGGCGCAGCACGGGGCCGATACGGTGTATGCCTACGAAGATGGAGCCTTGGCTACCTTCACGCGGGCCAAAGCATTGGGTATGCGGTGCGTCTACGACTTGCCCATCGCCTACTGGGAAACTGGCCGGCAGCTTATGCAGGAAGAGGCGGCCCGGCTGCCACAGTGGGCCCCCACGCTGGGCGGAGGAATTCAAGACTCGGCGGCGAAGCTAGCCCGCAAGACACGGGAGCTGGAGCTGGCCGATGTGGTAGTAACTCCCAGCCTATTTGTGCGCGACTCGCTGCCCACCTGGGCGCGCGAGAAGCCCACTATTATGGTACCCTTCGGCTCACCAGTTAGTGCTACTACTGCACTACCTACGGCCAGCCAGCGCGCTGGGCGGCCACTACGTGTGCTGTTTGTCGGCGCCCTAGGTCAGCGCAAAGGCCTCGGTGACCTAATGGCTGCCGTGAAGCAGCTCAACCGCCCCGACCTAGAGTTGGTGCTACTGGGCACCCCGCTGGCGCCGCTTGAGTTTTATCGGCAGCAGCTTCCGCAGCTCACCTACGAGCCCGGCCGCCCCCACGACCAGGTCCTTGCCCTCATGCGCACCTGCGACGTGTTCTGCCTTCCCTCCATTGTGGAAGGGCGAGCTTTGGTCATGCAAGAGGCTATGAGCCAAGGCCTACCGCTGCTCATCACGCCCAATACTGGTGGCGAAGACCTTATTGAGGAAGGGCGCACGGGCTTTTTGGTTCCTATTCGCTCGCCTGAAGCCATTGCCGAAAAGCTCAACTGGTTTTTAGACAACCGCGCGGCCATTCCCGAGATGGGGCGCCTGGCCCAGCAGCTAGCGGCTCGCTACACCTGGGACAGCTATGGCACTCAGGTTTTTAATGGCCTTACTGAGCTAGCTAGCAACCACCTACTCACCACCTAGGGGCTCCTGAGCACCTTTTTCTGCTATGTCACACTTTGCCACTACCCTGCCTGCCCCTGGTGCCTACCCGGCTACTCGGCCTGCCCGGCCGGTTGTGGCCGCCGACCCCAACCAATTGCTTAAGCGCGGCATTTGGGCGTACTTATTACTCCTGATTTTTGAAGGAGCGTTGCGGCGCTGGGTGCTACCTGGCCTGGCTACCCCTTTGCTTATAGTGCGCGACCCACTGGCGCTGTGGCTGATAGCAATGACCTGGCGGCGTGGCCTGCTCCCGGCTAACCCGTATATGACTACTACGGTGATTGTTAGCGTCCTAGGCATTATTAGCGCCTTGCTGCTGGGGCATGGTAACCTAACGGTAGCGATATACGGCGGCCGCATCTTGCTACTGCACTTCCCAATGATATTCGTGATTGGGCGTGTATTCAACCGCGCTGATGTGGTGAAAATGGGTGCCGCGCTAGTGTGGATGACCGCGCCCATGGCTCTGCTCATCGCCGTGCAGTTCTACAGCCCCCAGTCAGCCTGGGTAAACCGGGGCGTGGGTGGCGACATGGCAGGGGCCGGCTTCGACGGAGCCATGGGCTTTTTCCGGCCACCAGCCACCTTCTCTTTCACCAACGGCACGCACCTATTCTTCGGAATGGCCGCTTGCTTTATTTTCTACTTCTGGCTGCATCCTAAGGGTATTAATCGGCTGGCTCTGATAGCTGCCACGGTTGGCCTGCTGTCGGCTATCCCATTTTCCATCAGCCGTAGCCTGCTGCTCTTCACGGCCGTGGCACTGCTTTTCACAGCCCTAGGGATGCTGCGCCACCCCAAAAATATTGGGCGGCTGCTACTATTGGGCATGGGGGGCGTGTGCGTATTGCTGCTCCTGAGCCGGGTGAGCGTGCTGCAAACTCCCATCGAAGCTTTCGTGAGCCGGTTTACGGCGGCATCCGACGTAGAAGGCGGCCTGAAGGGCTCGCTGGGCAATCGCTACCTCGGCGGCATGCTCGAAGCCTTAGCTAACTCGGGCCAGCAGCCTTTTTTCGGCTACGGCATCGGCATGGGTACTAATGCGGGCAGCGCTATCCTGACAGGCGGCGGCCGAGCCTTTCTGATTTCGGAAGGCGAGTGGGGTCGGCTCATCGGCGAGCTTGGCCCGTGGCTGGGGCTCTGCATCATCTTCGTACGCATGGCGCTGTGCGTCAAGCTCACGGTAGCCTGCTACCAGCGCTTGCGCCAAAACGACATTCTGCCCTGGATACTGCTCGGCAATGGCCTGCTGATGATACCACAGTCGCAATGGGCGCAGCCCACTGCCCTGGGCTTCTCTACTCTGATTGCGGGCCTCATCATCGCTGCGCTGCGCCCTGCCCATTCTTAATCTGCCTTTGATTTTGCCCCGATGCGCGTAATTCTAATTGGTAATTATCTGCCCGACCGTCAAGAGAGTATGCTGCGCTTTGCGCAGATGCTGGAGGGCGGCTTCCAGCAGGCGGGGCTTAGTGTCGAAACTTGGCTACCAAACGTAGTGCTGGGTCGCTTCACAACCAACACGTATGCTGGCTTGGGTAAGTGGTTGGGATACTTGGACAAATGGGTACTTTTCCCATTGGTGCTGCGCTGGCGCCTGCGCGGGCGGCGGGCCGATGCTACCTACCGCTACCACATCTGCGACCACTCCAACGCGCCTTACCTGGCGCACTTGCCTGCTGCCTACACTGGCATCACCTGCCACGATGTACTCGCCATTCGCGGCGGCCTAGGCCACGCCGATGCTTTTGTGCCTGCTTCTAAGCTAGGGCGCCTGCTCCAGACCTGGATTTTAAATAACCTGAGCCGCGCGCGGCACTTGGCGGCGGTGTCGCACTTCACGCTGGGCCAGCTACGCGAGCTGGCACCCACCGCTACCGCTGCACCCGCCTGGCGCGTTATTCACAACGCTTTCAACGCTAAATTTTGGCCCATGCCCGCTGCGCAGGCCTGGCAGGCTTTGAAGGGTACCATCTTGCAGCCCGATATTCCTTTTTTGCTGCACGTGGGCTCCGACCTGCCGCGCAAAAACCGCACGCTGCTCCTCGATATGGTAGCCGCCCTAGGCAGCCGCTGGGCGGGAGTTATCTGCCTGGCCGGCGATGTACCTGAGCCCGCGCTGCTGGCCCGGGCCGAGGCCCTGGGCCTGACCCACCGCCTGGTATCCGTGGCCCGGCCCACGCATGAAGTGCTGGTGGCGCTGTATAGCACGTGCGCGGCGTTTGTGTTTCCGTCTTATTCCGAGGGGTTTGGCTGGCCGGTTATCGAAGCGCAGGCCTGCGGCGCCCCGGTTATTGCCAGCAGCATTGCCCCCATGCCTGAGGTTAGCGGGGGCGCGGCCCTGCATGCCTCGCCCGACGATGCATCAGCTTTTGCCGAGGCCTTTTTACGGCTCTCAACCACTTCGCTAGGGGCCGAGCTAGTGCAGCAGGGCTTTGCCAATTGCCAGCGTTATGAGCCTGCGCTTATGACGGCGGCCTACCTCGATTTGCTGGCCCTGCCGGCTGTTCCCTCACCTCTTCAACCAGCATAGCCTTGATTTTAAAGCTACTTTCCTTTTTGCTGCCATGGCCACTGCGGCGGCGAGCGCTGGCCTGGTGGTTTCGATACGAAATTGACCCCACGGCGCGCATCGGGCTAGCCTGGGTTTTTCCAGATAAGCTTGTGATGGGCCCTCATGCGCACATCGACCATTTTACCGTTGCCATTCACCTCGACCGGCTTGAGCTGGGCCGCCACGCCACTATCGGGCGCAACAACTGGATAACCGGATTTCCCCTAGGTAGCGATTCTCCCCATTTTCGCCACCAAACTAACCGGAGCCCCTCCCTACTGGTAGGCGAATCCGCCGCTATTACCAAAAACCACCACCTCGACTGCACGCACACCATCAGCATCGGGCCGTTTGCCACCGTGGCGGGCTACCAGTCGCAGTTTCTGACGCACTCCATCGATGTGTTTGAAAACCGGCAAGACAGCGCTCCCATCAGCATTGGTGCCCACACGTTTGTAGGCACCAACTCAGTAATACTGGGCGGGGCCGTGCTACCCGACCACTGCCTGCTTGGGGCTAAGTCGCTGCTCAATAAAGCCCTGGCCGACGAGTGGATGCTATACGGAGGCGTGCCAGCCAAACCCCTGCAACCACTGCCGCGAACGGCCAAATATTTTACCCGCACCGAAGGCTTCGTGTACTAATCCTGGTCTATCCGCTCGTTTCTTCCGGCGAAAGCAAATGCGTATTCTCCTCATTGTCCCTTCCTATAAACCGGCCTATATCTACGGTGGGCCCATCGTGGTGATTGCCCGGCTGGCCGAAACCTTGGCTGCCATGGGCCACGCCGTAACGGTATACACTACCACCGCCAACGGCAAAACTGAGCTGCCGGTGGCGGCCGGCACTCCGGTACCGGTAGATGGGGTAACGGTTTACTATTTCAAGCGCCTCACCGGCGACCACACCCACGCCTCGCCCGCACTATGGCGCCACCTAGGCCAGACCGTCCGGGACTTCGACGTAGTACACATTCATTCGTGGTGGAATTTCCTGGTTATCGGCGCCGCCTGGATTTGCCGTCGGCACGGCATCACGCCGATTGTGTCGCCGCACGGCATGCTGAGCAACTACATCCTGGATACGAATAATTCTGCCAAGAAGAAAATTGTTCACTCACTGATTGGCAAGCAGTTGCTAAAGCAATCGGTAGTTCACGTTTCTACGCAGCTCGAATGGGAAGAGTCGCAGGCCATCATTCCGGGGTGGCCCGGTCGGATAATTCCCAACTTGGTAGCCCTGCCCGAGAAGGCTACTTCGCGCGCTGATAACGACGTATTTACAATCGGCTTCCTGTCGCGGGTTGACCCTAAGAAGGGGCTCGACGTTCTGTTTAAGGCCCTCGCCCTGGTGCAACAACCCTATCGCTTGCTCGTTGCGGGGGCTGGCAGCGAGGAATACACGAAGGAGTTACAAGACCTAGCTAGCGCCACTAAGATTGACGACAAACTAGAATGGGTAGGCTGGAAGAATGGCGAAGCTAAATTTGAGTTTTTCGCTGGCCTTGACTTGTTTGCGTTGACGTCGCACAGTGAAAACTTTGCCATCGTCGTTATTGAGGCCTTGGCTACCGGCACCCCGGTCTTGATTAGCGACCAGGTTGGCCTGTACCAGTTTGTGCGGACCCACGATTATGGCTGGGTCACGACCCTTTCGCCGCCCGAGATAGCGGCAACCATCGAAGCCGCTATCCGCGACAAATCGAAGCGCACGCACATTACCAGCGTGGCGCCGGCGGCCATCCGCCACGAGTTTGACGACCGCTACCTAGCCCAGCAGTACCTCGATTTTTACGCTGCGCCTACTATTCACGCATTGCAGGCATCATGAACTCTCTCTCAGTTATTATACTCACCTTCAATGAAGAGCAGCATATTGAGCGGTGCATTCGCAGCTTGCAAGGTATTGCTTCTAACATCTTCGTAGTCGACAGCTTTTCGACCGACAATACCTGTGCCCTGGCCACGGCCCTAGGGGCTCAGGTATACCAGCGCAAGTGGGTGAATTACAGCACCCAGTTTAACTGGGCCTTGGCCAATTGTCCTATCACCACCGACTGGACGATGCGCATGGACTGCGACGAATACCTACTACCCGAGCTGATTACGGAAATTAACCAGAAGCTGCCACAGGCCGCGGCGGCTACTGGCGGTTTCATTATCAAGCGGCGGGTGTACTTCATGGACCGCTGGATTAAGCACGGCGGCTTTTACCCGCACCGGCTACTGCGCATCTGGCGCACCGGCCAGGCCGTGCTCGAAGACCGCCAAATGGATGAGCATGTGGTGCTGGAACGCGGCGAAACCGAGGCTTTCGAGCATGACATGGTAGACCACAACCTCAATGACCTGACGTGGTGGACTGGTAAGCATAATCTCTATGCCAATCGCGAAGTACTTGACCTACTAGCCATTGACGCCCACACTACCGCCAGTCAAAACGTAGAATCGACACTGGCTGGCGAACAGTATTCGCGCAAGCGCTGGATGAAGGAGAATATGTACAGCAAGCTGCCCCTGTTTTTGCGGGCGTTCGTGTACTTCTGCGTGCGCTATTTCCTTCAGCTTGGCTTTCTGGATGGCAAGCCCGGCCTGATTTGGCACTTTTTACAAGGTTTTTGGTACCGGTTTTTGGTCGATGCCAAGCTCTATGAGCACCGCCACCGCCGCAAGCAGGCCGCACCAGCGGCACCTGCTCCAGCTCCCGTTCCGCAGCCACTATGATGCCTACTCAGCCACTCATCTCTACCGACCTCTCGCGCTTTAGCGTGGGAGCCTACAAGGCAGGCCCTACTTGGAAGGTTTTGCTTTGGTATGCTGTGCATTACTTCTTCTTCGACAGCTCCTTGCCCTGGCCCTATGGCTTAAAAACGCGGTTGTTGCGCTGGTTTGGCGCGCGCGTGGGGCAGGGCTTGGTTATCAAGCCACGAGTGCGCGTGAAAAACCCCTGGCGCCTCGTTATCGGCGACCATTGCTGGCTAGGCGAGGCGGTTTGGATTGATAACCTCGCCGATGTGCGCATCGGCAGCCACGTTACCCTATCGCAAGGCGCGCTGCTACTCACTGGTAACCACGACTATACTCGCAGTGATTTTCCATACCGCCTAGGTGAGATTACGCTTGAAGACGGCGTATGGGTGGGGGCACAATCGGTGGTGTGCCCCGGCGTAACCTGCCACTCGCACGCCATCTTAACGGTAGGCTCGGTGGCTACTCGCTCGCTCGATGCCTGGGGTATCTACGCGGGCAATCCGGCCAAATTTGTGCGCGAACGAGTTATCAACTCCTAACGCACCTTTTTTCCTTTTACCTATTTTTCAAGAACTTATGCGCTTATTAGTCAGCAGCATGACCTTTGCACCCGACCATAGTGGCATTGCATTATATGCCACTGACTTTGCTGTGTACGCGGCAGAGCAGGGGCACGAGGTGACGATGGTAACGGGCTTTTCGTGGTACCCGAAATGGCAGAAGCGGCCAGAAGACCGCCGCAAACTATTTCGCACGGATTTCTACAAAGGCATTAAGGTGCTGCGCGGCTACCTGTACGTGCCTAAGAAAGTAACCACCATCACCCGGATGGTGCAAGAAATCACGTTCTTGCTCTTTGCCTTTTTCAATTTTCTGCGAGCTGGTAAGCACGATGCCATCGTCCTTTTCACCACGCCCATCAACCTAGGGCTACTTGGTGTGCTTTTTCGCAAGCTGTGGGGGGCTAAGCTCGTTATCAACGTGCAGGACTTGCAGCTGGATGCCGCCAAGTCTTTGGGCATGCTGGGTAAGCTGCCGATAGTGGAAACCATGGGCGCGCTCGAAAAATACAGCTACCACAATGCTGATATGGTGGCGTCTATTTCTACAGCCATGACGGACCTTATCCGCCAGAAAGACATTCCTAACGATAAGATATACCTGTGGCCCAACTGGATAAGCGTGGCCGACGCTAACGCGCAGGGCCAGGTGATGGGCTTTCGGCAGAAGTTTCCTCAGTACCGCGACAAAATCATTGTGGGCTACGCGGGCAACGTGGGCATCAAGCAAGGTCTATCGGTGCTCATCGACCTAAGCAAGCGCTTTGAGGACCAGCCCAACTTGGTGTTCCTGATAATTGGCCAGGGCGGCGATATCGACAACCTAAAGCGCTATGCGCAGCAGCAGCAGGTAAAAAACCTCGATTTCATTGATTTTCTCTCGCAGGAAGATTACTTCCACTTCCTGACGGATGCCGACATCGTGTTCCTATCGCAGAAAAAGGACTCTGGCGACGTGTACTTTCCCTCTAAGCTACTCGGTATCATGGCCAAGCAAAAGCTTATTATGGTATCGGCCGATAAGGATTCTGAAATCTACCGGGTGGTAAACAGCAATAAGGTGGGCCTGTCGGCCGACTTTGGCGATATCGACCACATGGAGCAACTGCTACACCGCTACCTGCGCGATATCCCAGCTTTTGAGGAGTACAAGAACAATGCCTACCGCTTTGTGCAGCAGTACGACCGGCAACCGGTACTGCAAGACGTATTTGTCCAGCTCGAGCGCCTGCAAGCAAATCTGAAAATATCTACCAACCAAGAGGTCGTGGCCTCCTAGTTTTTTTACTTATGAAAAAAATCTTAGTTACGGGCTCTAGCGGCCTCATCGGAAGCGAAGTAGTGCGTAAGTATTGCCAGAATGGCTGGCAGGTTTACGGCATCGACAACAACATGCGCGCCGACTTCTTCGGCCCCAACGGCGACACGCGCTGGAATCAACTACGCCTGCTGTCTGACTACCAAAATTTTAACCACATCGAGCTGGATATCCGCGACCGCCAAGCGGTGCTCGACACCCTAGGCGACCTGCGCCCCGATGCCATCGTGCACACGGCCGCCCAGCCCAGCCACGACTTGGCCGCCAGCCGTCCTTTCGACGACTTTGATGTGAACGCCGTAGGCACGCTCAACTTGCTAGAAGCGACCCGCCGCCACTGCCCCGAATCGACGTTTGTGCACATGTCGACCAATAAGGTATATGGCGACGCGCCTAACCGCCTGAACCTAGTAGAGAAAGAAACCCGCTGGGATTTTGCCGATGCTAATTATTATGACGGCATTAAGGAGTCGTTCAGCATCGACCAGTCGAAGCACTCCATTTTTGGTGCATCCAAGGTAGCAGCCGACGTAATGGTACAGGAATACGGTCGCTATTTCAATATCCCGACGTGCTGCCTGCGTGGCGGCTGCCTCACGGGCCCCAACCATTCGGGCGTGGAACTGCACGGCTTCTTGAGCTACCTCATTAAGTGCAACCTAGAGGAGCGCAAGTACACGGTATTTGGCTACAAGGGCAAGCAAGTGCGCGACAACATCCACTCGCACGATGTGGTGAGCTTCATGGAAGCATTCATTAATAACCCGCGCGTGGGTGAGGTGTACAACATCGGCGGTGGCCGCGACAACTCGATTTCTATCCTGGAAGCGTTCAAGCTCATCAGCGAGATATCGGGCAAGGAGATGAAATACGACTACGTAGACCAGAACCGTGCCGGCGACCACATCTGCTACATCTCCGACCTGCAGAAGATGAAGGAGCATTACCCCAGCTGGGATATTACCAAAAACCTGCGTACCACATTCGAAGAAATCTACGAATCGTGGCTCACTCGCACCCAAGTTAGCTAAGTTATTGCCGGCCGCACGCGGCGGTAGCAACGCTTATTTTTAACTCACTTTGTTGCCAGCTGCCGCGTGCTCACTCAGCTGTTTTGTGTACTGCGGTAAAAATCGCAGCAAGCTTTTCTGAAACGCCCTTGAATGTATCCAACTCATTCAAGGGCGTTTTTTTAATGGCCATTTATTGCAATTAAGCTAGCAGTATTACTAATTATAGATACTCGCATAACAATTACCAGAATTAGCAACCAGACGACAAGGATGCACAATAGTGTATAATAAAAATCCTAAAACCGGCGTTATAAAGGTTCGAGTTTATATATTTAATGTATTGATAATATACAATTTAGGTTTAGTTTTTTCTGCCTATAAATTTTTTTTATTCTATTCACAGCACTAGATTTGTTCTAACCAACAATACTGTGCATATGAAAATAATTAAAAAATGGGGAGGATACTCGCATTTATTTAGCTATCCATTTTGGGCATCAGCATTAGCCCTAGCACTTCAAGCTAACGCTGCTTATGCTCAAACTAATATAAAATTTACCCTAGATAAGAAGTATACAACTAGCGCGGGCGTCTATAAATCCGACGGCAGTTTGATACGCACCTTGTGGCGCCGCGAGCCTTACGATGCCGGCACATATACCGTAACCTGGGATGGTAAAGACGACGCGGGCAACGCAGCCACGAATGGTCCCTTTCAGGTAAAGATGATTTACCACAACGTGCAATACGTGTGGGAAGGCGCCATTGGTAATACCTCACAGCTTCAAGCCGGTCCGCATGTGTACAACGGATACTTGCCCATCCGCGACATGGCAGCTACCGATACGGCCATGTTTTTGGTATCGGGTTTCAATGAGGGGCAATACAGCCTGCGGCGCTTTCCGCACGCCAACTCTACCTACCCAAGCAATGCCGGCCGCGTAGATGGCTACACGGCCTTTAGCTTGCTCGACACGGATGGCACCAACGTGTACATGGCCAATAACGAAGGCGGCGTGAACACGGGAGGCACTACGTCTTTTGTGTATGCGGTGAAAGTGCGCGACAACAGTGAGGTCTCTTTCCAGGGCGGCCAAACCCTGCGGCTCAATGGTAGCTATCCCAACCAGACCTATGCCAGCGTAATCGACCTAGACCGGGTGAGCAATACGCTGGCCAGCGTTGGCTTTACGGTGCTCTCGAACGCGGCCACCGGCCTAGCGGTGCAGAAGAACGGTAACATCTTAGCCGTGGCCCACCGGAACCAGAACCTCATCCGGCTTTTCGATAAAACCAAAGGCACACTGCTACGCACCATCTTCGTCAGCCAGCCTGGCTCGCTCAGCATGGCCCCCAATGGTGACTTGTGGGCCATAACGGGCAGCAGCGTGGTGCGCTATACCAACCTAGGCAGCTCGCCTAGCGTCGCTACTACCATCACGGGTTTTACCAGCCCCCTGGCGCTAGCCACCGACCCTACCAACGACGATTTAGTGCTGGTGGCAGATGGCGGCACCAGCCAGCAGGTGAAAGCCTACAACCGCAGCGGCACCCCTCAGTGGACCTACGGGCAGCAGGGCGGCTACTTAACAAACGGCAACGATGTACGCAACGATAAGTTTTGGTTTAACCAGTCGAACATCGGGGAGACTACCTTTCTGGCAGTAGCGCCCGACCACTCCTTTTGGGTGGGCGACCCCGGCAATAACCGCTGCCTGCACTTCTCGGCTTCGCGCAGTTACATCAATCAGATTATGTATCAGGCGCATACCTACGTGGCGGCGGTTGATGCAAACAACCCGACGCGTGTATTCAGCGAGTTCCTAGAGTTTCAAGTCGACTACAACAAGGCCGTGGGCGAATCGTGGACCCTAGTGCGCAACTGGCGCGTGGGCCTCGACAAAAAGTACCTAGGTTTTGGCCAAGGCCTGCAGCAGGTAGCTACGCTCTCGAACGGGCGCACGTATGCCACGGTGAACCTGCCAAATATGTACTACCCGGAGGTGGTGGAGCTCACCGGCAACAAGCTGCGGTCTACGGGTATCAAGCCTACGACGGGCTTCGACAGTGGCTCGGCTACCCTGGAGCCCGATGGCTCGCTGGTACTAGCTCCCTACAACCCTGCCTCCAATGGCACAGCCACTTGGCAGAAGCGCACGCTCTCGGGCTTCGACGCCAGCGGCAACCCGCAGTGGAGCGGCCTTTCGGCACTGGCTAGCGCCCCCACGGCCAGCAAAGACCCCTACCCCCGGCCCGGCGGCGCGGGCGGGGTGCGCACCCCTATCACCAGCAGCGGGCTGGTTCTTTCCTTCGACAACTCTAAAAACGACAACTACCACCTAGGCGCCATCAAGCCGGGTACCACGGCGTGGCTGTGGCGGGCGGCGCCCACCGGCGCCCTAGATGGCAAAGGCAGCTATGACATTGGCAACAGTGTTGCCTATGGGGGCAACATCGTGACCGCGGCGGGCCGCAACATCGTGTACGGCTACCACGGCGAGTTTTGGGGCGGTGCCCAAGCTAGCCAATGGATGCACTTCTACGACAATGGCCTTGTGGTAGGGCAGTTTGGCGAAACCACCGTGGGGCGCTTTGCCAGCGAAGGTGTACTAGCTGGCTCGGCAGGCAACGGCCTCTCTCCCTTCCTGCTTACTCAAAACGGTGAAACCTATCTCTGGAGCAACGACGAGGGGGGCCACGGCCCCATTCGCTGGCACTTGGTGGGCACTAATACCATCCAAGAAGCTACGGGTAGCGGCTCGCTCAACAGCACCATTACCCTAGCCAACACTACGGCCGCGACCTTTGCGACGCAGGTAGCCGCTACTCCTGGCAATACCCAAATTCAGCTTGGCTGGGCGGCGGCTTCCGGCGCCAGCAGCTACACCGTGCGCTACTCGCAAACGCCTGGCGGACCTTATGCCACGGCTGCCTCGGGCCTCACGGGTACCAGCTACACCCTAGGCAACCTGCTCAACGGCACTAAGTACTACCTGCTAGTAGATGCCAAGCAAACTAACGGCACCAGCGCCAGTTCAGAAGAAGTAACGGCTACTCCCTCCGACCCATCGGTGGTGGTGCAGCTGGCCGGTGCTACTACCAGCAACTACACCGAGCTCCTCGTGAACTCGGCCGCCACCACCAATGGCAAACCCGCGCTGCAGGTATCGCAGCCGCTGCGCTACAGCTCGGATAAGCTGCAACTCGATGCCGTGGGCAGCGGTGGCTACGTTATCTACAACTGGGGCGGCGTAACGGTGCCCGATAAACTGGTGGGCTTTGATAAGGCTAACCTCCCCAGCAACACTACGGTCACCAAAAGCAGCTCTGGCTGGCGCAACGACAACTACATCAAGCTCACGTTTAAGGTAGACGGGGTAGCTGGCTCCGACTACAGCCTGTACAGCAACCCCACCGGCCGCCTCGACATCACGGTGAACGACAACAACTGGCACTACCTCACGGCTTTCTGTCCGGTTCGCTTCGACGAGGCGCGTGACTGCCGCGTCGTTCTCACGCCCAAGGGGCAAACCAGCCCTGCTGCTACCTACATTATTAAGGAAGACCTCGGTAAAAACCACATTATCCAGTTCCGCTTTAAGGGTAACGTTAGCCTGACTATCGACAACAAAGGCGGCCAGGGTGGCACCATCCAAGCCATCTTCCTCGACAATGACCCCTTGGCTAGCACTACAGTTAATAACAGCATAGTTGCGACGACCGCGCCGCGAATAAGCAGCCTCACGCTCGTAAATGCAGACAATGGCCAAGACGTCAAGCAATTAGTTGACGGTGACATTCTTAATCTGGCAACGCTCCCGACTCGCAACCTAAGCATACGGGCCAATACTGATTCTAAAAATGTAGGCAGTGTTGTGATGAATGTAGCTGGTGCCCTGTCGTATAACACAATAGAGAACATAGCGCCATATAGCCTTTTTGGTGATAGCAATGGCACCTATACTCCTTGGCCATCTATCGCCACCGGCAGCTACACGGCCCAAGTCACGCCTTACACCGCAAGCAAAGGCACTGGTACTGCTGGCCCAACGCTAGCTGTTAAATTCAGCATTACGGATACCAAAAAGGAAGCTCCTGTAGCCACGGCGCTGTACCAAATAAACTCAGGGGGCAATCAATTATCTACTTCCCGCGGGGTGTTCCAGAGCGATAATTTCTACTCTTCGAACATCGACAGGACGGCGACCACCACCTCTGCCATTTCCAACACGTCTGATGGCGCCCTCTACCAAACGGAGCGCCGCGCCGACAGCCGTGTGCTCAACTACAACTTAGAGGTACCTAAGGGCACTTACACGGTCATTCTGCACTTTGCCGAAACTCAGTGGTCTGCGGCCCGCAAGCGACAGTTTGACGTGACGATAGAAGGCAAGAAGGCGCTTGACAACTACGATATCTACGCCAAAGCTGGTGCCAACACGGCTATCACTGAAAGCTTTACGACTACCGTCAGCGATGGGATATTGTCCATTGGCTTTAGCTCGCTGGCTAGCGATGGCGGCCTCGACTACCCGACTATAGCGGCCCTGCAGGTGCTGAGCGCCACCGGCACGGCGGGCAAGGAAGACCTTGGCATCACCGATTCGGCTAACCTATCGGCAGAGGTGCTGGCGGCTAAGCCAGCAGCCTACCCCAACCCCACGGCCGATGGCAAAATCAATTGGACATTACCCGCTGAAATACAAGGCGCTGCGCAGGTTACACTGACTTCGGCCACGGGAAAAACTTTGTTCTCGAAGAGCATCTCCCTAACCGACCCCACTGCCAACCTCAGCCTCGATTTCTCACAGGTATTGACGGTACCCGGCGTGTACTACTTGCAGCTACAAAGCCAGAACCTATCTACGGCTACCAAAATAGCTTACTCGGGCAAATAGCTGGGCTAGGCACCTAGGCCATCGCCCACCAGGGTAATATCGCACTACCCCCTCAGTCAAACAGGCTCCAGCATCTATTGATACTGGAGCCTGTTTGGCTGAGGGGGTAGTGCGTTTTGAGTGGCCGCCTAAGGCGCAGGCCCGTGCTGTTGGCAATAGGCCCAACTAGTTGCCTAGCCTAAAATGGTCTGCTGCCTTGCGGCGGCTACCTTTTCGCTCAACTCGCGCACAGCCTCCGCAATACCGGCGGCGTCGAAGCCGCACTCTTTATATAGCTGGTCTTGGGTGCCGTGCTCCACTACGCGGTCGGGGATGCCTAGGCGGCGCACGGCGAGGTGCTGGCCCTGGTCAGCCAGGAACTCCAACACCGCCGAGCCAAAGCCGCCTTGCAGGCTGCCGTCTTCGACGGTGACGATGGCGCGGTAGCGGCGGGCAATGGCCAGCAGCATTTCCTCATCGAGGGGCTTGCAGAAGCGCATGTCGTAGTG
>Ga0182233_1000127_pt1 | contig 15168 bp, 12 predicted proteins | sample G6R1MG_31_FD_129664 | JGI IMG/M metagenome (GOLD analysis project Ga0182233, IMG submission 129664) | Miscanthus phyllosphere microbial communities from Michigan, USA - G6R4_NF_07NOV2016_LD1 MG | ecosystem: Host-associated > Plants > Phyllosphere > Phylloplane/Leaf | place: USA: Michigan... | reverse complement strand
GCCTTGCTTGTAGGAAATAACGGCTTTAATGAGGCGCTGGCGGCTTTGTTCCGTCACTGATGAAGAGACGGGCAGCGATTGTTGGGCGGGATAGGCATAGTTCATAGAATAAAAGTAGATTATAAAAGTGGAACAACAATAGTTATTTCGTGCAATTTAACTAAAAAATATGGCGTCCGTTGTTACTTCACGGCATTTTCATTGTTTTCTTCCAATAGTTCTATTACTTGGTCCAGCGCCAGTTTGCCCTCAACGTATTGCTGGAGCAGGTTATTTTCGTAGGTACTGGGCGTAATAGCAGTAGTTTTAGTCCAGGATAGGGCTGCGGCCACTACTTCGCGGCATTCTTGCTCATTTTTCATAAGATAACTTCGGAAGTAGTGAAAAAATTGTGAGTAAGAAAAAGTACCATTACGCTGCCTGATAATTTGGTGCTCGGGCGCCAGGCCTTGGCTTGCTACCCCGGCCAAAGCCGGGCAGCCCTAGGCGCCGCGCGGCGGCCAGGCAAAAGCTGCGCGCTTGAGCTATTCGCTACCGAAAACTGTACCAAAAAAGTATAGCCCGCATGAGCTGCCCGGCTAACTGCTTCTAGCGCAGCCGCTTCTTTTTTACCTGCCCGCTCAGGGCCGAGCGGGCTGCTGCCTGCGCCTAGTACAGGCTGGGTGCTGAGGCCGGGGCCCTAGGCTGGCCAGGAGGCCAGCAGCGCCTGCGCGGCCAGCCGGCCGCTGGCGAGCGCCGCCTCAACGGTGCCACCCTCGGGCCCGGCATACAGGCCCTCGCCGGCCCAAAACAGCGTGTCGGCCACGGGGGCGGCCAGCACGGCGCGGGCGGCGGGCGCCCCCACCGTGGGGTAGGAGTAGGCCCCGTAGGCGTAGGCATCGGCCCCCCAATTGCGCACGTAGCTGGCCCGGAGCTGGGCTTGCAGTGCGGCTAGGGGCGTGCGCAGCAGCTGCGCCAGCGAGGTGAGGGCTAGGTGCAGCAGGGCATCGGCCGAGGCCGTGCGCAGGCGCTGGGCGGCGGGCCCGGCCACCCAGCCCGTGAGCAGGGGGCGGGGGTCGGGCAGCTGGGTCCACCAGGTGGGCACGGGCGCTTCCGACAGCAAAAACTCCAGCTCGGGCAGCTGGGCTTGCCAGAAGGGCGTCTCAAACTCAAGCACAAACTTGATGACCGCGCCAAACCCGAGCTGGGCGGCGGCGGCGCGGTGGGCGGGTAGCTCGGGGCTGAAGCCTAGGTGGCCCGGCTGCCCGGCGCGCCGCTGCCACACCCCCAGCGGCACGGTGCACAGCACCCGCTGCGCGTGGTAAGTAGCGCCGGTAGTAGCAGTAACCTCTGCCCGGCCCGGCTGCCAGCTAACTCCTTGCACCGGCGTGGCCAGGTGCACCACGGCGCCGGCGGCCTGGGCCTGCGCGGCCAGCCAAGCCAGCAGCGGCCCGTAGCCGCCTACCGGGCGGGGCGAGTCTTCGGCGCCGCCCGCCTGCCACTCGTCGCGCAGGGCTAGGGAGCTGACGAACTGCGCATCGGCCGCGTCGTAGCCTTCGGCAAACTGCGTGGCCGTGGCCCGCAGCTCGGCGTGGGCCGGCCCCGCAAACTCCCGGGCCAGGAAATCGGCCAGCGGCACGTCCTCCGTCAGGGTTTCGAGCCGGGCCAGCACCTGGGGCAGCGCAGCAAAAAAATCGGCGTCGGCGCGGGCTTCGCCCTCCCGCACCACGTAGGTGCGGCCGGCGGTGTCTTGCCAGTCTATGTTCGCCTCGGTGAGCAGAGCGCGGGTGAGGGGTACCTCGCCGTGCATAAACTCGGCGCCCGCCTCGATGGCCTGCGTGAAGCCCGGCGGCGTGAGCGTGTGCGCCCGCCCCCCTAGGTAGTCGCGGGCCTCGACCACCAGCACGCGCCGGCCGGCGGTGGCCAGCTCACGGGCCGCCAGCAGCCCGGCCGCGCCCGCTCCTATAATGAGTACGTCGGTGTCGTAGGTGGCGGCGCTGGCAGTCATGAAAAGAGAATGTTGCTGTAAAGAAAAGCCCCGGTGAGGCGGGCAGCGTGCGCCATCCGCCCCCGGTAACTCAAAAATGAAACCTCTGGTGCCTGGTGGGCCGCCAAAAAGCCGAGCCCTAGCCCGCCGCTGGCCAAAATCCCACTAAACCAGCTAGTTCTTCTAGGTCGCCAAAAACGGCGTAATTGCTCCCGTGTGCGTTAGCGTGAGCTGGTGCATGGCCCGGGTGCAGGCCACGTACAGCATGCCCTTGTCAACCTCGCTTTTGTAGACAGTGGCGGAGGCGAAGGGCACGATGACTTCGTCGAACTCCAGCCCCTTGGCCAGGTAGGCCGTAGTGACGACGATGCCCTCCTTGAAGGCCGTGGACTCGGCCGTGAGTAGCTGCACGCCAGGGTCTTGCAGCGCCTGCTGCACCTGCGCGGCCTGCCGCCGCGTTTTGCACAGGATGCCCAGCGACTGCCGGCCGCTGCTCCGAAAGGCCGCTACCAGCCGCTGCACCGCCTGAAGCTCCTCGGCGGGGCTAGCGAAGGGTAGTACTTCGGGCACGCGGCCGTGCCTTTCCAGTGGGATGAGGTCGGGGTTGGGGGTGATGCGCTGGGCGAAGGTCGTGATTTCGAGCGTGGAGCGGTAGCTGCGGTGCAGCCGCACGATGTCGGCCTGCGGAAAGACGCGCTCGATGGCCTCGGCCGACGACGTGCTGTAGGGGTTCACCGTCTGGTTGACGTCGCCCAGGATGGTTTTGCGGCAGCTAAATAGGCGGGATAGCACAGCGTAGTGCACGGGCGTGTAGTCCTGCATTTCGTCTACCACCAGGTGCTTCACGTGCTCGTAGGTCGTGAGGCCCTCTAGCCGCAGGCGTAGGTAGATGAGCGGAAACACATCGGCATACTCCAGGCGCTGGCCCGCCTCGACCCGGCAGAGCTCGGGACGGCCCAGCCAGCGGTAGAAGTCGCGGTAAAAATCTAGCACCTGCGCAAACTTGAACATGCGCGGGATAGCCTCCCCAATGATGGCTTTCTCGTGGCCCGTTAGCTTGCGCTGGGTGGCGTCGCGCACGTAGGTGCGCACATCTTGGGCCACCAGCGGAAACCGCTGGAGCATCGGCACTCGGTGGTAGGCCTTAAACCGACCTAGGATAAACGGCAGCGGCACCACTAGCCGGCCCAGCCGCAGCTCGCTGCCCGTGAAGTAGTTGTTCTCGACGTGCAGCAGATACTTATTGAGCTGGCTCAAAAAATCGCCCGACGACTTAAACCGGATGCGCTCGACGAAAGCGGAGTCGGGGTTTTCGAGCAGCGCCGACACTTGCTCGAAAAAAGTCTGAAACTGGTAGCGGTTTTCGAGCAGGTCGGCGGCCAGCTCTTCCATGCCCAGCTCCGGAATGTGCTCTTCGCCCAGCTCGGGCAGCACGTTGGAGATGTAATCGGCAAAGACCTTATTGGGCGAAAGAATGAGCACGTCCTTCGCCGCGATGGTATCGCGGTAGCGGTACAGCAAAAACGCGATGCGGTGCAGGGCAATCGAGGTTTTGCCCGAGCCCGCCACGCCCTGAATGACCATCACCGACGCCGTTTCGTTGCGAATCACCGCGTTTTGGTCGCGCTGAATGGTGGCCACGATATTCTTCATCTTATCGTCGGCCGACTTAGCCAGCTCGCGCTGCAACACGTCGTCGTGGATGTTCACGTCGTTTTCGAGCACAAATTCCAGCTGCCCGTCACGAATCTTATACTGCCGCTTCAGCTCGATGGTGCCTGCCACCGCGCCCGAGGGGGTAGGGTAGGAGGCCTCGCCCAGCTCGTAGTCGTAGAACAGCGACGAGATGGGTGCCCGCCAGTCGTAAATTAGGTTTTGGCGGTGCTGCTCGTCCAAGAAAGAGTGCACGCCGATGTACACTGGCGCCTGGGCCCGGCCCTGGGGCGCAAAGTCGATGCGCCCAAAGTAGGGCGATTGCAACAGCTTGAGCAGCCGGCGCTTGCGGGCCACGGCTGCCTCGCCCGTAAAGGCCATGCGGTTGATGGACTGGTCGGCGGCTACCAAGTCGGCGTCGTCGAGGCTCGATTGGTGCTCGTGGAGGTACTGCTTTTTCTGCCGCAGCTCGCTCGAAAACTGCTTCACCGCGTCGTCGCCGCGCCGAATGGCCAGCGCCAGCTTTTCCTTTATTTCTTCCAGGTATTCTCGTTCTGCTTGCTCCGTGGCGTTCATCCTGGGTAGGTCGGGGGTAATTAAAAGTAATAGGGGCGCAAATTTCGGTTAGAAGAAGCTTGCAGCCGGGCCCGCGTTCCCCGATGGCTATCAACACTACCTTGGCCTTGGCCGTACGGCAGGTGCTGGGCTCGCGCCACGCGCTGGGCCTGAAAATGTTGCTGATGGCCTTGGCCACTGTAGGCGACTTAGGGGCGGCGCTGGTCGTCGCCGGGTTTTACCCCCGCGAGTGGCCCCTTCCGTTTCTATCCTGTCTCTAGGTGCCTCAGCCGCGCCGCTGGGCCTCAAGGCGCTGGTCTCGCCAAGGTGCCTACGGCGCACGCTGCCGGCTGGGGCCGCCGAAGAGGTTGTGAGCTGCCCGCGTGCGCGAAGCCTAAAGCAGCACCTAGGTCGGCGGCATTAACTACAGTGTCGGCTAGCGGTACCTTGATAGGCAGCCCAACTAATAGCCAGCTACAACCTAGTGCCGAAGCACCAGGTTGTAGCTGGCTATTAATCGGTTATGAAGCCTATGTAGGCAAAAATCCAGCTAGGTGCCGATGGCTAGAAAGGTGCCCTGGGGCCTATTGCCGGTCTATGCGGTAGAGCCGGCCCTGGTCGGTGATGGCGTACAGGGCGCCGTCGGTGCCCTGGGTTACGTCGCGGAAGCGCTGCCCTTCGCTGGCTAGCAGCCGCTCTTCACCCACCACTTGGTTATTGGTATTAAGAACCAGGCGCACGATGTGCTGGCCGCTGAGGGTCCCGATGAAGAGGTTGTTTTGCCACTCCGCGATACGGTTGCCGGTATAAAAGGTCATGCCGCTGGGCGACACCACGGGGTCCCAGTAGTAGGCCGGCTGCTCCAGGCCCGCGCTTTGCTGAAGGGGGCCGCCGATGGGCTGGCCACTGTACTCGATGCCATACGTGATGGTAGGCCAGCCGTAGTTGGCCCCCGCCCGAATGCGGTTTAGCTCATCGCCGCCCCGCGGGCCATGCTCGCTCTGCCAAAGCTCGCCGGTGGTGGGGTGCACGGCCAGGCCCTGCGGATTGCGGTGCCCGATGGAGTACAGCTCGGGGCGGGCGCCCGCCTGCGCAAAGGTCGGGTTGCCGGCCGCCGGCTGCCCGTCTCTAGTGATGCGGATTATCTTGCCCAGGGCCGACGAAGCCACCTGCGCCTGGGGCCGGGTGGCGAGGTCCGACCGCTCGCCGGTACTCACCAGCAGGTTGCCGGCCCGGTCAAACACCACGCGGCCGCCGTAGTGCAGCGCACCGGCATACGCAGGCTCGGCCCGGTAAATGACGCTGGCCCCCTCCACGGTGCGCTCGTCGGTGGCCAGGCGGCCCTTGCCGATGGCCGTGAGGTTGCCCCCGGGCCGGGCTTCCGAAAACGACCAGTACACCAGCCGGTTGGAGGCAAATTCGGGGTCGAGGCACAGCCCCAGTAGTCCGCCCTGCCCGGCCGGGTTCACGGCCGGCAGGCCCGTGATGGGGGCACTCACCGCGCCCGCCGCCGTCACTAGGCGCATGGTGCCCGCCTTCTCGGTCACGAGCAAGCGGCCATCGGGCAGGCCCACGACGCCCCAGGGGCTGGTCAGGGCCGACGTGACGACCGTGGCCCGGTAGCTGGCCCCCGTAACGACGCCGCTCGTCCGGGTTTGGCCGGCAAAGGCCGGCGCGTAAGAAGTATTAGACGCGCTGGTTTCGACCGGCGTAGTAGTGGCCGAGCTAGGCGTGGTAGCAGCATCCTCATCGCGCGAGCACGATGATAGGGCAAGCACACAGCCCAAGGTGGTGAGCAACCGCTGGTTCATACAATAATGAATAAATGATGAAGTAGGTACGCTCGGGCTAATACGGCTAATTCAGATTTATAGCTGCCCGCGCCGATAGAAATTACCCAGGGCCGGCCTCAAGTCGCGGGCAGCCTAGGTGCCGCCCAGGCCCAGCGCAGCCAGCAAGCCCGCTGCCTCACCAAAGCAACTCACTAACGCCAAGACGCGGCAGTGACTGCCTGGAACCAACGCAAAAAAGGCCTCCTCGGTATCGAGAAGGCCTTTAGTAGTAGTCCGTAGGGGAATCGAACCCCTGTTGGTAGAATGAAAATCTACTGTCCTAACCCCTAGACGAACGGACCGGTTTGTTTCGGTGGGGCAACTGTAAGTAATGCGTCGAGGTGGGAGCCTCTTAGTAGTCCGTAGGGGAATCGAACCCCTGTTGGTAGAATGAAAATCTACTGTCCTAACCCCTAGACGAACGGACCTTTTTTGTTTTGGTGGTGCAAAGGTACGATGAGTTAACTTTAAACCAAATAATAGGCTCATTAAAAGTAGTTCTATTCAAAAACTGCACTGATTTTCAGCCTGAAAAAAACTGCAAACCCGGAGGCTTTGTTAAAGAAAGTAGGAGACCTTAGGACGAATATTAGGTAAAGTCCCCTCGGCGCGTACCTTCGCCCCGTATTTCACTGGTGCCGCTTGGGCGGCCCGCTATACTTCCATTTTTCCCAACATCATGGCAAAAATTAAAGTCGCCATTAACGGCTTCGGCCGTATTGGCCGCCTCACCTTCAAAGCGCTCCTAGGGCGCGAAAACGTGGAGATTGTGGCCATCAACGACCTGACCGACAATAAGACTCTCGCGCACCTGCTCAAGTATGACTCCATCCACGGCCGCTTCGATGGCACGGTGAGCTACGACGAGAACAGCCTGACGGTGAATGGCCAGCACATTGCTGCCCTGGCCGAGCGCGACCCCAAGCTGCTGCCCTGGAAAGACATGGGCGTAGACATCGTGCTCGAGAGCACGGGCCGCTTCGTAGACGAGGCTGGCGCAGGCCAGCACATCACGGCGGGCGCTAAGAAGGTGGTGATTTCGGCTCCGGCCACCGGCAATATCCCGACCGTAGTACTCGGGGTGAACGAGGACACCCTGAAAGGTGACGAAACCATCATCTCGAACGCTAGCTGCACCACCAACTGCCTGGCCCCGATGGCCAAGGTGCTCAACGACGCGTTTGGGATTGAGAAAGGCTACATCACCACGGTGCACGCCTACACGTCGGACCAGAACCTGCAAGACGCGCCGCACAAGGACCTGCGCCGCGCCCGCGCCGCCGCCTACAGCATCATCCCGACCTCGACGGGGGCTGCCAAGGCCGTAGGCCTGGTGCTGCCCGAGCTCAAAGGCAAGCTTGATGGTATCGCCATGCGCGTGCCAATTCCGGACGGCTCGACGACCGACCTGACCGTGATTCTGAAAAAAGAAGCCACCAAGCAGCAAATCAACGACGCCATCAAGGCGGCGGCTGAGGGCCCGCTGAAAGGCATTCTAGAGTACAGCACCGACCCGCTGGTGAGCATCGACATCGTGGGTAACCCCCACTCGTGCATCTTCGACTCGGAGCTGACCTCGACCAACGGCACGCTGGCCAAGGTAGTAGGCTGGTACGACAACGAAACCGGCTACTCGACCCGCACCGCTGACCTCATCCAGAAGCTGGGTGAGAAAATGGTAGGCTAGGCCATAGGCCGAGGTGCTTAATCATTGCTGATTGAGCATTGCGGCTAGCTAATTACTGAAAAAGGCCTGCCTGCTAGGTAGGCCTTTTTATTTTTTTGGGTTTGATGGGCGGCCCGCGGGCGCCTGGCGTGTGTATGCCGCGTACTTGTTTTATTTTTAATCCGATGGCGGGCACCGGTCGCCGGGCCGAGTTTCCAGTGCTGCTGGCGCGGCACTTGGGCTCCGAAGCTAGCGGCGACTACGTGCTGCGCCCCACCGAAGGCCCTGGCCACGCCACCGAGCTGGCGCGGGCGGCGGCGCAGGCTGGCTGCCGGGTAGTAGTAGCCGTGGGTGGCGATGGCACCGTAAACGAGGTAGGCCAGGGCTTGCTGCACCAGGCGGGCACGGCCATGGGCATCGTGCCGCGGGGCTCGGGCAATGGCTTGGCTCGCCACCTGAAGGTGCCCCTAAACCTAGGGGCGGCGCTGCGGCGGCTGCGTCAGCCCACCTTCAGCCACATGGATGTGGGGCGGATAAACGGCCGGCCGTTTTTTTGCACGGCGGGGTTGGGCTTCGATGCCCGCGTGAGCCAGCAGTTTGCCCAGGCGGGCTCGCGGGGCCTCAGCACCTACCTGCGCGTGACCTTGCAAGAATATCAGACGTTTGAGCCCGTGCCGGTGGAGGTCGATACCAACGGCCAGACGCTGCGCACCGACTGCTACGTGCTGGCCTTTGCCAATGCCTCGCAGTACGGCAATAATGCCTATATCGCGCCCAATGCCGACCTACGCGATGGCTTGCTCGACATGTGCCTTATGAATGCGCTGCCGCCCTGGCGGGCCGTGCAAGTGATGCTGGGCATGGCGCTGGGCACGCTGCCGCGCACGGGCGGGGCGGCCTACAGCCACACTAGCCGGGCTACGGTGCGGGCCGCCGCGCCCATCGGCTGCCACGCCGATGGCGACTACCTAGGGCACGCCACCGAATTTGTCATCGACCTGCTGCCGCTGGCACTGGAGGTGGCCGTTTAGCGAGCAAATTAGACGTTTCGATAGGAGTAGCTTGCTGCACAGCTATTTAAATTTAGCGGCGGCGGAGACTAAAACGCCCGCTAATTGTTATGGTAACCATACCATTCTAGCCAATCACTATAAGCTAATGCCTCAGGATTTTATCAAGGAGCTGCAAGCACAGCTGCAGCCGGCTCGCCAGCGCATGGTGGACCACCCCCTCTACCGCCGCATCGAGTCGCTCGACGACCTGCGGGTATTTATGAGCCACCACGTATTTGCGGTCTGGGATTTTATGTCGCTGCTCAAAGCCTTGCAGCGCGACCTGACGTGCGTGACGCTGCCGTGGGTGCCCAAGGGCAACCCCGCCACGCGCCGCCTCATCAACGATATTGTGCTGGAGGAGGAAACTGACGTGGACCCCGAAGGCCGCGCTACCAGCCATTTTGAGCTGTACCTGCGCGCTATGCGCGAAGCCGGCGCCGACACCGCCCCCGCCGAGCGCCTACTGGCGGCCCTGGCCGACGGGGCTAGCGTAGCCGAGGCTCTAGCGGCCGCACAGGCCCCGGCTAGCGTGCAAGCCTTTGTGCAGCATACGTTTGATGTAGTAGATGCCGGCCACTCGCACGCCATTGCGGCGGCGTTTACCTTCGGGCGCGAAGACGTGATACCCGATATGTTTCGCAATTTGGTAGCCGACCTAGGGCAGCGGTTTCCGGGCCAGCTCGACACGTTTATTTATTACCTCAACCGCCACATTGAGCTCGATGAGGACCACCACGCCCCCATGGCCCACCAGATGGTGCGCGACTTGTGCGGCACCGACCCGCAACGCTGGCAGCAGGCCACGGCGGTAGCTGCCCAGGGTATGGCCGCCCGCGTGGCTCTCTGGGATGGTATTTTGGCGGCGCTGGCTAAAGAGCCGGCAGTGGCGTAGTTTGCACGTATGAAAAAAGACCAGCGCCAAGGGGTAATTTACTCCACCAACCCTGATTTTGCTTACCAAACCGACGAGGCCGGCAAGGCTACGACACTGCCGCCCCAGCAGCAGCAGCTGCGCGTGCAGCTCGACAAGAAGCAGCGCGGCGGCAAGCAAGTCACGCTCATCACGGGCTTCGCGGGCCGGGACGAAGATTTGCAGACCCTAGGTAAGCTCCTAAAAACCAAGTGCGGCGTGGGCGGCAGCGCTAAAGATGGCGAGATAGTGGTGCAGGGCGACTTCCGCGCTAAGGTGCTGGAAGTGCTCCTGAAAGAAGGCTATAAAGCCAAGCAAATAGGCGGCTAGTAGATAGTCAAGGAGCGAATAGCGTTCAGAGAATGGATAATGCCGTGCACCGCCCTTTAAGTGGGAATCGTTGCACGGCATTATCCATTCTCTGAACGCTATTCACTAACTACTAACAACGGCTAATTTATGGCCTCTAGAATGCTGCCGCTGTTGAGGTCTTTCTCGATGCGGGCGGGGCGGCCGGTGTAGCGCACCTGGCTGCCGCTGCTGAGGTCTACTTTCAGCAGGTCAGTGGCTTGCACCTTGGCCTCGGAGCCGCTGCTGAGGTCGAGCGAGGCCCTGGTGGCGCGCAGGCCCTGGGCTTCGAGCGAGCTGGCGCTGGAGCCATCCACAGCTAAGTCGGTGGCCGAGCCGCTAAGCTCGGCGTGGGCGGCGCTGCTGAGGTCTACTTCGAGGCGGGGCACGTTTACATCGAGGCGGGCCGAGGAGGCGCTAGAGGCATCGAAGCGCAGGTCGTCGCCGCGGAAGCCGCTCACGTCGGCCTGGCAGGCGGCGCTCAATTCGAGCTGCTTGAGGCGGGGCAGCGTCACCGTCACTAGTATTGGGCTGCGGTTATCACTAAAAACCGAGAATAGGCCACTGTTGCGACGGTTGCGGATGAGCAACCGCTCGCCGCGCACCTCCAGGCGCACGTCGTCGAGGGCACCGGGGCGGCCGGCGGCTTCGGCCTTATAGCTGTCGCCCTGGCGTACTAGCACTCGAAATAGGCCGCTGGCCTCGATTTCACTAAACTCCTCGCCGCTGCTCACAGCCTTGCGGCCGGTGCCGTAGTGGGCGGGGTCGGTGTTGAAATTGGGCGCGCTGGTGCTGATGTGCACGCTGGGCTCGTCGCCGTCGGTGTCCACGCGCACTTGCGTCTGGGTGCCATCTACGTCTACGTTCACTACTTCGTCGTTGTCATCATCGCCATCATTGTTTTCATCACTATCTGAGGGTGGGCAGTCGAGGCACTGAAATTTGCCCTCGCGAGTAAAGCGGGCGCGGTACGAGTGGTCGCCATCGGTGTCGGGGCGGCGGTTGTCGGTGAAGTCGTCGTCGTCGAGGTGTTCGATGAATCGGGGCGTCAGGCGATATACCTTATCTAGGGGCAGGTACAGGGTCAGGCTCAGCTTCTGGTTACGGAACGGGGCGCTTTCCCGGAGCCGGAAGCCCTGGTCGAAGGTGATAGTTGAGTCGCGCTGGTCAACGTTGTACACTATCGTTTGCTGCGCCGTGAGGCGGGCGGCATCCTGGGTGCGGCCGTTGGCCCGGAATTCTTCTTCCACATAAGGCGCTTTGCCGCTATCGGCCGGGGCCACGTGCAGGCGTACCCACTCAAAATGGTCTTCCACGTTGCGCGAGTCGAGCACGATGCCGCGGCCCGGCCCGGCCTTCAGGCGCAGGGTGGTGGTGTAGCTGTCCTTGGCCTGAAAATCGCGGGCCACCTGCAAGCCAGCTGCCGTAGTGCCCACCACGCCCAGCAGCCACAGGCCCAGCAGCACCAGGCCGGTGGTGCGGCCCGTCAGCCAGCGGCGCATAACCAGCCGCAGCCCAAGCAGCATGAGGCCCAGCGGCGGAATGCCCGCGACCAGCGCGCCCGCTACCGCCCCCCACGGGGGCAGGTTGCGCACTACCGCGCCAAAGCTGTCATCGAACATAAAGCCGTTGCTAGTGTGTTCCACGGCCGAAAACGGGATGATGCTCAAGGCCACGCCCAGCATCATGAGCACGGCAACCAGCCAGGTGCCACCCCAAAAAATCAGCCAGACACCCACTACCCAGCGAATAACGGTACCTAGGAAGCTCACGGTCGGCTTGGCGCTGCGCGCCGCGCCCTCCAGAAACGTACCCACCGAGCGGCTGCCAACCGGCAGGGCGGCGTCGCCCTCGAAAGCGCTGCTGCGCAAGTTGTTGTCGATGCCTGAGAGCGTAACGGCGTCGCCGCGCATCTGCATTTTCTCTGATACCGTGCGGGCTTCGGGTACTACTACCCATAGTATCAAGTAGATGATAAAGCCCGAGCCACCCAAAAACAAGCTCAGCAAGAACAGCACCCGCACCAGCACCACATCGGTGCGGAAGTAGGCCGCCAGGCCGGCCGACACGCCGCCGACCTTGCCGCTGTCTACGTCGCGGAAAAGCTTGCGGCCGGTGAGCGAACCGCCAAAATCGAGCGTGTCGATGGGGGCAGGGGCATCGTCGCGCTTAGGCAGCACTATCCAGAGAATGACGTAGCCAATAAGAGCCAAGCCGCCAAAGTCGAAGCGGTGGCGGAACACGCCCGTGCCGGGAATGTGGTCATACACCCCAAATACGTTGGGCAGCAGCACCAATGCCAGAAATACCAGCCGCACCACCAGCGGATTTATCATAAAATACTGCGCTAGGCCCGCGCACACGCCCGCAATTTTGCGGTGGGCTAGGTCGCGGTAGAGGCGGCGGGGCTGGCCATCGGCGGGGCTGCCGGCGGGCGGGGGCGTAGCGCCGCCCGCGTAGCCGCGCCCAAAACCGGCCGACTGGCCAGCGGCGGCCGGCTCGGCGTAGGCGGGTTCGTCGTCTTCGTCGGGCGAAGTGTTGAAGTCGCTGACGCGGCCCATCTTAGCCGTCATCTCCTCCACGTCACCTAGGGTAATCACCTGTTTGCTGGCCGAGAGGCGGGCCGAGAACAGCTCGGCGATGCGGCCCTCGATGTCGGCCACTATCTCCTCGTGGCCCTGGTAGCTGGCAAAGTGCGCCTTCACCTCGTGGAGGTAGCGGCTAAGCACTTCGTAGCCATCATCTTCGATGTGGAAGATGATACCCTGCAAGTTGATGCTGATGTTCTTTTTCATGAGAAAGGCCGCAGGCGGCGAAGCGCGGCAGTTAAAATTCAGTGCTTGGTGCTTAGGGTTTTGTGCTTGGCTGGGGTGTGCTTGGGAGCTGGGCTGCGATGAGGTTTCACGAAGCACCAGGCACGAAGCACGAGGCACTAAATGGAGCGGCGAGGCTGGCGGATGATGCCCACCGAGAGGGCCATGTCGTCCCAGGTCTGGCGCAGCTCTTCCAAAAACTGGCGGCCGGCCTCGGTGAGCGTGTAGTACTTGCGGGGTGGGCCCGAAGTCGATTCCTTCCAGACGTAGTCGAGCAAAGCGGCATTCTTGAGGCGCGTGAGTAGCGGGTAGAGCGTACCCTCCACCACTATCATGCGGGCCTGGGTAAGCTCCTCCAGCATGTCGCTGGCATAGGCCTCCCCGCGGCCGATAATCTCCAAGATGCAGAATTCGAGGATGCCTTTGCGCATCTGCACCTGGGTGTTCTCTAGTTTCATGGGCGGTATGGGCTAGTAGTAGGTGAGGAACGGTACAAAAGTAGCATAGGTACTTTGTATTGCATAATACTTGATGAAAAAATATTTTGTTTCATTTCGACTAGCCTACCAAAAAATATTTCCTAGCAGGCAAGCCCCAACAGATACTGACATGAATGTCCCTTAATTAAAAATTTGATAGTTAATATCTTGGGGATATTAGCCGCGCACTAAGCAACTTTGTGAGTCGGCTCGAAGCCAGCGCCGGGCCGCCTGCCAATTAGAAAAAGCCAATAAAATACCGGCAAGCTACCGCTCTGCCCGCCCGCCGGGGCTGGGCCCGCACGCTAGCGTGCGGATAACGAGCGGCTTGCGCGCTGCCCGGCCCGGCATCCCGCCATAGTGCAAGTAGGCACAGACACTATCCGGCAGTAACTTGCGTTGGCGTGACAATTTTTCTTCGATTCTATATCTGCTATGCTAAAAACTACGCTTGCTAACTGGGCTGGGCGCATGAAGTGGTGCCTAAGCTTGGGCCTAGGCCTGGCGGCCGCCGCGGGCGCCCACGCCCAAACCAACACACCTAAGTACAGCAATGAATTTTTGAACCTAGGCGCCGGTGCCCGCTCCCTAGGTATGGGTAAAGTGCAAGTGAGCCTGGCTACCGATGCCACAGCCGGCTACTGGAACCCCGCCGCCCTCACCAACCTGCAAGCCCGCTACGATGGGGTATTGATGCACTCCGAGCTGTTTTCGGGGGTAGTGAAGAATGACTACGCGTCCTTCGCCATGCCGCTCGATGAGCAGACGGTGGTGGGGGCCACCATCCTGCGCACGGGCGTCGATAACATCGCCGACACGCGCGCGCTCATCAACGAGTATGGGCAGATTCAGTACGACCGCATCAGCTACTTTTCGGTGGCCGACTATGCGCTGCTGCTGAGCTACGCCCGCAAGCTGGGCCCCGAGGGCCTGAGCGTGGGCGCCAATGCCAAGTTGATTTACCGCAACGTGGGTTCGTACGCCAATGCCTACGGCTTCGGCATCGACGCCGGCGTGCAGTACAACCACAAGGGGTGGCGCCTGGGCCTGATGGCCCGCGACATCACCACGACCTTCAACGCCTGGAGCATCGACGCCGAAAAATTCAAGGCCAGTACCATTCCCGGCGAGGCCATTCCGACCAACTCGACCGAGCTGACGCTGCCTAGGCTGGTGCTAGGGGTGGGCTATCAGTTTAAGCTGCCCGCGCAATTTACGGCCTTAGTAGCTACCGATTTGGAAGCCACCACCGATGGCCAGCGCAACACGCTCATCGCGGCTAAGCCCGTGAGCGTGGACCCGCGCGTGGGGGTGGAAGTAGGCTACCGCAACCTGGTTTTTTTGCGCGGCGGGGCCGGCAACTACCAGCAAATAAGCATCATGGATGCGACCCCAGTCGGTACTCCACCTGCCTACCATAAGGAGTGGAAGGGCCAGTACAGTCTAGGGGCCGGCGTGGCCTTCAGCGGCCTGCGCGTCGACCTGGCGCTGTCGCGGCTGGCCCTCGACCAGTCGGCCAGCGTCAATTCCTTGATTGTGAGCCTGGGCTACGGCTTCGGCAGCCGCACGGGCGGCCTCCGCAGCTCTAACTAAGGCAGGGGAGCCTAGGTCAGAAAATTGGATGGTTTTTTAATTACAGTTAGTTACTTCTATACCGCTGGCGCAGGCCGGCTTATCTGATAAGCGATGACAAAACAGTACACCGCTAGTTGGCAATTTATCAACAAGATGCGCGCGCTGGGCAGCAGCTGGCTCGTGCTGCTGGGCCTGCTGCTGAGCGTGAGCGCGCACGCGCAGTCGGGCACCTACGGCAACGAGTGGATAGTGGCGGGCCAGCCCTACTACAAGCTAAAAGTATGGCGCGATGGCATTTATCGCCTCGATTACAGCT
>Ga0182233_1000122_pt1 | contig 15463 bp, 13 predicted proteins | sample G6R1MG_31_FD_129664 | JGI IMG/M metagenome (GOLD analysis project Ga0182233, IMG submission 129664) | Miscanthus phyllosphere microbial communities from Michigan, USA - G6R4_NF_07NOV2016_LD1 MG | ecosystem: Host-associated > Plants > Phyllosphere > Phylloplane/Leaf | place: USA: Michigan... | reverse complement strand
CTGGTGCCATCGCTCTGCTCAATTTTGCCGCCGGTGGGCAGCGGCGCCGAGCGGTCAAACACCCCAATGTTATCGAGGCCTAGGAAGCCGCCCTCAAAGATGTTGCGCTCGTCGCGGTCCTTGCGGTTTACCCACCACGTAAAGTTTAGCACCAGCTTATGAAACACGCGCTCCAGGAAGTCTAGGTCGCCCTGGCCGCCGCGGCGCTTCTGGTCCATCTGGTACACGCGCCAGGTGGCCCAGGCGTGCACCGGCGGGTTCACGTCGCTTAGGTTCCATTCGTAGGCCGGCAGCTGGCCGCTGGGGTGCAGGTAGCGGTCTTTGGTGAGCAGGCGCAGCTGGTTTTTGGCAAACTCCGAGTCCACCATCGCCAGCGGGATGCAGTGGAAGGCTAGGTCCCAGGCCGCATACCAAGGGTACTCCCACTTGTCGGGCATCGACACGAGGTCCTGGTTGTGCAGGTGGCGCCAGTTGGCGTTGCGGTTGGCGCGGCGCTGGGGCGAGGGCGGCGGCATGGCGGGGTCGCCATCGAGCCACTGCGCTACATCGTAGTAGTAAAACTGCTTGCTCCAGAGCATACCCGCAAACGCCTGGCGCTGCACGTTGCGCGCGTCGGGGTCGACCAGGTGCTCTTGCAGGCAGTCGTAAAACTCATCCGACTCTTGCTGGCGGGCGGCCAGTTGCGTGTCGAAGTCCTCGAAAGGCGCCGCCAGCTCACTTAGGCACAGGCGCACGCGCACCGTTTGCGACTCCCCCCCTTTCACGGTTAGCTCGTACTGGGCACCTACTTTGGTGCCCTGCTGCTTGGGGTTGATGGCAAACGTGCGACCATCTACCACATAGTCGTTAATACCATCCTTGAAGTACAGCCCTTCGCCGGGCAGGCCGTAGAGGCGGGGCCCGTTGCTGTCATTTTCGCAAAACAGCAGCTTGGGGTCGCCGTCGCAGTAGAAATGATAGCGCCCTAGGTCGCGGTGCTCGGCCGCCACCACGCCCGGCGCCACCTGCGTCATCGTGGGGCGGTAGCTATCGTAGCCCCAGCCCCAGGTATTGCGAAACCACAGCTGCGGCAGTATCTGTATCGTGCTTTTGTGAGTGCTGCGGTTTTGCACCGTCACTTGCATGAGCAGGTCGTCGGGTCCGGCTTTGGCATATTCGATGAACACATCGAAGTACCGGTTACCCTTAAAAATGCCCGTATCCAGCAGCTCGTACTCGGGCTCCAGGCGCGTGCGGCGGGCGTTGTGCTTGAGCAGCTTGCCGTACGGAAACTTCCGCTGCGGGTACTTGTACAGCATTTTCTGGTACGAGTGCGTGGGCGTGCTGTCGAGGTAGTAGTACAGCTCCTTCACGTCCTCGCCGTGGTTGCCCTGGCCGTTGGTCAGGCCAAACAGACGCTCCTTCAGCTGGTTGTCTTTGCCGTTCCAAAGGCCCACGTTCAGGCACAGCAGTTGCTGGTCGTCGCTGAAGCCCCCTAGGCCTTCCTCGCCCCAGCGATAGGCATACGAGCGAGCCGCGTCGTGGAACACGTGGTTCCAGGCGTTGCCATCGGGGCTATAGTCTTCGCGCACCGTGCCCCACTGCCGCTCGGTGAGATAAGGCCCAAACTTCTTCCAGTTAACTGTTTGCGCGTCGGCCTCAGCCAAGCGTATTTGTTCTTGTGTCATGCGTTACTAAAAACCCGCCGGCAGGGCGGCAGTTGCCCCACCTTACGCAAATTTCCGCCAGGAAAGAGCATCTGTCTATCAAACGCCGGTAAGCAGCTACTTTTTATTTTAGCCTGAACGGTTTAACTACCTGTAAACCACAAAAAAAGCCGAGGCCCGGTGGCCTCGGCTTTTCAGCAGTTAAGCTAACATATTACTTCTTGCCCTTCGCCTTGGTCGGCGTGGCGGCAGGCGCGACGGGCGTTTTAGTAGCCGACGACTGCTGGGCGGGCTGGGCCGTGGGGGCCGGGGCCGCCGCCGTGGGCGTAATGCCCATTTTCTTCAAAATCAGGTCCGAGATGTCGCCATCTTTGGGGCCGTGCAGCAGGATGGGGCTCGAGCCGGCATCCGAGTTCAGCACGTAGGTGTAACCGCTTTCAGCTGCTACCAAATCGATGTTCTTCTGAATCTTGTCGAGCGCCGGGCTCAGCAGCTGCTGCTGCTTCTGCTGAAGCGATTGCTGGGCGGTCGAGGAGAACTCTTGCAGGCCTTGCTGCATGGATTGCAATTCCTTCTCAGTATCAGCTTTCACTACGGCCGTCATGGTCGAGCCGCCTTTCTGATAAGCATCTAGCTTGGTTTGGAAAGCAGTCTGCTTGCTCTTCATCTGAGCTTCCAGCTGGCTGCTATAAGCTTTCAGGTCCGATTCAATCTGCTTGCGCTCGGGCATCTGGCTCAGCACGTACTCCACGCTGGTGTAGCCGATTTTGAGCGGAGCCTGGGCGTGCGCGGCGGGGGCAAAGAACGAGCCGACTACGAGCAAAGCGGCGGCGAAGGTCAGGTGAACGGTTTTCACGCGGTTTACGAAGGAAATCAAGGTTCTGAAAAAAGTTAAATGCAAAGTTAAGAGAATTATGGCTTTGTGCCAGTTCTCGTTTTGGTGCCAGCCGGCACCTCGGGCGTCCCCGAATCCGACTCAAAGCGCGAGTCGGTAGTGGTTTTAGTAGTAGTGCCGGCCGCCGGCGTTTTGGGCGGCGTCACGGTTTTTACTGGCCCCTTGGTACCCGGTTGGTTGCGGTCGGGCGAGGCCAGCCCTAGCTCCTCTAGCACGTACTCGGTGTAGTCGAAGGTCGGGTTGGTGTAAATCATGGTCAGGTCGCTGGCTTTATCGAGCACGATGTCCAGCTTCTTGTTCTTCACCATCTTCTCGACGGCCTCGAATATCTTGTCCTGCACGGGCTTGTTCAGCTCCTGGCGCTTCTTAAAAAGTTGCCCCTCGTAGCCAAACTGCTTGGTGCGGTACGCCTTGAGTTCCTGCTCTTTCTTGAGCATTTCGTCTTGGCGCTTCTTCTTCATGGGCTCGGTCAGCACCACTTCTTCGGCTTGGTAGGTGCGGTACATCTTATCGATGTCCTTTTGCTGCACCTCGATTTCCTTCTGCCAGGTGTCCGAGAGCTTGTTCAGCTCGGTCTGAGCCTGGGCATACTCGGGCATCTTGCTCATAATGAACTCGGTGTCGATGTAACCCAGCCGCTGCGCCTGCGCCGGCCCGGCGGTCAGCAGCCCCAAGAAAGCGAATGCACACAAAAATCGTTTCATACCGTGGATGCCCCACCAGCAGCTAAGTCTAAGGCAAGGTGCTCTTAACGCCCGGTACGCCATACTATTGCCGTGCGCCTGCCCTCTGCCGCTTCGTATGCGCTAAACTGCCAGAAGCGTGCCAAACGTTCCCGCTCGGCCCGCCCGCCAACCTAGCGAATCTGCTGCCCGATGATAAAGTGGAAGTGGTTGAAATCTTGCTTGCTGGTGGTGCCCGGTGCCGGTACTACCGAGTCGAAGGCGCGGCCGTAGTCGAAGCCTAGCAAACCGAATGCCGACATGAAGATACGTGCCCCGAAACCAGCCGAGCGGTACAGCTTGTAGGGGTTGTATTCCTGGTACGAGTTCACCGAATTGCCGGCTTCGGCAAAGCTCAGCACGTACACCGTGGCGGCTGGGTTGAGGCTGACGGGGTAGCGCAGCTCCATCACGTACTTGTTGTAGGCCAGGCCGCCGCTCTGCAAGCTTTGGGCCGTCGGGATGGCGTAGGCCGCGTTGGGGTCGTCGTAGCCGCGCAGGCCGATGTATTCGGTACCTACCAAGAACGAGCCACCGCCGCCGTAGCCTAGGCCCGCGCCGCCCATCTTGAAGCGCTCGAACGGCCCCACGTTGCGCCCGCCATACGAGCCGATGAAGCCGAAGTGCGCCCGCGTGTTCAGCACCAGCTTGCCCACAATGGGCGTGAAGAACGAAGCGTCGAACATCCACTTGTGCAGCTCTATCCACTGGTTCTCATTAGGGTGAGCGCCGGGGAAAGCCGAGTAGGGCGGCGTAGCCGATACCGACAGCGACAGCGACGAGCCGCGGCGCGTGTACGTCGGGTTGTCGATGCTATTACGCGCCAGCGTGGTGTTTATCGTAAAGTTGTTGAACGTACCAGTTGCCGCCGCATTCGAGATGAGCGTATAGTTCTGGGTCTGATACTGGCTAAACGAGAGCGAGTTGCTTAGCGTAAAGTAGTCATCCGGCACCCGCAGCTGGCGGCCTAGGCCCACCGTCACGGTATTTACCTTGATAAACTGCCCGCTCGACGCATCAAACACGCCCCCGTAGGCAATGCGCGAAATACTGCGATTTAAACTCACGCTGAGCGAGTTGGGCTTACGCCCCCCCAGCCAGGGCTCGGTAAAGCTGAGCGAATATGCCTGATACTGCAAGCCGTTGGCCTGCACGTTGAGGGCCAGGCGCTGGCCATCGCCGCCGGGTACCGGCGTCCAGTTGTGCCAGTCGCCGGCCTTGCGCAGCGAGAAGTTGTTGAACACCAGACCCACCGTACCGATAAAGCCGGCGTAGCCACCCCAGCCGCCCGAGAGCGTAATCTGGTCCGAGGGTTTCTCCACTACCGTGTAGTTGATGTCCACAGTACCGTCGTTCTGGTTGGGCACCGGGTTGATGCCGATTTTCTCGGGGTCGAAGTACCCTAGGGTCGCGATTTCACGCTGCGAGCGAATGAGCAGCTCGCGGTTAAACTTGTCGCCGGGCAGCGTGCGCAGCGTACGGCGCAGCACGTGGTCCGAGGTCTTGGTGTTGCCCGCGATGTTGATTTCCTTCACCCGAGCCTGCACACCTTCCGAGATGCGCATCTCGATGTCGATGGAGTCGCCCTGCACCTTGGTTTCAACCGGGTCAATCTGGAAGAACAGGTAGCCGTCGTTCATGTAGAGCGAGGTTACGTCTTGGCCAGTAGGATTGTAGCTCAAGCGCTTGTCCAGCGTCTCCTTGCTATAGGGCGTGCCCGACTTGATACCTAGTACCGACGAAAGCGTTTTGCTGTCGTAGAGGTAGTTACCCGTCCAGCTGATGTTGCGGAAGTAGTACTTAGGGCCGGCGTCGACCTTGATGCGCAGGGCCAAGCCCTTGTCGTCACGTATCAGCGTGTCCGACACGATGCTGGCGTCGCGGTAGCCCTCGTTGTTGTAAAAGTCAACGAGCTTTTTCTTGTCTTCCTCAAACTCCGCCGCTTGGTACTTGCCCGGCGTCAAGAATTTATAGGGCTTGCGCTCCTTGGTCTTCTTAAACTGCTTCTTTAGCTTACTGTCTTTAAAGGCTTTATTACCTTCAAACGCAATGTCGTGGATGCGGACTTTGCTGCCTTTATCCACATCAATCTTCAGGGCCACGCTGTTCGACAAGGCCGAATCGGCTACCTGGCGAATAACCACCTTAGTATCTAGGAAGCCCTTGTTAGTGTAGAACTTACGCACCTGGGTGCGGGTGTTCGACAGCAGGGCGTCGGTCACGACCTTGCCGCGGATAAGCTTGATTTTCTTTTCTAAATCCTCGCCCTGGCCCTTGCTGATGCCCGAGAACGTGAACTTCGACAAGCGAGGCCGCTCACGCAGGTTGAAATCTAGGAATATCTTATCGCCCTCGGTGCGCGCAATGCTCACCGACACGTCGGCCACGAGGCCCTGCGTCCAGATGCGGCGAATGGCCTTGCCAATTTCTTCGCCCGGAATATTGATTGGGTCGCCTATCCGCAAACCCGACAGCCCAATCAGCGTATTAGGGTCTAGGGAGCGCGCCCCGCTCACCGTGATACCCCCCAGCGTGTACTTGCGGGGCTCATCAACGGTGGCCGCGCCTTGCTGAGCATGAGCCGGAGCCGCTACCAAAGCGGTTGCGAGCAGTAGCAGACTAAAGCCAGTGCTACGTAAGTAAGTGCGCATTAATAAGATAACTAAATCAAGAGACGGAAAGCTGCTCGCTGGTTTTGCCAAACCGCCGCTCGCGGCTTTGGTAGGCCACCAAAGCGGCGCGCAGATGGCTGCGCCTAAAATCGGGCCACAGCACGGGGGTTATGTATAACTCGGTATAGGCTAACTGCCACAGCAGAAAGTTACTAATGCGCTGCTCGCCGCTGGTGCGAATGAGCAGCTCGGGGTCGGGCATACCAGCCGTAGCCAGGTAGCTCGCCACCGTAGCTTCGGTCACGGCGTCGGGCTGCACGCGCCCGGCAGCCACATCGGCCGCCAAGCGCCGCGAGGCCTGGGTGAGGTCCCAGCGGCCGCTGTAGCTCAGGGCCAGCACCAGCGTCATGCGGGTGCCACCCTTGGTAAGCTCCATCGACTCGGCCAGCTCGCGCTGGCAGCCTTTGGGCAGCGTGGCCAGGTCGCCGATGGCTTGCAGGCGCACGCTGTTTTTGAGCAGCGTTGGAGTTTCCTGCCGGATGGTATGCACCAGCAGTTGCATCAGCGCAGTTACTTCCAGCGCGGGGCGGTTCCAGTTCTCGGTTGAGAAAGCGTAGAGCGTGAGGTATTTCACCCCCAGCTCGGCAGCTTCTTCCACCGTGTCGCGCACCGCCGTAATGGCGCTTTGGTGCCCGAAGACGCGCAGCCCCCCCCGCTGCTTGGCCCAGCGCCCGTTACCATCCATGATAACGGCGATGTGGGCAGGAATATTGGAGAGGTCAATTTCGGACCGTTCGGCCATCGTTGCGGTTTGCGTATAAGAGGCCGCAAGTTACGCAAATGGTTGCAGATGCGCGGGCAAAACAAAAGGCGAGCCGCTGCTGCAGCCCGCCTTTGCTACTTGAGCAAGCCCTTATTGCGCTTGTAAGGCGGCGGGCAGTTGATTTTATAGAACGTGTACGATACGCTGATACCGTTGTAGTAGTACCAGTCTTTATCGTGCGGGTTCACCAATAGCGGGTCTTGGTCACCTAGGTGGTCGAGATGGTCGCTGAAAGTTTTACGCGCTCCGATTTCTGCCCCTAGGTTCCAGCGCGGCGACAGGGCCAGCTTAATGCCCGCCCCCGCCGGAATAGCCACGCTAAATTGCCCGCCCTTGCGGTTGAAGTCGGCTTGCAAGGCCTGGTTCTGGCTTTCGGTAGTAGTATGGGCGTAGTAGGGTGCCAGTCCGATGAACAGGTAGGGCGACAGATGCACCTTGTTCTGGTCGCGCCGGTCGTGGTAGTCCAGAAAGTTATATTCCACCACTCCGGCTAGTTCTACTACCGTGCCGCGCATACTCACTTGGCGGTAGCTCTGTAGCGGGGGCACGCCGCCGTTAGCGCCTTCTACGTTGGAGTCGCGAGCCCGCAGCCCTCCCACCGTTAGCCCCCCGCGCAGGGTAATAGGTGCCGAAATGTCGCGGCGGTAAAAAACTGTGATGGCCGGCCGGTTATTCTTAAATTGATACTGGGGCGACACTTCGCCTTTATAGTTGGTGCCGCCTAGGCCAATGCCCAGCTCACTCGTGCTTTGGGCCCACGCGGGGGCGGCCCCTAAAAACGAACTCCCCGCTAGCAGGCCAGCGAGGAGAACGGATGAAAACCAGGTCTTGGGCATTCAGCAAAGATAAGAGCTCGGCTGGCGGTAGTGGCCTAGCGGAACTTGGGGTTTTTGATGCGGGGCGTGAGGATGTAGTTCAGCGAGAAACCAGTCACAGTGTACCAGTCGTCGTGGCCCTGGCCGCGCTTGGCGCCGGGCACAAAACCGCCCGCTACACCCGTGCTCGTGTTGGTAATGCCTTTACCGCCGGCACCACCAGCGAAGCCACCAAAGTACTGCGACTGAGCACTCTTGCCCGATAGGTCGGCATAGTTGCCGCTTACATCGTCGAGGTAGCCAGTAAAGGTTTTACGCAGGCCTATTTCGAATGAAGCATCCAGGTTACGGTTGATGCGGTAGCGTACGCCGGCCCCGAAAGGAATGGCGAAGCTCACTTTGCTGTAGCTCTTGCCTTCAGTTTGCAGCTGCTGCAAGTCTACGTAGTTGCCATTTTGGTCTTTGCCTTTAGGGCTATGGTAGAAGCCGGCCAAACCTGCAAATAGGTAGGGCACAAAGTCAGGACGCTTAAGATAATTGTTGCGGTTTTCGATAAGGTCGACAATCATCACAGCCGAGGCTTCAGCGATGTCGTTACGAAAATTCATATTTCTAGTATAACGATACCGGGCATTGTTATCATCACGGTTGGCGTTATCACCGTCTTCTGCCGTGATGCGACCGTAGGCCAAACCGAAGCGACCCGACACGCGCGGGAAGAAGCGGTGGGTGATAGAAATACCTAGGTTGGGCCGGGTATCAGCGAACTTAAACGAAGCGAAGTTAGTGTTCGGGTTCAGGTCCCCGAAGTAGTTCATTGCATTCAAATTCACCCCGATAGAGGTGTATTGCTTGCGCTTACTAAACTGTTGTGCATCTGCCTGCTGCGTCGAGCCGAGCAGGGTAAGCCCCGCTAATAGGGCCGTTGAGTAGGTGAAAAACTTGGTCATAAGGCGCAGGTAGAAATAAACAATTCGAGAAAAATCAGTTCGATAGCTTGCGGACGAAGGTCACAGTGGAGACAAAAGTACGCACTGACCGGAACTAAAAAAATTTATAGTGCGTTTTTTGAAGCCTTGCTCCTATTTGGTAGTCAGGGCCGAACCTGGGTTTCGCCGGTCCAAGCCCCAATTAAGCTTATTGCGTAAGGTGCTTAAAAAATTCACGTGGTTAAGCTTTACTAAGCGGGCGTTGAAGGTTTCGCGGCGAACGGCCATTTGCACGGTAGCTTCAATAGGTACTGAGCGCGAATCGAGGGCTAGTAGGTAGCTGGTGCCCCTACCTTCTATCTCGAAAGAGATGACGCTTTGGTCCGATACTACGAGCGGCCGCACGTTTAAATTGTGGGGGCATACGGGCGCAATGATAAAATTGTTGGTTTGAGGCAGCATAACGGGGCCGCCGCAGCTGAGCGAATAACCAGTCGAGCCCGTGGGCGTCGACACGATGAGACCATCGGCCCAGTAGGAGTTTAGATACTCGCCATCGATGTAGGTGTGCACCGCAATCATTGAGGAGGTGTCGCGCTTCAAGATGCTAAACTCATTTAGGCCGAAGTTCAGGTTGCCAAACACATCAGGGTCGGTTTCGACGCGCAGCAGGCTACGCTCTTCCAGCGTGAAGTGCCCACGGTAAAGCGCGTCGATGGCCTGCGGAATGTAGCTGGGGGGCGTGGGGGCCAAGAAGCCTAGGCGCCCCGTGTTGATACCTAGGATGGAAAGCTGCAAAGCGCCCACGTACGTAACCGTGTCGATCAAGGTACCATCGCCGCCAATGCTGATGACATACTGCACGCCGCGCAGCGAATCGCCACGCCGGAAGGTAGTGCACCCCTCGCCTAGCCGGGTACCGCGCTGCTCTAAGAAGGCGCGAAACGACTCGAGCACTAGCACCTGCGCCTGGCGAGTAGCCAGCTCGTCGAACAGCGCCTGAATGAAGGGAGCGGCGGTTTCGTCGAAGGGCTTGCCGAGGATTGCGAATTTCATAACAAAAAGGTAACAATAAGCCGGAAGGCAGCGCGCTAGATAGGAAACGTAGAGCGGACGAAAAAACCGGTTTGGTGGTGTGCCGTGCGGGTCAGCTCAAAGCAAAATACTCGGTCGTAGTACGTAACTACGTGTAGGCCTAGGCCCACCGACGCCAGCAGCTGCCCCGGTAGTCGATTGGTAGCAAGCTCGGGCCGCCCTAGGTTGCCGCTGGCTAGGCCGGCATCGGCAAAGAGGTTGAGGTAGAGGGCGAGCGGCAGGGTGTTGACTTTAGGATTAGCGATAAACGGCAGGCGCAGGGGCGGCGGAGCCCAGGCGCGGTAGCTGAGGCCCTGCTGGACCAGGCCGTAGGAACGGCCGTCGATGATGTAGGCGTCGTAGCCGCGCACCAGCGCCTCGTAGCCGAGGGCGCGCGAGTCGGCATAGGCGTAACGGGTAGCGAGCAAGCGGGTTTGGCCCCACAGGCCCACGGCGTAATAAAACTGGTGCCCTAGGCTAACATATTGCGCGTAGCGCAGCCGCACCGTGGCGTAGGACGGGGCCACACTGCCCACAAACTGCCGAAAGCTGAGCCCCGCCTGCATAAACCGCCCCGTGAGCGGGTAAGCGAAGGTATTGCGCTGATTATTAACACTCAGTACGCTAACATCCACGTATTCGCGCTGCGTGCGACCCAGAAAGTAATCGGGGTTGAGGCGATAGATGGAATCGCTGATGCTTTCGCGGTGAAAGGATAAATCGAGCGCCGTGATGAACTGCACCGTGTGGCGCAGCCGCAGCCCCCCCGATACGTAGAAGCGCTGAATGGGAAAGGCGTCTTCCTCGGGCTGCGGCAGTGGCTTGGGGCGGTCGTAGTCGGTGATGTAGTCGAGGTTGCGGCTTTGGTAGTACGAAATGCCGAAGCCCATGCCCACGCGGCGGCGGCGCCCGAAGCCCGGCACCTCATAAAACAACTCATACTTGCGATTGAAGCCGAGCTGGAGGTTGGTCACCAGCTGCTCGGCCCGCCCCCGAAAGTTGGTGTGCGTAACGTGCAGCCCGTAGTCGAGCCGCTGCCAGCGCTCGGAGCCAGGGCGGTCGAGCCACCGCTTCAGGTTGGGGTCGGCAATTGACAAGATGGGCGTCGGGATGACGTACCAACGCTCCTGCATGCTAAACAGCAGCGTGAGCTGGCCCGAGCCGCCGCAGGTGGCCTGCACCAGCACCGAATGAAAAATCTGGAGGTTGTATAGCCGGCGGCGGTTGGCCTCTAGGCGGGCCGGCAGGTCGGCCAGGGCCAGGGTGTCGCCTTCGCGCAGGTTGAGCTCAGCCCGCAGAATGCGCTCCTTGGTTTTGACATTACCCACAAACAGAATGGCGAACACGCGGGCGCTAGGGCCCGCGTTGGGGCATGCCCCTATCTGCACCAGCGTATCGGTGGGCACCACCACGGGCGGCAGCACCGGCGGGTGCGCCACCTCATCGAGCTGGCGCAGGCTGTCGGGCGGGGCCACAGGGCGCGGGGTTTGGCCTAGGGCCGGCGCCACTGCACTAAGAAAGCCACCTAGCGCGGCCAGCCAAAACCAATAGAAGTTGAAATACGGCCGGGCCAGAGGGTTCACCCCGCAAAGTTAGATGTTGAGGTAGCGCAGCAGGGCGTCGAAGCGGTCCTGCTCATCTTCGCTTACCACGGCAGTACCGCTAAACTGCGCCGATACTAGGTAGCCAAAGCGTTCGAGCGTGGCCGTGATGCGCGCCATGTTGTCGGTATTCAGCCGTAGCGTCAGGCGAATGCGCAGGGGGTCGTGCTCGTCGGTCACGACGTGGGCCGATAAGATTTTGGCGTTATTCTCCTCTACGTAGCGGCTTATCTGCGACAGCGAGTAGTCGCGCTCCTCCATCGTGAGCACCAAGATGCTGCCCTGGCCTGCCGGGCCTGGCACCGGCCCGAAAGCCGCTAGGGCATCGCTCACCGTCACTACGCCCGCGTATTCCTGCTGCTCGTCGAGCACCGGCACCAGCTGAATCCGATTTTGGATGGCGATTTCCATTACCCGAAAAAAATGCTGGTCGTGCTGCACGTGGGTGTCGGCATAGCGTAGCGGCAGCTCAGCGAGCTGGGTATCAGGGTTCTCGTAGTCGGCCAGGTCGTTGCTGGTGATGAGGCCCCGGTAGCTGCGGTCGGCCAACACGGGCAACTGATTGACGTGAAATTCCTCCAGCCACCGGGCGGCCTTGGCCGTAGTGTCAGTGCTTTTAAGCGGGGGAATCATTTGATTGAGTAAGTCTTCGGCAAGCAGAGCAGACATGACGGCGCAGACTAAAAGGCGGAAAGGAAAGCCCTACTCCGAGAATAGGACTACAATACCCGGCGAAAGGTTGCCCAAAAGTGGCAAAAACCAAGCCGGTACTCGGCCGGGCGGCGCTTTGTCAGGCCGAAACTGCGGCGGCGGCGGCCCAATTGGAAGGCGCTGATACTGAACGGCCGAGAAACTGGCTCAGACATCGATTAAATGCCAGCGCCCGCTCCATCATCGGAGCGTGGCCGCAGTGGTCGAGAAACCGCAGCGTAGCCTGTGGCAGCAGCCGGGCAAAGTCGTGGGCCACGGTGGGCGGCGTAATCGTATCGTTTAGCCCCCACACCAGCAGCACCGGCACCGCCACGCGGTGCAGCTCGCGGGCTAGATTGTGGCGTTGTGCCGAGCGCGCGATGCTAATCATGCGCAGGCACTTGGCGTTGGAGTTGGTGACGGCAAACACCTCATCGACCAACTCGGCCGTGGCAATGGTGGGGTCGTAGAACGTGTAGCCCACCCGCTCGCGCACAAAATTGTAGTCGCCGCGCTTGGGGAACGAGCCCCCCATGCCATCCTCAAATAGGCCGCTGCTACCCGTGAGTATCAGCTGGCTGACGCGGCTGGGGTTGTGCAGCGTGTATACCAGCGCGATGTGGCCACCTAGGGAATTGCCGAGCAGGGTAAACGTGGGCGGCAGCGCCAGCTTTTCCACAAAGTTTTCTACATAGGCCTGCAAGCCCGGCACCGTGGCTTGCAGCAGGGGCATGTCGTAGACGGGCAGCACCGGAATGATAACCCGGTAGCGCGGCGCAAATTCATCGACCACCTCCTGCCAGTTACTGAGCGCGCCAAATAAGCCGTGCAGCAGCAGCAACACCGGCCCCTGGCCTTCGTCGACGTACTCGAACCCGTGCTGATGCTGGCGGCGTAGCTCCACGTGCTTACTGACTGCTGAGTGATAAAGGCTGGCTTGCCGCCCCCAGGGGAGCGCGCAACGCAATGTTACAACAGCGCGCCCAATTGCGCAGCCACGCCAGGCCGTGCGTAGTGAGCAGCGCTTCGGGATGAAACTGCACCCCGTAAAGCGGCAGCGTGGCGTGGCGCAGGGCCATCAGCTCGCGGTCGGCGTCGGCCGTGACGGCCAGCGGGCGCAGGCTGGGCGGCAAGGTGCTGGCATCGAGGGCTAAGGAATGGTAGCGCGTGACGGGCTGCCGCCTAGGTAGGCCGCCAGCCAGGGGTCGTCGCCGAGCAGCTCGATGTCGGATACCTTGCCGTGCATAGGCCGCGCTGCCCGGCGCAGCCGGGCGCCAAAAAACTCTCCTAGGGCCTGCTGCCCCAGGCACACGCCCAGCATGGGCAAGCGCTGGTGATACTCGGCAATGACGGCCAGCAGCGAGCCAGCCGCCGCAGGCGCACCGGGCCCCGGCGACAATACAACGCCCGCAAACTGGAGCTGCCGCAGCTCGGCCAGGGGCACGTCGTTGCGCCGCACCAGCACCTCGGCGCCCAACTGGTGCAAGTAGTCGGCCAGGGTGTAGGTGAAGGAGTCGAAATTATCGAGCAGCAGAATAGCCATGGGGTGAAATAGACAAGCGCAGCCCACTGGTTGTTCCAGTGCCGCTCGACCTACCTAGGGGCTTTTCTGCTTACATGGCCGCCTTAAGCCGGGCCAGCAGGTTGTGCGCCAGTGGCAGTGCGTAGCCCGTTAGCTGCAAGGCCAGCGGGGTGGCTTTCTGCACCCAGGGCAGCACCACTGAGCCCGCCGTGAGGCTAGGTGCCAGCAGGTGCACGCCCGCCAGCGCGGTACCGTGCAGCAGCAAGCTCAGGCCGAGCAGCCACTTGAGGGCGCCGGCCGCGCCACCTAGCAGGTGATCGAGCACCCCAAGCGGCGTGAGGTGCACCGCCGTTTTCACGAGCCCGCCCACTAGGTGCACGCCCCACATAATACCCACCAGCACCAGCAAAAACGCCACCAGCGGCAGCAACCCAAACAGCTCGCCCAGGTACGAGCGCACCACCGGCACGGCAGCGCTCAGCAGGCTCAGCCCGCCCACCACGCCCAGCACAAAGGCCAGGAGCGACACGGCCTCCAGCACCAGCCCGCGCCGGTAGCCCTTCACGGTGCCTACAGCCAGGGGCAAGAGCAATAAAAGGTCGAGCGGGGTCACTGCAGTAAGGGTTAATGGTTAGTTGTTAATGGTTAATTACTAAGCGTATACCTCATTAGTAATCAACCATTAACAAGTAATCACCACTTAGAAATCCGTGTTGTTGAGCAGCATGTTCACTACTTCCGAGATGCGCTTGCCGTCGGCTTTGCCGCTGAGCTCGCGGGCGGCCACGCCCATCACCTTGCCTAGGTCGGAAGGGCCCTTGGCGCCTACGCGCTGAATGATGCCCACTAGGGCTTCAACCAGCTCGCCTTCGGTGAGCTGCTGGGGCAAAAACTCTTCGATAATTTCGAGCTCGGCCAGCTCGGTGGCTTCGAGGTCGGAGCGGAACTGCTCTTTGTAGGTAGCAGCCGACTCACGGCGCTGCTTGGCGGCTTTGTTGAGCAGCTTCAGCTCTTGGTCGGCGCTGAGGCCGGTGGCGCTAGCGCCTTCAGCCGTTTCGGCCAGCAAAATCTGCGATTTGATGGAGCGTAGCGCGGTCAGGCGCACTTTGTCTTTGGCCAGCATGGCTTGCTTGATGCCAGCGTCGATGGTGTCTTTTAAAGGCATGGGGATGGGTTAGGGGAAGAACAAAAAATCAGCCCGCAGTAGGGTGCGCCGCTAGCTGACGGGCTAGGTCGGCCGGTTCGTCTACGTAAATAGCTAGGTGGCGCACGGTACGATGCAAGCCGTAGGGGCCTTGCACACGCTGCGGCTCGGCAAAGGTGAGCAATAAATTGGGCGATGTAAGGAGCAGCCGGGCGGCATTCAGCTTATCAGGAGCCGGCGCGGGGGCGTCCGTTATCGCTACCACGCTCGCTAGGTGCGCTTTCGGAACGGCTATCCGCCACACTAGGCCAACTCGCACCACCAGCGTGGTAGCCGTGAGCAGCACAGGCCGGCAGCGCACTGCTTGCCCGTGCGCCAGCAGCCACAGCACCGCATAGGAGCTAAGGATAGTAAGCACCCAGGCTACCCGCGGCCACCAATGGCCGACTATCAGATGCGCCGCGGCTGCTTCTAGCACGCTCAGCCCGGTAGCAGTGGCCAGCAGGGCCGTAAACCCCGACTTTTGGTAGGTAGGAAAGGCATGGTCAGCTGCGCAAACCTCGGGCTGCGCCCAGGGGCCAAGCAGGGCGTAGCGCAGCACTGCCACCTCCGTCACCACGGCTTCGGTGAGGCGGCCCAATACTGGCTGGCTAGCGGCGCGCAAGTTTTCGATGAAATCGGCCGAGTGCATTTTTGCGGCCCGGTAGCCTTGCCGCATGCGCCGCAGCCGCACCAGACTATAGCCCAAAACAGCCACCTCGCCTACCGCGGCCAGCCGGCCGGCCCAGGCCAGCAAAGGCAGCCCAGCGGTGGGTAGCAGCCAGTGGCTCAGGGCTAGCCCAACGCCAAATATCGCCATCATCGTACTGATTGGCAGCGCATAGCGGCGCACTATGCACAAATAGAACAACCCCGGCAGCACCACGAGCAGGTCGAAGGCAACGGCTGGTGGCAAGGCAGGGCGCAAGCCAAAATCGGGCCGGTGCACTG
>Ga0182233_1000120_pt1 | contig 15559 bp, 17 predicted proteins | sample G6R1MG_31_FD_129664 | JGI IMG/M metagenome (GOLD analysis project Ga0182233, IMG submission 129664) | Miscanthus phyllosphere microbial communities from Michigan, USA - G6R4_NF_07NOV2016_LD1 MG | ecosystem: Host-associated > Plants > Phyllosphere > Phylloplane/Leaf | place: USA: Michigan... | reverse complement strand
TATAAAGGTGCAGGATTTGGCTACACCGCTTCTGAAACTCTTCTACCCGGAGCGGCGGGGCATTGGCACAGAATCAATGCCGGTGGTATCACGCTGACGTTGCCCCCCAAGGCGAACGTAGTGGTGGGTAAGTCGATAACCTTTCATAACGCATCGCCAGCAGCGGCAACGATCAAGGCCAATGGTGCTGAGGTCATCTCTCTATTCGGTGCCGGCAGCAATACGTTGAAGCTCAATGCGGCGGAGTGGGTAGAGCTTGTTTTTAACCCTGATGCGATCTACATCACCAAGCGCGGCAAAATCACCGAAGTTGCGGGAATCGATTCTCCTGTCTTCATTGGGGATCCGAAGGCTCCTACCGCAGCGCTTGGTGATAACGATTTATCCATTGCAAACACTGCGTTTGTACAGGCTGCTCTTACTGCACTTGGCTTGGGCACAACCATCAGTTCGTTGGTGACGGACCTCAACCTTGTTGTTCAGGGCGGCTTGTATCGCACCAGCCCCACAACGCTTAATCAGCCGTTGCCAACAAACAGTTCAGTAGAAGTCATCCCCTACAACAACGGCGGTTGCCTGCAGGTTGTTACTCAATTGGGAACTGGTAGCCGCAAGTTCTGGCGCACGCAGGCAAGTAGTATCTGGACTGGCTGGCGTGAGGTAGTGTCGAACGATGATCCTGGCCTGGTACCCACCACGGTTGTTGGCAGCGCCCGCAATTTGATCATGAGTGTGGTCACCGCTTCTGCGTCCGCAACGATCACGGCGGATGAACTGGTTGTCGAGACCGGTTTGGGAGGGATGGGTTATCGGCTTGGCGCATTCAACAAGACGATCAACCTGACCACCGTAGGCAGCGGCGGTATGGATACGGGGACGCCGCCAGCGAACGGGTTCGTTGCCATCTATGCGATCTACAACCCTCTGACAGGGGCTTCTGCCTTACTGTGCACTGATGTCACCTCGACGACAGCTAGCGAGGTTTATACCGGAGCAAACATGCCCGGCGGTTTTACAGCCTCTGCATTAGTGAGTATCTGGAGGACCAGGAGTTCGCTGTTTCAGATCGGTTTTATGGACGGCCGGGAAGTTAGCGTTGTAAGCGAAAAAGTGGCTGCAACTACCGTTGCTATTACAACTACCAAGTCGATAAACCTTGCTTCTGTTGTTCCTGTTTCGGCGAAGGCGCTCACTGGTTGGTTATCCATAGCTGGCGTAAATACTGTAAATGCTGCGATAACTATTGCTTCATCCGTGTCGGGCATAGGTATTCAGCAGGTGGCTGGAAACAGTATGTCAGAGACAGTTCAAGACATTGAAACAGGCTCCTTCTCTGATTTGAAGTTGATAACGCCTCAAACTATTTATTGGTCTACAGGCGTGCAGTCAGGTTCTTATAGAGAAGGTGCTCTAAATATATCCGGCTACAAATTCTGAGGTGATCCATGATCCACGTACAACTTTCCAAAGACGGTAAAACCATTATCGCAGTGTTCGCCTGCATTCAGGATGGCGCCGAGTATCCCAATCAAGCGCTGGTCGAGGATACCGACGAGCGTTACCAGCAATTCAAGCGAAATAGTGAGTTCGTCACCGGCGTAAGTGCAGACGAACTGCCCAAGTCCTGACGCCCCGCTCTGAGGGGGCGTTGTTTTATTCGCCATTTAATCCCGCTTTTGAACAGGAGAGCCTTATCGACTCATGGGCTGGGCTCGTCCCGCAAGCCCAGAGAAGTATCAATTCCTGTCAACCAGCAACAACGACTGAACATGCTCCCTGACGCCGGCCCCACCGCCGGTGTTTTAGTTCCTGTCATCAAACGAAACAGGAGGTTCGCCGACGCCCGCAAGCGTCAATCATTCATAAACCCACACTCTCTCACTAGAAAGTCAAAGGTAATCCTATGTACACAGTAATAAGCGCTCGTGATCCACGTTGGTCCGATATGACACACACATACATTAATCTGTGGGTGTTGTTTGCAGAGTTTAAAGACACTTACGGCGAGGTGCCTTTTAGTGCGTCTCCTAACGACTCCGCTGCTCATGGAGTCGATCTGTTTAACCGTGCCCTCGCCGGTGAGTTCGGCCCGGTTCTCGAGCCGACCGAGGAGGCGGTCTTGCAGCAGGTGACGAGTCAGCGAAATAACTTGTCAAGTAACGCTACCTATCGAATCCACTCGTTGCTGGACGAACTGGATATTCTTCAGGACGCCATAGCAATGAATCTGGCGACCGAAGAGCAATTGAAATCCGTGCCAGCAATCAACGCTGAGCTGTACGCGTTCCGTCTTTATCGCGTGCGGCTTTCCCTGATTGATACATTGCCAGGTTATCCAAGGAAGTTCGACTGGCCAGTGGCGCCTGCGCAGCCTTTTGTGTATGTGCCACCTTCTGAGTAGTTGGCCATTTGGCAGGGCGAGCGCGAAAACGAATTGCACCCGACGCCAGCTCTGAAGCTGGCGTTACTGTTTATGCTTTCGATATCGCCGCGACCTGCTGACATGACTGCTGCTAACGACTCAGGTAACGACGCCTCGCAATGATGGGGCGTTTGTTAGCCCTAATGCGCGTCGCTTTTGAATCACGAGAGCTTCGTCGATTGGGGACATTGACGAGCGTCATAAGCAAGGCAGGAGTAACCATGCCTATCAACCAGCAACAACTACTGCAAATCCTCCCCAGCGCCGGCCCTAAAGCCGGCGTTTTCGTTCCTGCTCTCAACATCGCCATGGCCCGTTACGCCATCGACACTCGGCTGCGTATCGCCGCGTTCATCGCTCAGATAGGGCATGAGTCCGGGCAGCTTCGTTATGTGCGCGAGCTGGGTAGCGACAGCTATCTGGCCAAGTACGACACGGGCCAGTTGGCGCTGCGTTTGGGCAATACGCCAGAGGCAGATGGCGACGGTCAGTTATATCGGGGCCGTGGGCTGATTCAGGTGACGGGGCGGACCAACTACGAGGCGTGCGGGGAGGCGCTCGGACTGGACTTGCTTGCCCAGCCGCAAATGCTCGAACAACCCGACCACGCCGCCATGTCGGCGGCATGGTTCTGGGACCGGGCCAACCTCAATGCGCTGGCAGACAAGGGTGATTTTCTGATGATCACCCGCCGCATCAACGGCGGTACCAATGGCCTGGCGGATCGCCAGGCGCTTTACCAGCGGGCATTGGAGGTGCTGCCGTGAAAGTGCTGGATATGCGATTCCTGATCCTCGCATTCGTGCTGGGGTCAGGGCTGGGTACATGGGCCGCCTGGAAATGGCAGGCGGCCCGCTATGGCCTGCAACTGTCCGCGCAACAGCTGACGTGGCAGCGCGAGCGCGAGCAGGCGGCGCTGGCGCTAGTCGACTGGCAGAACGCCGAGCAGGCACAACGACGGGCGCTGGAAGTCCGTTTGCACACCAACGATACAACCATCCACAAGGAGTTGAGCGATGCACAGACTGCTCAGGCTCGTTTGCGTGATCGCCTGGCTACCGCTGATTTGCGGTTGTCAGTCCTCCTCGCCAACAGCCCCGCCAACCGTGATGGCATGCCAGCCGGCACCGATACCGGCGGCGTGGTTCATGGAAGCTCGCGAGGCGAACTTGACCCAGCGGCTGCTGGACGAATTGTCGCCATCACCGACTACGGCGATCAGGGATTGATCGCTTTGAAGGCCTGCCAAGCCTACGTGCGCGAGATTGCGCACTGATGTTCCTCTCGGCTCCCCACCCTCGGCCATCGTGCCCCTGCCTCAATCCCGCCTCCGCGAGGAGGCGCGGCCCTCTTTTCAGCCTTTAACCGCTTTTCAATCAGCGCAGCCCGGTACATTCATATTGCACCGGCCGATTCGGTACGCTAATGTCCTGAAACGTACCGATGAGACCCCTTCCGTGACGACAGTCAGCAAGCTTTTGATGCGCGTTATCAAGGCTCACGCCCGTTGGCGTTGGCGCGCCTGACTATTTCCTTGCCGGCCCTGCCGGTCCCGTACCTGTATGCCTTCGATTTTGTGATGTTTTTCTCCGTCCCCCGGCCTTATGGCTGACGAGGGGATGCATGAGTGAAGCAGAATCCGGAAGGCCTGAATCAAGTCAGTAAATCAAAAGGTTGATAGCAAAATGCTGCTGATGATCGATAACTACGATTCGTTTACCTACAACGTCGTGCAGTACTTTGGTGAGCTGGGGGCAGACGTCAAAGTCATTCGCAATGACGAACTGAGCATCGCCGAGATCGAAGCCCTGAACCCGGAGCACATCGTGGTCTCGCCTGGCCCGTGCACGCCCAATGAAGCCGGCGTCTCGCTGGATGTGATCAAGCACTTCGCGGGCAAGCTGCCGATTCTGGGCGTGTGCCTGGGGCATCAGTCCATCGGTCAGGCCTTTGGCGGCGACGTGGTTCGTGCGCGTCAGGTCATGCATGGCAAAACCAGCCCGGTCATTCACGAAGATGGCGGGGTGTTCGATGGTTTGAATCATCCGCTGGTGGTCACCCGCTACCACTCGCTGGTGGTCAAGCAGGATACGCTCCCCGACTGCCTGGAAGTGACGGCCTGGACCGCGCTGGAAGACGGTTCGGTCGATGAGATCATGGGCCTGCGCCACAAGACACTGAACGTCGAAGGGGTGCAGTTTCACCCCGAGTCGATCCTGACCGAGCAGGGCCACGAGCTGTTCGCCAATTTTCTCAAGCAGAGTGGCGGCCATCGTCAGGGCTAAGGATTTTTTATGAGTACCCCCATGAATATCAAAAGCGCGCTGAATCGCGTGGTCAACCAACTGGACCTGACCACTGAAGAGATGAGCGATGTCATGCGCGAAATCATGACCGGCCAATGCACTGAAGCGCAGATCGGTGCGTTTCTGATGGGCATGCGCATGAAGAGCGAAACCATCGATGAAATCGTTGGTGCGGTTTCGGTGATGCGCGAGCTGGCCGGCAAGGTCGAACTGAAAACGCTGGATGGCGTGGTCGACATCGTGGGGACGGGCGGCGACGGCGCGAACATCTTCAACGTGTCGACGGCTTCTGCCTTCGTCATCGCAGCCGCCGGTTGCACCGTGGCCAAGCACGGTAATCGTGCTGTCTCGGGCAAAAGCGGCAGTGCCGATCTGCTTGAGGCTGCCGGGGTTTATCTGAACCTCACGCCTGTTCAGGTGGCGCGTTGCATCGACAGCGTGGGCATCGGTTTCATGTTCGCCCAGTCTCATCACACGGCCATGAAGCACACGGCCGGGCCGCGCCGCGAGCTGGGCCTGCGCACACTGTTCAATATGCTTGGCCCGCTGACCAATCCGGCGGGTGTTCGTCACCAGATCGTCGGCGTGTTCAACCAGGCGCTGTGCCGCCCGCTGGCCGAGGTGCTGCTGCGTCTGGGCAGCAAGCATGTGCTGGTGGTCCATTCGCAGGACGGCCTGGATGAATTCAGCCTGGCCGCACCGACCTTCGTGGCCGAGCTGAAAAACGGCGAAGTCACTGAATACTGGGTACAGCCCGAAGACCTCGGCATCAAAAGCCAGAGCCTGTACGGCCTTGCCGTGGAAAGCCCGGCGGCGTCGCTGGAGCTGATTCGCGATGCGCTGGGACGTCGCAAGACCGAGAACGGTCAGAAAGCTGCGGAAATGATCGTGCTCAATGCCGGCGCCGCGCTTTATGCTGCAGACCACGCCACCAGCCTGAAAGAGGGCGTGGCCCTGGCACACGATGCGCTGCACACTGGCCTGGCGCGGGAAAAACTGGAAGAGCTGGGTGCCTTCACGGCGGTATTCAAGCAGGAGAACGAAGCATGAGTGTGCCAACCGTACTGGAAAAGATCCTCGCCCGAAAGGCCGAGGAAGTTGCGGCTCGTCGTGCGATTGTGAGCCTGGCCGAGCTTGAACAACAGGCAGCCCGGGCCGACGCGCCACGTGGCTTTGCCAAGGCATTGATCACTCAGGCCAAGGCAAAGCAGCCTGCCGTTATCGCCGAGATCAAGAAGGCCTCGCCAAGCAAGGGCGTCATCCGCGAACACTTCCTGCCGGGCGAGATCGCCAGAAGTTATCAGGCCGGTGGCGCGACCTGTCTGTCAGTGCTCACCGACGTGGATTTCTTTCAGGGCGCCGATGCCTATTTGCAGGAGGCCCGTGCAGCGTGCAACCTGCCGGTGATCCGCAAGGATTTCATGATCGACCCTTATCAGGTGGTCGAAGCACGTGCATTGGGCGCTGACTGCATTCTGCTGATCGTGTCGGCACTGGAAGACGCGCAAATGGCTGAACTGGCTGCCGTTGCCAAGAGCCTGAATCTGGATGTGCTGGTCGAGGTGCACGACGGCAACGAGCTGGACCGTGCACTCAAGACGCTCGATACACCGCTGGTGGGCATCAACAATCGCAACCTTCACACGTTTGAAGTGAGCCTGGAAACCACGCTGGACTTGCTGCCGCGTATTCCGCGTGATCGTCTCGTCATCACTGAAAGCGGCATTCTCAATCGTGCGGATGTCGAGCTGATGGAAATCAGCGATGTCTATTCGTTTCTGGTGGGGGAGGCCTTCATGCGTGCCGAACACCCTGGCGCCGAGCTGCAGCGGTTGTTCTTCCCTGAGCGCAAAATCGCGGTAAGCGCTTCGTCCATCGACTGAGCGCATTGAGCTGAACACCCTCCCGAGGTCCGGCATGCAAGACGCGATCATCGACATTTGTGTCGAACAAGGCCTGCAGGCCGAGCAGGATCTTCTGGCGTCGGTATGCTCCGGGGCGGCAGATCACGGGCTGCTGTTCTGGCGGCCCAATGATCGAGCGCTGGTCATGCCACGGCGGATGAGCCGGTTACCGGGTTTTGCCGAGGCCAGCGAGACCCTGTCGGACAATGCATGGCCCGTCCTCTTGCGTGAAACCGGCGGCGAGCCAGTGCCACAGTCCTCTGCCACGCTGAACATCGCGCTGGTCTATGCGCAGCCGCACACTGATGTCGATCGCGACCGCATAGAAACCGCCTACCTGCGATTGTGTCAGCCGATTCTCGATCTGTTGAGCGAGCTTGGCGGCAAGGCTTCACTGGGTGAGGTGGCAGGCGCATTCTGCGATGGCCGTTTCAATGTCAATCTCGATGGTCGCAAGATGGTTGGAACGGCTCAGCGCTGGCGTCAGAGCCAGGGCGGAACGCGTCCTGTAGTGCTGGCGCATGGTGCGCTGTTGCTGGATAACGAGCGCGTCCAGATGGCCGCTGCGGTAAACCGCTTCAACGAGCTGTGCGAGCTTGAGCCGCGTGTTCAGGCCGAAAGCCACATCGCCTTGTACGAAGCGTTTCCGGGCGCTGATGTCCTGGAGCGTCTGGCGCAGGCTTACCGGAAACTGCTCGCCGGGCTCTGAATAGCAAGGGCTCAGCGTGTCCCGTAGACCACCATGGTCTTTCCTTTGACGTTGACCAAGCGCTGTTCTTCAAGGGCCTTGAGCACACGTCCGACCATTTCCCTCGAACAGCCGACAATGCGTCCGATTTCCTGTCGGGTAATCTTGATTTGCATGCCGTCCGGGTGAGTCATTGCATCCGGCTGCTTGCACAGCTCGAGCAACGTGCGAGCCACTCGTCCGGTGACATCGAGAAACGCCAGATCACCCACCTTGCGCGTTGTGTTGCGTAGGCGCTCGGCCATCTGGCTGCCGAGCGCATACAGAATTTCCGGCTCTTGCCTGGTCAGCTCGCGGAACGTGTCATATGAAATCTCGGCCACTTCGCACTCTGTCTTGGCCCGCACCCAGGCGCTGCGTACGGATTCCTTGCCCGGTTGCTCGAACAGGCCCAGTTCGCCGAAGAAATCCCCGCTGTTGAGGTAGGCGACGATCATCTCCCGGCGCTCGTCATCCTCGATCAGAACCGTGACTGAACCCTTGAGGATCAGAAACAACGACTCGGAGCGCTCACCGGCATTGATGATGTTGGTTTTCGCGGGGCAGCGGCGGCGTTCTGCATGGGGCAGCAGCTTGTCCAGACTGTTTGCTTTGGGCGTAAAAGTTATTGCGACCATGCGAGACTTCCGAAATAAGGTGTATGGCCAAATGGCATACCTATAGGTATCGGCTGCGCCTTTATTCTCGCCAGCTTTTCCAGACGTGTAGGAAGCTATTTGCGAACATTCCTACGCGTTTCCTACAAAAAGCATTTCTTCCGGGCAGCTTTTGGCCCTGTGCTAAGCTGGCGACCCCTTTTTTTACAGTGGAGTCTTGGCGATGAAGGCACGCATCCAATGGGCTGGCGAAGCCATGTTCCTCGGCGAGTCCGGCAGCGGTCATGTGGTGGTAATGGATGGTCCGCCGGAAAGCGGCGGTCGCAACCTGGGTGTACGCCCGATGGAAATGGTCTTGATCGGTCTGGGTGGCTGCAGCAACTTCGATGTTGTGAGCATTTTGAAGAAGTCGCGCCAACCCGTCGAAAGCTGCGAGGCGTTTCTGGATGCCGAGCGTGCGGATGAAGACCCGAAAGTGTTCACCAAAATCCACCTGCACTTTGTCGTCAAAGGGCGCGGGTTGAAAGAAGCGCAGGTCAAGCGCGCGATCGAACTGTCCGCAGAGAAGTATTGCTCTGCCTCGATCATGCTCGGCAACGCGGGTGTGAAGATCACTCACGATTATGAAATTGTCGAACTGGGCTGAACGCCAGACATCCAACGATCATAAAAACGGCGCACACTCTGGCAGACGGCTTCGGACGTCTGCATAATGCGCCACTTTTTACGGGCGCAGCATGTATTGGTTTTCTGCTGCCGGTCCGAACAGACAACCAAAATCGCCAACGCGAAGAGGTGTTAACCGTCCTACGCAGATGAGCCGGGCTCACCTGACGGGCATGCTTGATCACGCGGCTGGCGCCGCACCCATATAGAGAGTTTTTAACGGTGAAAAGCAAACTCAAGCTCCACGGGTTCAATAACCTGACAAAGACCTTGAGCTTCAACATTTATGACATCTGCTATGCGGAAACCCCGCAGGACCAGCAGGCGTATGTCGAGTACATCAACAGTGTGTACGACGCAGAACGCCTGACGCGGATTCTGACTGATGTTGTCGATATCATTGGTGCCAACATCCTGAACATTGCGCGTCAGGATTACGATCCACAAGGTGCCAGTGTGACCATTCTGATCTCTGAGCAGCCGGTGACGCCTACCGAAAGCCAGATCGAAGAGTCGCCAGGTCCACTGCCGGAAACCATCCTGGCGCACCTGGACAAGAGCCATATCACGGTCCACACCTACCCGGAAATCCACCCGGTTGACGGTATTGCCACGTTCCGCGTGGATATCGATGTGTCGACCTGTGGCGTTATTTCACCGCTCAAGGCGTTGAACTACCTGATCCATAAATTCGAGTCGGATATCGTGACGGTCGACTATCGCGTGCGCGGCTTTACCCGTGACGTGGAAGGCAAGAAGCACTTCATCGACCACGAGATCAACTCGATCCAGAACTACCTCTCCGAAGACACGCGCAACGGTTACCAGATGACCGACGTGAACGTGTATCAGGAAAACCTGTTCCACACCAAGATGCTGCTCAAGCAGTTCGAACTGGACAACTACCTGTTTGGCGACGCCACCAGCAACTTGTCTCCCGAGCAGCGCGAGCAAGTGACCGCCAAGGTCAAACACGAAATGCTGGAAATCTTCTACGGCCGCAACGTCGCCGTATAAGCCCGGATTCCGGACATTAAAAAGGCGCCTGATTCAGGCGCCTTTTTTATGGGCGTTGTATACGCCTCGTCAGATGCGATAAGTCGACTTGGTCATGACCTTGGCCAGCACACTCATGCCGAACTTGACCGGTGCCGGGAAACGAAAACCGCCTGCCTCCAGTGCGGATTCAGCGTGGTGTTCTTCATCACTGAGCATCTGTTGCAGGATAGCCCGGGACTTTCCGTCCTCGGTCGGCAGTTGCTCCAGATGTTCAGCCAGGTGCTTGCAGACCTGATCTTCAGTCGCCGCGACAAAACCCAGGCTGACCCGGTCGCTGATAACACCGGCTATTGCGCCCATCCCGAAGGACAGGCTGTAGAACAGCGGGTTCAGCACACTGGTATGGCTGCCAAGCTGATGGATGCGCTGTTCGCACCAGACCAGATGATCGATTTCTTCTTCAGCCGCATGCTCCATCGCCTTGCGCACCTTGGGCAGCTTTGCCGTCAGCGCCTGGCCCTGATAAAGCGCCTGGGCGCAGACTTCGCCGGTATGGTTGATGCGCATCAGACCCGCGACGTGGCGCGTGTCGACTTCGCTCATCTTGTGTTCGGGCTGAACGACGGCAGGGGAAGGGCGCTGCGAGTGCGCGCTGGACGGCAGCAAGGTGCGCATCGCGCTGTCGGCTTGCAGTAACAGACGGTCGAGGGGGGAGTATTGACGTTCGGTAGCCATGGGCACCTCCGGAAGATCATGCGGGCAGTTTACCCCAATCGGCCGGAGCGGGCAGGGCTTGTGTGGTCCGACCAGCGCTGATCCCACGCGCTGGTCGGCCGGAAAGCCCGAAAACGCTGGCTCAGCCCGGTGGCCAGTTCATCTGACGCTGACCGAGTACGTGCATGTGAATGTGGTAGACGGTCTGCCCGCCCAGCTCATTGCAGTTCATCACCACGCGGAAGCCTTCTTCGCAGCCCAGTTCGAGGGCCAGACGCTGCGCCGTGAACAGAATATGCCCGGCCAGGCCTTTGTCTTCCTCGGTCAGATCGTTCAGGGTGCGGATAGGCTTTTTCGGGATAACCAGAAAATGCACGGGTGCCTGTGGGGCGATGTCGTGAAAGGCCAGTACCTGATCATCCTCATAGATGATCTTCGCCGGGATTTCCCGATTGATGATCTTGGTAAACAAAGTGTCCACAGCCGTTTGCTCCTTGTCGGTTGATGGTCGTCACAGGGTATCGCTGTGCTTCAGCGCGTCCGAGTGTACTGAGCGGGACGCGGCTCGCCCAGCCGTTTGTCGCTCAGCGCGGGCAGTATTTCTTGTTGATATAGCCGCTGATCTGGCGAGCCAGCCAGCGTGAAACCAGGCGCGGGCCGAGCGTCCACAACCGGTTACCGAAGCCGGGCGTGATCACCGCACGGTTTTTTGCCAGCGCGCGAACGGTATACAGCGCCACTTCTTCCGGGCTCATCAGGTTATCCACATTGACCTGCAACTGTGCGGTGCGAAAAAAAGCCGTCCTGGTCGGACCGGGGCACAGCACCGATACCTTCACCCCGGCCTTCTTCACTTCCTCGCGCAGCCCTTCGGAAAAATGCAGCACATACGCCTTGCTCGCGTAGTAAGTGCTCATCCATGGCCCAGGCTGAAACGCCGCCACCGAGGCGATGTTGAGTATCTGGCCGCCGCCCTGAATGGCCATCAGGTTGCCGACCGTGTGGCACAGGCGCGTCAGGGCCAGGATGTTCAGATCGATCAGGTCCTGCTCGGCACTCCAGTCCTGAGCCAGAAAAGGTCCGCATGTGCCAATGCCCGCAGCGTTGACCAGCAGATCGATCTGGTGGGCACCGTCTTCCAGCTCCAGCAGAAAGCCCGAGAGCCTCAGTGGCTCGCCCAGATCACATGCTCGAAACAGCACTTCCACGCCAAAACGCTGAGTCAACTCCAGTGCAATTGTTTCCAGCAGGTCGCGCTGGCGGGCGACCAGGATCAGGTTGCGACCGCGACGTGCCAGCGCTTCGGCCATCGCCAGGCCTATGCCGCTGGACGCGCCGGTGATCAGGGCGTAACGGGTCATGCAGTTCTCCATTGAGCGTGTTGCGACCGGCAGTCTGCCGAACCGTGGGGCAGTCTATTACTTGTCGCTTTGTTCTTCGGGCTCTATGTTGACATCCGCTGGCGCGGTCAAGGCACTGTCACGGCTTTCTTCGTCGTCATAGGGGAGGGATTGCTCGTATTCATCGGTCTGCAATTCCAGCTCATCGCGCAGCATGCCTGCGCCGCCAGCGGTGAGCACCATCACGACTATGGGGATGAGTAACACCCACAGAATCGCCAGTGTCTTCACGCCTCTGGAGTTCGGTGGCGGCGGTGGGCCGAAAGCGTTGGGACCTTTTGTTCCGGGCAGTAGGATCATCAGGAACGGGAAGACGCTGCCTACGAAGGGCACCATGGTCAGCAGCAGAAGCCAGCCTGACCAACCCAGATCGTGCAGCCGCTGAACGCCGATCTGTGCGCCGATGACCGCGAACACGACGAGCACCACCGCCATCAGCAGGCCACCGGCGACCAGCGAACCGTTCATGACCAGCAGGCACACACCTACCAGCACCAGCGTCGCGGCGCTCAAGACCATGCTCCACGCCAGATAGCGCAAGCGCCCGATACGCCCGTTGATACTCAGCACCTTCAGCGTCGAATGGCCGGGCTGATCAGCGCCAACCTGTGCCTTGGGCGGTGCGTAGGGTGATATGTCCAGATGCGCGGGTTTGGGGGAGGGCTGGCTGACCACTTCATCCAGACTCAGGCTGATTTCAATGTCGGGTTCGATACGCGCTTCGACGCCTGCATCGTTCAGCGCCTTCAGATAGCGTTCCGCGTCCTCGTAAGCAAGCCCGCGCTTGAGCGCAACGGGTTGACCACTGAACAGTTTCTGCACTGCAGACGGTTCGCTTTTGAACAGCCCCGCCAAGTTGGCCTTTGCGGTGTCGAGCTCGACGCCTTCACGCACCTGCCCTTCAAATATGATCTTGAAGTGTGAATCGGCCATACGGGGCTTCCTTGTCTTTAAATGGAAAACAATGCCGGGCGCCTGTCTGAGATAGGGCGCCCTGTCGCGTTACTGATGAGGCCGGGTGACTCCTGGAATCAGAAGGGTTTGACGATAACCAGAATGACGATGGCGATCAGAATCAGTACCGGGATTTCATTGAACCAGCGATAAAACACATGGCTGCGGCCATTTTCACCACGGGCAAAGCGTTTCATCTGTGCGCCGCAGACGTGGTGATAGCCGATCAGCAGGACAACCAGTGCGAGCTTGGCGTGCATCCAGCCCTGACTGAAATAACCGCTGGGGTCGAAGCTGATCAGCCAGCCGCCGAAGACCAGGGTTGCGATCATTGCCGGTGTCATGATGCCACGGTACAGCTTGCGCTCCATGACGATGAAACGCTCGCGGCTGACTGTGTCCTCACTCATCGAGTGATAGACGAACAGTCTTGGCAGATAGAACAGGGCTGCAAACCAGCAGACCATTGAAATGACATGAAGCGCCTTTATCCATAGATAGAGCATTTTTGATTATTCCCAGGTTCACGGTGGCCGAATAGTAGTGTCTTGTGCGCCCATACGTCACGTTGTCGGTTGTCGCAGAGGCGATAGGCTCCTATTATCGACCGCTTTCCAGTTGTTTCGTTGAGGGCAGGTTATGGTCAAGGTCGGTATCGTCGGCGGCACGGGTTACACCGGGGTCGAGCTGCTGCGTCTGTTGGCACAGCATCCGCAGGCAGAAGTAGTGGTCATTACCTCGCGCTCGGAGGCCGGCATGCCAGTCGCCGAGATGTATCCGAACCTGCGCGGGCACTATGACGGCCTTGCGTTCAGCGTGCCTGACGTGAAAACCCTGGGTGCCTGTGACGTGGTGTTCTTCGCCACGCCCCACGGTGTCGCTCATGCCCTGGCCGGTGAGCTGCTCGCGGCAGGCACCAAGGTGATCGACCTGTCTGCCGACTTCCGTCTGCAGGACCCGGTCGAGTGGGCCAAGTGGTACGGCCAGCCTCATGGTGCTCCGCAACTGTTGGAAGACGCGGTGTACGGGCTGCCGGAAGTCAATCGCGAACAGATCAGGAACGCGCGACTCATCGCCGTACCGGGTTGCTATCCGACCGCTACCCAGTTGGGTTTCCTGCCGCTGCTTGAAGCCGGTATTGCCGATAACACTCGTCTGATTGCCGACTGCAAATCTGGCGTGAGCGGCGCTGGACGTGGTCTGAACATCGGTTCGCTGTACTCGGAAGCCAATGAAAGCTTCAAGGCCTACGCCGTGAAGGGCCACCGTCACCTGCCTGAAATTACCCAGGGGCTGCGTCGCGCAGCGGGTGGGGATATCGGCCTGACGTTCGTGCCACATCTGGTGCCGATGATTCGCGGCATTCACTCAACGCTCTATGCAACGGTCACTGATCGCTCGGTGGACCTGCAGGCACTGTTCGAGAAGCGCTACGCCGATGAGCCATTCGTGGATGTGATGCCAGCAGGCAGTCATCCCGAAACCCGCAGCGTGCGTGGCGCCAACGTGTGCCGCATCGCTGTGCATCGTCCGCAGGGCGGCGATCTGGTCGTCGTGCTTTCGGTGATCGATAACCTGGTCAAAGGTGCGTCCGGTCAGGCAGTGCAGAACATGAACATCCTGTTCGGCCTTGATGAGCGCGCCGGGTTGTCTCATGCGGGCATGATGCCGTAAGGACTGCCGCCGTCCAGCAAATAGTTGACCGATTTTCTAGGAGAAGCGGATAATGCCGTCATTACGCATTACGACGGCTAACGCCGGGAGATATCTGACATGAGTGTCGAATCCTTCACGCCTACCGCTTTGGAGTTCACTCCAAATGCAGCGCACAAGGTGAAAACCCTGGTCGACGAAGAGGGCAATGATCGTCTCAAACTGCGTGTATTCGTTACAGGTGGCGGTTGCTCAGGTTTTCAGTACGGTTTTACTTTCGATGAAGATGTGGCAGACGATGACACCATCGTCGAGCGCGAGGGCGTAAGCCTGGTTGTCGATCCAATGAGCTTTCAGTACCTGGCCGGCGCAGAAGTCGATTATCAGGAAGGGCTTGAAGGGTCGCGCTTCGTGATCAAGAACCCGAATGCCTCCACGACCTGTGGTTGTGGCTCATCGTTTTCGATCTGATTGAAGCTTGCTGTAAACAAAAACGCCGCTCATTGAGCGGCGTTTTGCATTGTGGCATCGCGTCAGGCGGGGTAGATGGCGCCCAGAACGCGTCTGCCTTTGGCGCCGGTCACCGTCGGACGGTTGGCCGGAACGCCTTCGAGGCAACAATGAGCCAGCCAGGCAAACGCCATCGCCTCAACCCAGTCAGGGTCTACGCCGAACTTCTCGGTACTGCTGACCTCGGTGCCGGGCAGCAGTTCTGCGAGGCGTTTCATCAGCGCCTTGTTATGCGCACCGCCCCCACAGACCAGAAGCTCCCGGGTAATCGCTTGCGCCGATTGCAGGGATTCGGTGATCGTCAACGCCGTCAGTTCCAGCAGAGTGGCCTGCACATCCTCGGGCGCCAGGGTTGGCAACTGGAACAGATGGTGGTGAACCCAGCCCAGGTTGAACACTTCCCGGCCTGTACTCTTGGGGCCCTTGGTCAGGAAAAACTGATCGCTGAGCAGTTTCTTGAGCAGCGCAGAATCTACCTTGCCGCTCGCCGACCACGCGCCATCCTTGTCGTAGCTCTCGTGGCGCTGTGACTGTATCCAAGCATCGAGCAGGACGTTACCGGGTCCGCAGTCGAAGCCTTCGACCGGGCGATCGGACTCGATCAGGCTCAGGTTACTGAACCCGCCGATGTTCAATACGGCGCGATGATCCTTGTTGTCGTCGAACAGCGCTTCGTGGAAAGCCGGT
>Ga0182233_1000107_pt1 | contig 16428 bp, 18 predicted proteins | sample G6R1MG_31_FD_129664 | JGI IMG/M metagenome (GOLD analysis project Ga0182233, IMG submission 129664) | Miscanthus phyllosphere microbial communities from Michigan, USA - G6R4_NF_07NOV2016_LD1 MG | ecosystem: Host-associated > Plants > Phyllosphere > Phylloplane/Leaf | place: USA: Michigan... | reverse complement strand
GGGAAAGGGGGGGGGGGAGCGGGCTGCGCTTCCTCGCGCGAAACCCCGGTGATTTTCAAGCCACCCCCTGAACCTGCGGCATGCACGGGATGGGCGGTGGATCGGTTGGTCCGCTGACGCGGATCACGAATTCGGTAGAACGACCGGGCCACTGAACCGTTCTCCGTACATCTGCGTTTGCGTGCTGTTGGGGGACGCACGCGTATCTCTCGGAGAGATTGAGATGAAGCAGGTTGTTGTAGCCTCGGTCGCCCTTGTCGGCGCGCTGGCGATGGTCCCGGCCACGGCCGAAGCCCGTGGTGGGTTCCACGGCGGCGGCTTCCATGGTGGTGGTTTCCATGGCGGCGGCTTCGGTGGTGGCGGGTTCCGCGGCGGCTTCGGCGGCGGTGGCTTCCGGGGCGGATTCGGCGGTTATCGTGGCGTCGGTTTCGGTGGATACCGCGGCGGATTCGGTGGCTACCGCGGGGGCTATTATGGCGGGCGCGGCTACGGCCGTGGTTTCGGCTATGGGCTCGGTGGTCTCGGCCTCGGTGTCGGCCTCGGCCTGGCGGCGGGTGGTCTCTACGGCGGTTACGGCTATGGCGGGTACGCCCCCGTCGGCTATGGCTACGGGGGTTATGCGCCCGTGGGCTACGGGTATGATGGCGGCTGCTACGTGGTACCGCGCACGCGCTGGACACCGTACGGATACCGCCGGGTGCTGGTCGAGCGTTGCTACTGATCGACGGCAAGCATTGTCATCGGACGCATGGGGCTGCCTTCGGGCAGCCCTTTTGCTTGTGCCCTAGCGTCGCATTTCGTCCCGCCGCATCGGCATGGCGTCGATGGTCTCGAACAGGGTCTCTGCGGAGAGCGGCCGGGCTTCTGAGCGCTTGACCTCGCCATCCTTGCCGACGAGCACCACCCGGAACGCCGCCTTCGGCAGTCCGAGGCGGGCTCGCCATCGTCGCGCCTCCTCGCCGTCACCCACCGCCTCGACCACGACGATATCCCGCTCCCGCAAGCCGGACGGCATCGCCGAGAGAGTGGCACGTTGCTGCATGAGATGGGGATCGTCGGCGGAGGGACTCGCGATCACGACCACCCGCGCCTTCCAGCGATAGGCCGTCAGAGGATCGTCGGTCGCGGCGGCCGGACCCGCCACCATCACCGCGGCCATCGTCAAAAGAGTTCGAACCATGGCACGTCCCGGTCTCCGCCCATGCGCGAGGCACCATCCCGACGCGCGGCTCGGATTTGCCTTCCCGACGCCGTACCCCATCTGCCGTCCCTCGAACCGAACCAGGAGGAGATTGCGCATGACCACGCCGACCACAAGCACCGTGAACCGTCGTATTGTCCTCGCGGCCCGTCCGCACGGTGAGCCCAACGAGACCCATTTCCGTCTTGAAGAAGGGCGCGTACCCACCCCGCGCGACGGCGAAGTGCTCCTCGCCAACCGCTATCTGTCCCTCGATCCCTACATGCGCGGACGGATGAGCGCGGCCAAATCCTATGCCGAGCCCGTGGCCATCGGCGACACCATGGTGGGGGCCACCGTGGCCGATATCGTCGCCTCGAACCATCCCGATTTCGCACCGGGCGATACCGTCGTGGGGTTCGGCGGCTGGCAGGACTTCTACACCTCGGACGGCAAGGGGCTGCGCAAGCTCGACCCCGCCGCGGCTCCCGTCACGACGGCCCTCGGCGTCCTCGGCATGCCGGGAATGACCGCCTATACGGGTCTCCTTACCATTGGTGCGCCGAAAGCCGGTGAGACCGTGGTGGTGGCGGCGGCAGCAGGCCCCGTTGGATCCCTCGTCGGGCAGATCGCCAAGCGCCAGGGAGCACGGGCTGTGGGGATCGCCGGTGGGCCGGAGAAATGTGCGTATCTGCGCGACACGCTCGGCTTCGACGCGGCCCTCGACCACCGGGCGGACGACTTCGCCGAGGCCCTTGCCGCCGCCTGTCCGAACGGGATCGACGTCTACTTCGAGAATGTCGGTGGTGCGGTGTTCGATGCGGTGCTCCCGCTGCTCAACACCTTTGCCCGCATCCCCGTCTGCGGCCTCGTCTCGGGCTACAGCGCCACGGACCTGCCGGCCGGTCCCGACCGCGTTCCCCTGCTCATGCGGGCGGTTCTATCGAAGCGCCTGACCCTACGGGGATTCATCGTCTGGGATTTCGCCGATCAGGAGGCGGCGTTCCTGCGCGACGTCGGCGGCTGGCTGAAGGAGGGGGCCATCGTCCACCGCGAGGATATCGTCGACGGCCTGGAGAATGCGCCGACGGCCTTCGCCGGACTCCTCAAAGGGCGCAACTTCGGCAAGCTCATGATCCGCATCTCGTGACGGAGTGGCCGCGATCGCTTGCCGACGATTTGGAACGAAGATAGAACATTCGAGTGTGACGAAGCTCCGGTGAGTCGCGGGGACAACCCGTCCGCCGGCGATTGCCGGCCGCTCCGGGACGGCCCATGACAGGGCGTCGCCCGTCGCACCCGCCCATCACCGGGCGGGGTGGCTCTTCGGCGCGTGGTGAGATCGATCGAGAGGAGAGAGCGGCATGGCCGGCAGCGTGAACAAGGTGATCCTGGTGGGCAATCTCGGGCGTGATCCCGAGACGCGGCGCCTCGCCTCCGGCGATCCTGTCGTCAACCTGCGCATCGCCACATCGGAGTCCTGGAAGGACAAGATGTCGGGCGAGCGCAAGGAGAAGACCGAGTGGCACTCGGTCGTGATCTATAACGAGAACCTCGCCCGCGTGGCCGAACAGTATCTGCGCAAGGGTTCGAAGGTCTATATCGAAGGTCAGCTCCAGACGCGCAAATGGGCCGACCAGTCCGGCGTCGAGAAGTACACTACCGAGGTGGTACTCCAGCGCTTCCGCGGTGAACTGACCTTGCTCGACGGCCGCGCGGGTGGCGGCGGCGAGATGGGGATGGACGAGGAGGGCGGCGGCCAGATCAGCCGCGGCGGCGATTACGGCGGCGGCGGCGGTGGCGGCGGGGAGTACGGCGGTGGCCGGTCGTCGGGTGGCGGCCGCTCGTCCGGCGGCGGCGACCGGCGTCCGGCCCCGTCGAGCGGTGGCGGGGGCGGCTCCAAGCCGAACTACGACCTCGACGACGATATCCCGTTCTAGGGGTCTGCCGGTTCGAATCCTGTTTCGGAGGGCACGGCGCGAAGGACGCCGTGCCTTTTTTCCGTTTCTGCCAGACGCCGAGCGTTCGGATCGATTTTGCGGCGCTTTTGCTCTCGCTGAACCCATTTCACGTTGAAGTCACAAGTCGGCCAGCGCAATTGCGTCCCCGTCGTCTTGCGAACATCTTCAATAGCATCGCGCAATCGCGTCCGAAAGCTTGGCACGATTGTGGGCCGAGTGGGGTGGCGCCGAGCTTATTGATGATATTTCGTTGTTAATTGATATGATAACATTCAATCTACTTAGATAGTACAAGAATTTTAGAAGGTGGTTTTATGCGCAATGAAATCCAAACACAGCAAGTCCCTTAAGAAGCCCCTATCTCATCATGACCGTATCCCTTAGGGAGATGGGCCCGGTGCTCCGGTCCGTCTGTCAGAGTGGGGTATGATGTCGTTTCGGAAATGGTACTTCGCCGCCAATGCCACAGCCCTGAGGGATGCGTTCGACCTGATCCATGTGGCGGTGGTCTCGGCACGGCAGAATACCGGCCTCGTTCCGTTCTGCATCATCGAGGATACGGATCACTGCGATCGCGTCGCCGCCAATGTCGAGAAACTCATCGCCTCGGGCGTGACGATCGTCCTGCGGAATGCCGAGGTGTTCCCCATGGTGCAGAACGCCTACGGCGCCGCAGCGGCCAAGGCCTACAATGGACACTGGCTCCGCACGGACATTCCCTACATTGAGTGGGAGGAAGAATTCGTCCTCTACACCGATATCGACGTCATGTTCCGAGCCGATGTCTCGGACAACGACCTGCGTCCGAAGTTCATCGCCTGCGGGCCGGAGCACAAGCAGGACGACTGGTCCTACTTTAACACCGGCGTGCTGGTGATGAACGTCCCCAGCATGCGGGCGACGCGGCCGGAATTCGTCGAGGTGATCCGCGAGCATATGCCTCGTGCGGCGCCCTACGACGACCAGACCATGTACAATATTTGCTATCGCGACCGTTACGATCGCCTGCCCCTGGAATGGAATTGGAAACCGTACTGGGGGTACAACGCCCACGCGAAGATCGTGCATTTCCACGGACCGAAGCCCAATATCGCCAAGCACCTGCGCGAGGGCGGAACGGTCCCCGGCATGCCGATCTACCGGGAGATGTTCGACCGCGACAGGGAGGGCTACGCGCTCCACATCGCGGAATTCGACCGTTATCTCGCGATGCCGCTGGCCGATCGCTGACGCAAACCGCAACCGTCGCTCGCGGGGAAAAGTCTCGTCCAACAAGGCCTCGGTGGCTGGTCTGGATCGGGGATCGCGGTCCCTCCGCCTCGCCGGATCACCCTTTGAATTCGACCGTTTCGGAGGACTACGTCCACGAGGTGGCGATCCGCAGCGGGACGTCGCTGTGCCACCCCGATCGGAGACGCGGGCAAGCCGTTGCCGATCCACGTCTTTCCCATCGCCGTCATCCGGCGATCTGTGGCGGCTTACGGCCCGATCGGTTATAGATTGGGCGGGGGGGCCGGTGCGCCTCGGTCCGCCTCGTCGGCCAGCACGATCTCCCCGCGAACGAGATTCCCCGTGAGGGGCCGTCGAACGTCGACGCCCCGTGCTTCGGGCGCCCCGCAGGCAGAGAACGAAGACCTTGGCAGAGAACGACATTCCCGGCGCCGGAGCGCCCCCCGCCTCCGACATCAAGCCGGTCTCCATCACCGACGAGATGCGCCGCTCCTATCTCGATTACGCCATGAGCGTGATCGTGAGCCGGGCCCTGCCCGATGCCCGCGATGGCCTCAAGCCCGTGCACCGGCGCATCCTGTACTCGGCCTATGAAAGCGGGCACCTGCCCGAGCGCAAGTACGTCAAGTCGGCCCGCATCGTCGGCGACGTGATCGGTCTCTACCATCCGCATGGTGACCAATCGATCTACGATGCCTTGGTCCGCATGGCGCAGGACTTCTCGATGCGCATCATGCTCATCGACGGGCAGGGCAATTTCGGATCCGTCGACGGCGATCCGCCGGCGGCGATGCGCTACACTGAATCGCGCTTGGCCAAGCCCGCCAACGCGCTGCTTGCCGACATCGACAAGAACACCGTCGATTTCCAGCCGAACTACGACGAGTCGCGCGAGGAGCCGACCGTCCTGCCCGCCCGCTTCCCGAACCTCCTCGCCAACGGCGCGGGCGGCATCGCGGTGGGCATGGCCACCAACATCCCGCCGCACAATCTCGGCGAGCTCATCGACGCCTGCATCGCCCTCATCGATGATCCGAGCCTGTCCATCGAGGGGCTGACCGAGATCGTTCCCGGCCCCGATTTCCCCACGGGCGGCTCGATCCTCGGCCGCGCCGGCACGCGTCAGGCCTACGCCACGGGGCGCGGCTCCATCATCATGCGGGCGAAATCTCACGTGGAGGAGCTGCGCCGGGAGCGCGAGGCCCTGATCTTCACCGAGATCCCGTATCAGGTGAACAAAGCGACGCTCATGGAGAAGATCGCCGAGCTGGTGAAGGAGAAGCGCGTCGAGGGCATTTCGGACCTGCGCGATGAATCCGACCGCGACGGCATGCGCATCGTCGTCGAGATCAAGCGCGATGCCATGGCCGACGTCGTGCTGAATCAGCTCTACCGGTTCACGCCCCTGCAATCGTCGTTCGGCTGCAACATGGTGGCGCTCAACGGCGGCCGCCCCGAACTCATGAACCTGAAAGACCTGCTCCAGGCCTTCGTCGACTTTCGCGAAGAGGTGGTGTCTCGGAGGACCAAGTTCCTCCTCGGCAAGGCCCGCGAACGCGCCCACGTCCTGTGCGGCCTCGCCATCGCGGTGGCCAACATCGACGAGGTGATCCGCCTGATCCGCACCTCGCCCGATCCGAACGCCGCCCGCGAGGCCCTGATGGGCCGGGACTGGCCGGCCCGGGACATCGCGCCCCTCATCGCCCTGGTGGACGACCCGCGCCACCGCATCAACGACGACGAGAGCTACCGCCTGTCCGAGATCCAGGCCCGCGCCATCCTCGATCTGCGCCTGCAGCGCCTCACGGCCCTCGGCCGCGACGAGATCGGCGACGAATTGCAGAAGCTCGCCGACGAGATCGCCGATTACCTCGACATCCTGCGTTCACGCCTGCGCATCATGGGCATCGTCAAGGACGAGCTCGCCGAGGTCCGCGAGGCCTACGCAACCCCGCGCCGGACGGTGATCCTCGACTGGGATTCCAACGTCGAGGACGAGGACCTGATCCAGCGCGAGGACATGGTGGTGACCGTGTCGCATGCCGGCTACGTCAAACGCGTGCCGCTCTCGACCTACCGGGCCCAGCGCCGGGGCGGCAAGGGCCGCTCGGGGATGGCGACCCGCGACGAGGATTTCGTCACCCGCCTGTTCGTCGCCAACACCCACACGCCGATCCTGTTCTTCTCGAACCAGGGTCAGGTCTACAAGGAGAAGGTCTGGCGCCTGCCCATGGCGGCGCCGAACGCGCGCGGCAAGGCGCTCGTCAACATCCTCGCCATGGATGCGGGCACCGAGCGCATCACCACCATCATGCCGCTTCCCGAGGACGAGAAGTCCTGGGAGACCCTCGACGTGATGTTCGCGACAGCCAGCGGCGGCGTCCGGCGCAACAAGCTCTCGGACTTCGTACAGGTGAACCGCGCGGGCAAGATCGCCATGAAGCTCGATGAGGGCGACCACATCGTCCACGTCGAGATCTGCAGGGCCGACCAGAACGTCCTTCTGACGTCGAAGGACGGCCAGTGCATCCGCTTCCCCGTGGAGGACGTGCGCGTCTTCAAGGGCCGCGATTCCACGGGCGTGCGCGGCATCTCGCTGGCCAAGGACGACCGCGTCATCTCCATGACGATTCTCAACAGCTTCGAGGCCAGCCCCGAGGAACGGGCCGGCTACCTGAAAATGCGTCGCGCCGTCATCGGTGACGGCTCCGAGGGCGAGGACGCGTCCGAATCCGACGAGGCCGCTGGCGAGGCCGCCATCTCCCTCGAGCGCTACAACGAGATGGGCGCCCACGAGCAGTTCGTGCTCACCCTGTCGGAGCGGGGGTACGGCAAGCGCACCTCGTCCTACGAGTACCGGACCTCGGGACGCGGCGGAAAGGGCATCACCGCCATGCGGGTCAACGCTCGCAACGGCACCCTGGTGGCGTCCTTCCCCGTGCAGCCCTCGGATCAGATCATGCTGGTCACCGACGGGGGGCAGCTCATCCGGGTGCCCGTGGACGATATCCGAATCGTCGGGCGGGCCTCCCAGGGTGTGACGGTGTTCAACACCGAGAAGACCGAGCGCGTGGTCTCGGTAGAGCACATTGAGGGCGAGGAAGAGACCGGCGACGGTCCCGGCGAGATCACCGGCGAAGTCGCACCATAGCGGTGTCTCGTGGGACGCCCGCTTCGCCATGGGGCTCGGCGGGCCGGCTCTGGCGAAAGTTCGAACGGCTACGTCGGGGCCGTTCTTCTGCTCAGGCGGAGGCGACGATGCAGCGGGCCTTGCCGGCCGCCTTCGCCTCGTAGAGGGCGGCATCGGCGGCCGAGAGCAGGCTCGCGAGATCGCTGCCGTGTTGCGGTTCTAGGGCGAGGCCGATGCTGACGCCGATCACCGCCGTCTGGTCGAAACGCAACACGTACGGAACGGAGATCTGTGCCGCCACCCGCTCGGCGAAAGCGAGGAGCGCGGGGTGTTCGGCCGCATCGGTGAGGATGACGAACTCGTCGCCGCCCAGACGCGCGATGCTGGCGGGCCGCCCGACGCCGTTGCGCAGGCGATCGGCCACGCCCTGCAGGAGCGTGTCGCCCGCGGCATGCCCATAGGTGTCGTTGACGGCTTTGAAGCCATCAAGGTCGAGGTAGAACAGGGCCATTCGGTTCTCGGGCCGCGCTTCCATCGCCGCCGTGAGGCCGGCGCGATTCATCAAGCCTGTCAGGCTATCGTGATGGGCCCGGAAGGCATTCTCGCGTTCGGCTCGCATCGTGGCCACCAGCAACTTGTTGAGCCGGAAGCCGGCGGCACTCATGGCGGCGAGGTAGAACGGGATCTGCAGGAACGTGATGAAGAAGATCGGTTCGCCCGTGAAGGGAGCTGCGGCACAGCACGGCCCCAGGGCCAGAACGATCATCGCTCCGGCGAAGCGTGGTGCTCCGAAGTTGCGAAACGAAATGCCGCCGACCATGGCGGCTGCCGAGAGACATGACAGGGCTGCGACCACCCAGTCCCCGCCGACGAGGCTGATGAACGTCCCGTATCCGACAGTGGCCGCCCAGGCCAAACCGAGCAGGATGTAGAGGTCCGTAGGAGTCGCGCGTCGTTCGGATGCGGCGCGCTGCGCGATCATCAGGACAGCGAGGCGGGCGACGCAGAGGGAACATTCCGCCGCGCACCAGAGCAGGAACGGCAAGGTCGGGACTCGGAACGCTGCGAGGAACGATACCGCGAGCGTGTTCAGGACACCTCCCGCAAAAATCGGAAGGGTTCCGAACAGACTCCGGATCAGGGCCGCCCGAATCTCGTCCGGCACTTCGGGCCCCGCATCCGTCAACCATCGTGTCAGACGCCAGCGAGGCTGGCTAAACAGTACTGTCTTGTTCTGCATCGCCCGACCGCGAACCGGCTCCTGATCTCGGTTCGGTTGATCACCCGCATCGCGTTAACGTTCATACCACCAGCGGTTGGCATCGCGATTGTGTGCGGGTACTCGCTTGCGCGATTGCAAGAGAATATCACCATGACGCCATTCGTCGGGTCGGATCCGATGAATCTCCAAGCCAGAGTCGGGAAATTGACACGGATGCCGCGATCGTCGCCGGTGTCCATCGGAGTCGATCAATCCGGGCATGGTTTCGTTCGAACTCGAAATGCTCTACCCCAGCCGCGATGATCCGCACCGCGCTCTACGCCGGCTCCTTCGACCCGGTCACCAACGGACACCTCGACGTCATCCGTCAGGCGTGCCGGCTCGTGCAGCACCTCGTCATCGCCATCGGGGTGCATCCGGGGAAAACGCCGATGTTCACCGCCGAGGAGCGGACCGAACTTCTGCGCGCCACCTGCACGCCCCTGGCCGACGCCGAAGGTGCGCGCCTCGAGATCGTGGCGTTCGACGACCTTGCCGTCGCCGCCGCGCGGCGCCACGGCGCGACCGTGTTCATCCGGGGCCTTCGTGATGGTACCGACCTCGACTACGAGATGCAGCTCGCGGGGATGAACGGCGCCATGGCGCCCGAAGTCCAGACGGTGTTCCTGCCGGCCTCCACCGGCGTCCGGCCCATCACCGCGACCCTCGTCCGCCAGATCGCGGCCATGGGGGGCGATGTCTCACCCTTCGTGCCGGCCCTCGTGGCCGAGCGCCTGTCCACCCGCTTCGGCCTGGCCTGACCGCGTCGACCCGTCCGCTTCCCTTCGAGAAAGAAAGACCGCCCATGCCGTTCGGATTCAACCGCCGCCTCGCCCTCCTCGGGCTTGCCGCCGTGATCGGTTTTGCCCCCGCCGCGCAGGCCGCCGACGAGAATACGGTCTTCCTCGACACCAAGGATGGCCGCGTCACCATCGAATTGCGGCCCGACCTTGCGCCCAAGCACGTCGCCCAGCTGAAGACGCTGATCAAGCAGGGCTTCTATAACGGCCTCAAATTCCACCGCGTCATGGACGGCTTCATGGCCCAGACCGGCGATCCGAAGGGCAACGGCACCGGCGGCTCGAACCTGCCGAACATTCCGGCCGAATTCTCGCAGACCCCGTTCCGGCGCGGCACGCTCGGTATGGCCCGCTCGTCCGAGCCAAATTCGGCGAATTCGCAGTTCTTCATCTGCCTCGCAGACGCGCCGTTCCTCAACGGCCAGTATACGGTCATCGGTGTCGTCTCGTCGGGCATGGAGGCCGTCGACAAGATCAAGAAGGCCGCTCCGGGCGCTCCCGGCGGTGCGGTTCAGGACCCCGACAAGATTGTGAAGATGCAGCTCGCCCAGGGCGCGAAGTAACACGGGGCCGCAGGCTCATGACGGGCGGCACGCGGCGCTTGGCATTCCTCGCCATGGCCCTCGCGATGCCGGCCGTCGCGTCGCGTGCCGCGCCCTCGACCGGGCCGCTCACGCTGCCCGAGACCTTGCGGGGCACGGTTCAGGTGCCGCAGGCCGGGCAGGGCATGGCGCACGGCACGGATGAGCCCATCGATCCCTAAAGGCGCTCTACCCCGCGCTTGCCGCTTGCTGGATTGTGCCGGAGGGCCTCGCTCGCTTCGAGCGAACGGAAATCACGGCCCGATTCGCCCTTCGCCGGGACGGATCGGTCATCGGAACCCCGCGTATAACCTTCGCCACCGAAGGCGGCGACGGCCGGGCTCGCGCCCTGCTGGCGGAAGCCGCCGTCGCGGCGATCCGGCGTTGTACGCCCGCGCGGGTCACGCCCGCCCTGGGGGCGGCCATCGCGGGGCGCCCCATCGCGCTCCGCTTCATCCATCTTGGACCCAGAGGACAAGGAATCTAGACCCATGGCAGACACCGAGACCATCATCCTCGAGACCACCAAGGGCCGCGTCGTTATCGGGCTGCGCCCCGACCTCGCCCCCAACCACGTCGAGCGCCTGAAGACCCTCGCGGCGCAGGGCTTCTACGACGGCGTGCCGTTCCACCGCGTCATCGACGGGTTCATGGCGCAGACGGGCGATCCCACGGGCACCGGCTCGGGCGGTTCGGACCTTCCCGACCTGAACGCCGAGTTCAACGCCGAGCCGCACGTGCGCGGCGTCTGCTCCATGGCCCGCACCAACTTCCCGCACTCGGCCAATTCGCAGTTCTTCATCTGCTTCGGCGATGCCCGCTTCCTCGACAAGCAGTACACCGTCTGGGGCAAGGTGACGGAGGGCATGGACGTCGTCGATACCCTGAACAAGGGCGAGCCGCCGCGGTCTCCCGACAAGATCGTCAAGGCGACCGTCGGCGCCGCCTGAGGCACGCCGCGATCACCCGATGGGAAGGCCCGCACGAACCCCGTGCGGGCCTTCCTTCGTTTCGCGCCCTGTCACGCCGGGGGTCGGCCGAACCATGAATCCAGCGACGCTCCCCCCGCGCGACCTCCTACTGGCCCTGGCCGTCGTAGCGGTCTGGGGCACCAACTTCGTCGTGATCCGCATCGGCCTCGACCATCTGCCGCCCCTGCTGTTCGCGGGCCTGCGGTTCGTCCTGGCGGCCGTGCCCGGCGTCTTTCTGCTGCCTCGGCCCGCCGCCTCTTGGCGGAACCTCGCAGCCTATGGCCTCCTCATCGGCGCCGGACAGTTCGGCCTCCTCTTCGTCGCCATTCGCAGCGACATCGCGCCGGGCCTCGCCTCCCTGGTCGTTCAGGTGCAGGTGTTCTTCACCATCGGCCTGTCCATGTGGCTCACGGGCGAGCGCGTGCGCGGCTTCCAGTGGGTGGCCCTGCTGCTCGCGGTTTCGGGCATCCTCGTCATCGCGCTTCACACCGATGCCACAACCACGCCGCTCGGCCTCGGCCTCGTGCTCCTGGCGGGCCTGAGTTGGGCCGGCGGGAACATGATCGCGCGGGCGAGCGGCGTGCGGAGTATGCTGCCCTACGTCGTCTGGGCGAGCCTGTTCTCGGCACCGCCGCTGCTGGTCCTGTCGCTCATCCTCGAGGGGTGGGATGCGATTCGCGATGGGGTGCTGCGCGCCGATGCGGCGACCTGGGGAGCCGTACTCTGGCAGGCGGTGGGCAACGCCTTGTTCGGCTATGCCGTCTGGGGCTGGCTCCTCGCGCGCCACCCGGCCGCCCTCGTCACGCCCATGGCCCTGCTGGTTCCGGTCTTCGGCATCGGCGCTTCGGCCCTATGGCTCGGCGAGCCCCTCCCGGCCTGGAAGATCGGCGCGGCGCTCCTCGTTCTGGGCGGCCTCGCCCTCGGCGTTCTCTACCCGCGCTGGCGGCGCCTGCCCTGACGAATCTCAGGCGTTTGCGAGGTACGACTCGGCCCGGCCGAGATCGTCCGGCGTGTTGATGTTCCAGAACGGATCCAGTGGGTCGGTGCCCCACTCCACCGCCACCGCGCCCTGTTCCCGCAGGAAGCCGCCGACTCGCCGCTCGCCCCGTACGACGAGGTAGTCGCGTAAGGCAGCGCGCACGGCGACGGGCCACAGCGCCACGGTGAAATGCTCGCGTCCGTTCGAGGACGCCATGGCGATCGGAGCGTCCCGCGCGGCCCCGGCGAGGCGAGCGACGAGATCGAGGGGCAGGAACGGCGCGTCTCCGGTGACGCTCGCGACATGCGCGATCCCGGACGGCGTATGCGCGGCGTAGTCCAGAGCCGCGAGGATGCCCGCGAGGGGCCCGGAGTGGTCCGGCACGTCGTCGGCAATGATCTCGCCGGGAAAACGCGTGAACCGGGCCGGATCACCGTTGGCGTTGAGGATCAGGCCGGCCCCGCATTGCGGCGCGAAGCGCTCCACCACGCGGTCGAGGAGCGAACGCCCGGCGAGGAGCCTAAGGGTCTTGTCGCCGCCGCCCATGCGCCGCGACAGGCCACCGGCCAGGACGACGCCGAGGACGACGCCGTCCGTCACGATTCGAAGACGATCCGGGGCGCCGCGCGGGCCACCGGCGCGCCGCTGAGGTTGGCCCAGAGCTTGGCCGCGATGTCGCGATAGACCCGTGCCTGCGGCCCGTCCGGATCGACGGCCACCACCGGGCGCCCGGCATCCGAGCTTTCCCGAATGGTCATGTTCAACGGGATCTCGCCGAGGAACGGGACTTCCAGGCGCGCGGCCTCGTCGCGGGCACCGCCATGACCGAAGATGTGTGAGGCGTGGCCGCAATTCGGGCAGACGAACGTCGCCATGTTCTCGATGACGCCGAGGATCGGCACCGAGACCTTGCGGAACATCGTGACGCCGCGCCGGGCATCGATCAGGGCGAGGTCCTGCGGCGTCGAGACGATGACGGCGCCGGAGAGCGGCGTGGCCTGGGCCATGGTGAGCTGGGCGTCGCCGGTGCCGGGCGGCATGTCCACCACGAGGATGTCGAGGTCGCCCCAGGCCACCTCGCGCAACATCTGGGTGATGGCCGACTGGACCATGGGGCCGCGCCAGATCATCGCCGTCTCGGCCTCGATGAGGAAGCCGATGGACATGACCTTGATGCCGTAGCCTTCCATGGGGGCGAGGAGGCGCTCCTCGATGACCTTGGGCTTCCCCGACAGGCCGAACAGCTTCGGCACGGACGGACCGTAGATGTCGGCGTCGAGGAGGCCGACCTTCAGGCCCTGGGCCGACAGGGCGAGGGCGAGGTTGCAGGCCGTGGTCGATTTGCCGACGCCGCCCTTGCCGGAGGCGACGGCCACGATGTGGCGGACGCCGGGAAGGGCCGGGCCGGTGCGGGGCGGCGGGGGAGCCGCCGGCCGGCCCGGGGCGGGCGGCTGCGGGGCGGCGCCTTGCGCCGGATGATTGGGGCCACGTTCCGAGGTGAGGCTCGCGAACACACCGGACACGCCCGCGGTCGCGAGGACCGCGCCCTCGGCCCGGCGGCGGATCGGCTCGAACCGCTCGGCCTCGCTCGGATCGATGAGGATCGAGAACATCACCCGACCCGTCGGATCGACCACCACCTGCGACAGGCGGCCGGACGCGGGCAGGGTGGTTCCTGCGGCGTCGACGGTGACGGTCGACAGGACCTTGAGGACATCGTCGCGGGTGATCGCCAAGCTCGGGCTCCCTGAGCGCGTGGGGCGAAGCAGCCCGGACGCATCGATCGCGCGTCTCGCGCGCCTCTCCCTCACGGGACAGCATGACGCGACCGGGAGCGCAACCCCATGCCGCGCGGCCCATCAGCGCGAAACCAATACGAAGCTCGTCCGTTGAGCCCACGAACCGCCGACGGCGACCGTTCCAGGAACGCCCGCCGCACGCGTCGAGTCGAGAATTGAATTCCAGTCGGAGAGTCCATCCCATGCACCAGGGCAACCACCGCGATCACGAGGGCGCCAAGAAGCTCTTCGCCCTCATCAAGGACATCAAGGTCGCGATGATGACCACCGCCGATCCGGACGGAAAGCTCTACAGCCGGCCGATGTGGTGCCAGGAGGCGGACGAGAACGGCGACCTATGGTTCTTCACCAAGCTGCACTCGCCGAAGACCGCCGAGATCAGCAAGGACAACCAGGTCAACCTCGCCTATTCGGACCCTTCGAGCCAGACCTACGTCTCCGTCGCCGGCAAGGCCGAGATCGTCACTGATCAGTCGGCCATCGACGACAAGTGGAGCGAAAGCATGAAGACGTGGTTCCCCAACGGAAAGGACGATCCGGAAGTGGCGTTGATCCGCATCCACCCGGAGAAGGGTGAGTACTGGGACAGCCCCAACGCCACCGCGCTGCACATCTACGGCTACGTCAAGGCCGCGCTCACGGGTGAGTCGCCGAAGACCGAGACGAAGAAGGTCGATCTCGCCTGAACCCTCGGGCGTTCGGCGTCTCAAGCAGGGCGGTCATCCGATGGGGTGGCCGCCCTTTTCCATGTCTCTTCACCGGCAGGCTCGATTGACTCGCGCCCGATGCCTATGCGCTGCTCGCCACCGAGCGGGCATGTGGCCCGCGCCGGAACCGTGACCGATCATGCTCGACCTCGCGACCCGGGTTTACAACCACAGCTTCAAGATCGATCCCATCGTCCGGTCCCTCCTCGACACCGATTTCTATAAACTCCTGATGGCGCAGACGATCTTTCGCCGCCATCGCGACACCCGCGTCACCTTCGGCATCCAGAACCGCTCGCGCAGCGTGCGCCTGGCCGATTTCGTCGATGCCGGGGAACTGCGCGAGCAACTCGACCACGCCCGAAGCCTCACCCTAAGCCGAGGTGAATCGACCTGGCTGCGCGGCAACACCTTCTACGGCCAGCGCCAGATGTTCGCGCCCGATTTCATGGACTGGCTGGAGGGCTTCCGCCTACCCGAATACGAGCTCGAGGCCCGCGACGGACAATACGTGCTCACCTTCCACGGCCCCTGGATCGAGACGACCATGTGGGAGGTTCCGGCCCTCTCCATCCTTAACGAGCTTCGCGCGCGGGGCGTCGTGCGCCACATGGGCAAGCTCGAACTGCAGGTGCTCTATGCCCGCGCCATGACCCGGGTCTGGGAGAAGATCGAACGCCTGGCCCACTTGCCGGACCTCTCCATCGCGGATTTCGGCACCCGGCGGCGCCACGGATTCCTGTGGCAGGACTGGTGCGTCGAGGCCATGCGGGCGGGGCTCGGCGACCGCTTCCTTGGAACCTCGAACTGTCTCATCGCGCTTCGCCGGGAAGTCGAGGCCGTGGGCACCAATGCCCACGAGCTGCCGATGGTCTATTCGGCCCTGGCCGAGGACGACGCGGCCCTCGCCCGCGCGCCCTACGATGTGCTCGCCGACTGGCAGCAGGATTACGCCGGCAATCTGCTGGTGATGCTGCCCGACACCTACGGCACCAGTGGCTTTCTCGCCCACGCCCCCGATTGGATGACCGCCTGGACCGGCATCCGCATCGACTCGAAGGAGCCCATCGCGGGTGGTGAGGAGGCCATCGCCTGGTGGCGTTCGCGTGGGTGCGACCCCCGTGAGAAGCTCGCGATCTTCTCCGACGGCCTCGACGTCGACACCATCGAAGCCATCCACGCTCATTTCCATGGACGCATGCGCATCGGCTACGGCTGGGGCACCCTGCTGACCAACGACTTTCGCGGACTGGTGCCCGATGGCCGGCTCGACCCCATCTCCATCGTCTGCAAGGTGATCGACGCAAACGGGCGGCCCACGGTCAAGATCTCGGACAATCCCTCGAAGGCCATCGGGCCGGAGACGGAAATCGCGCGCTACCGCCGCGTGTTCGAGACGCCCGAAGCCGACGCGATGCCGGTTCTCGTGTGACGCGACGGGCGGAAGCGGGGGCGAGCGGCATGCGCATCGATCTCAACGCGGATCTCGGCGAGGGCTACGGCCCCTTCACCCTGGGCGACGACGCCGCGCTCCTCGACATCGTCACCTCGGCCAATGTCGCCTGCGGCTTCCACGCGGGCGATCCCGCGATCATGGTGGAGACGGCGCGGGCCGCCAAGGCACGGGGGGTGGCGATCGGTGCCCATCCGGGCTTCGACGACCTCCGCGGCTTCGGCCGTCGCGTGATCCGCGCGAAAAACTCGCGATCTTCTCCGACGGGCTCGACATCGACACCATCGAGTCGATCCATGCCCATTTTCACGGGCGGATGCGCATCGGCTACGGCTGGGGCACCCTGCTGACCAACGACTTTCGCGGGCTCGTGCCG
>Ga0182233_1000106_pt1 | contig 16451 bp, 10 predicted proteins | sample G6R1MG_31_FD_129664 | JGI IMG/M metagenome (GOLD analysis project Ga0182233, IMG submission 129664) | Miscanthus phyllosphere microbial communities from Michigan, USA - G6R4_NF_07NOV2016_LD1 MG | ecosystem: Host-associated > Plants > Phyllosphere > Phylloplane/Leaf | place: USA: Michigan... | reverse complement strand
GGCGCTGCCGCCTGCGCCTGAAGCCAGAACAGACCTGCACACACTGCTAAAACGATACGCAAACCCGATGTCCTCTCGATCAACCATTAACGTCATGACCAGCGCGCCACTATAGCTGATATGCGCCGGCCTTCTTATGTCGGCGCGCATACAAAGCCGCAGGTCATGCTGCCATCACCCGCGGAACGGTCTCTATCGCCACCATAGCTGGAGTCGCAGGCTGTCAGCCCCTAGAATCCACGGACGATAAAAGGAGACGATTTCATGCTGATGGTGATTTCCCCGGCAAAAACCCTCGATTTCGAGACACCGCCCACGACCGGCCGCTTCACTCAGCCGCGGTACCTGGACCATTCCCAGGTGTTGATCGAACAGCTGCGTGAACTGACGCCGGCGCAGATCAGCGAACTGATGCACCTGTCCGACAAGCTGGCCGGATTGAACGCGGCACGCTTTGGCAGCTGGAACCCGGACTTCACCCTCGACAACGCCAAGCAGGCACTGCTGGCCTTCAAGGGTGACGTCTATACGGGCCTGGAAGCGGAAACGCTGAGCGAAACGCAGCTCGACTACGCGCAGGGCCACTTGCGCATGCTGTCAGGTCTGTACGGCCTGTTGCGTCCACTGGACCTGATGCAGCCCTACCGGCTGGAAATGGGCACCCGGCTGGCCAACGCTCGCGGCAAGGACCTCTACGCCTTCTGGGGCACGCGGATCAGCGAATGGCTGAATGAAGCGCTGGCAGACCAGGGCGACGACCTGCTGCTCAACCTGGCCTCGACTGAATACTTCTCTGCCGTCAAACGTTCGTCGCTCAAGGCAAGGATCATCGACACCGAGTTCAAGGACTTCAAGAACGGCCAGTACAAGATCATCAGCTTCTATGCGAAAAAAGCACGCGGCATGATGAGCCGCTTCGTTATAGAAGAGCGCATCAACGATCCCGAAGCATTACAAGCGTTCGATGCACAGGGCTATCGTTACAACCGCGAACAGTCGACCCCTGACAAGTTGGTGTTTTTGCGCAACATCGCAGAACACTAGATGATGTAACCGTCGTGTAACAGAGCGCTGTTACACGGCCTGTCCTACGATCCAACACCAAATGCCAACTTCATGACGCCAGACAAACGTCAACTTTTCGACTCGCCACTCACGTGCGATTTTTTCTTAAAAAAAAATCCATTTTTTTAACTAGTGGCGTTTCAGCTTTTTACAGTAGTGGCACTTTCATATTCACCCCTCTACACCCCTCGTAAATCGAGGCTTTTACGAAAAAAGCCATCATCTCGATACCCTCCCTGTGACAAATCGGATACCGCAAAATCTGCAAATCAGGACGAGCGGCCAGGAACTAAATACGAATTCATACGCTCCTACATCCCGTAACAATTCTGGGCTGACGTGTAAGAGATCACTTACAGGTCGCCTCGAAAAACGGGAAGTTACCGACACGGAAGCCAGGCCCACGTGATCCTGGCGTCAGGTACCAGAACTAAACTCACATCACTAGTTGATGTTGTAGACAGGCGAAGCGCCGAACCGGTGTGATGCGCAGGATTCGAACAGGACGGCCCTGGCTTGCGCCAGAGGCAGGCTTACCGAGGTCCGCCGTCAATCGTCGAACAAGGAGTGGTTTACTGCATCCAAGGAGAGCAAGGCCCTGACCGAACGGACAGGTTACTTGCCGCTTGCACTTAGTGTCATTTGAGTTCGCCTTACTTGTTTTGGGCACTCACTCATTAAATATGCCTGCGTTAGTTCCACGGCGTTGTTAGCCGTGAGGGATGGCGCGTGACATCTGCTGGCCAAAATTAATATCCAGCCAATTTATGGCGTGAAAAATCGAGGAGAATACGATGCGTATCAGCATATTTGGTTTGGGTTACGTCGGTGCAGTCTGTGCCGGTTGCCTGTCTGCCCGCGGTCACGAAGTAGTTGGTGTGGATATTTCCAGCACCAAGATCGACCTGATCAACAACGGCAAATCACCTATCGTTGAACCGGGTCTGGAAGAGCTGTTGCAGAAAGGTATCAGTACCGGAAAACTGCGCGGCACTACAGACTTCGCCGAAGCCATTCGCGCCACCGACCTGTCGATGATCTGCGTCGGTACGCCGAGCAAGAAGAACGGCGATCTGGAACTGGATTACATTGAATCGGTGTGCCGCGAAATCGGTTATGTCCTGCGTGACAAAGCCACTCGCCACACTATCGTGGTTCGCAGTACCGTACTGCCGGGCACTGTTGCCAACGTTGTTATCCCGATTCTGGAAGACTGCTCCGGCAAGAAAGCCGGTGTTGACTTCGGCGTCGCCGTCAACCCTGAGTTCCTGCGCGAAAGTACTGCGATCAAGGACTACGACCTGCCGCCAATGACCGTGATCGGCGAGTTCGACAAAGCGTCGGGCGACGTTCTGCAATCGCTGTACGAAGAACTCGATGCACCGATCATCCGCAAGGACATCGCTGTTGCCGAGATGATCAAGTACACCTGCAACGTGTGGCACGCCACCAAGGTTACTTTCGCCAACGAAATCGGCAACATTGCCAAGGCCGTCGGCGTCGATGGCCGTGAAGTGATGGACGTTGTCTGCCAGGACAAGGCGCTGAACCTGTCCCAGTACTACATGCGCCCTGGCTTCGCATTCGGCGGCTCCTGCCTGCCGAAAGACGTTCGTGCCCTGACCTACCGCGCCGGCAGCCTGGACGTTGAAGCTCCCCTGCTCAACTCGCTGATGCGCAGTAACACGTCGCAAGTACAGAACGCTTTCGACATGGTTGCCAGCTACGACACCCGCAAGGTTGCACTGCTGGGCCTGAGCTTCAAGGCCGGCACTGACGATCTGCGTGAAAGCCCGCTGGTAGAGCTGGCCGAAATGCTGATCGGCAAGGGCTTCGACCTGAGCATCTTCGACAGCAACGTTGAATATGCACGCGTTCACGGTGCCAACAAGGACTACATCGAATCCAAGATTCCGCACGTTTCCTCGCTGCTGAACTCGGACTTCGACCAAGTCATCAATGACTCCGACGTCATCATCCTCGGCAACCGCGATGAGCGTTTCCGCGCCCTCGCCAACAAGACCCCTGAAGGCAAGCGCGTCATCGATCTGGTGGGCTTCATGGCCAACGCCACCAGCGAAGACGGTCGTGCCGAAGGTATCTGCTGGTAAATCAGCCGCAAGCCACAAGCGCCAGGCTCCAGGCCACAGGCTCAAGCAATGTGCTTGCAGCCTGGGGCTTGAGGCTCGCAACTGACTTAGGGATACGATTATGCAGAGGCTCAAGCACGGCCTGTTACAGGCCGCAGGTTGGCTGTTCTATTTAAGTTTACTCATGGGCCTTGCCGCGGCATTGCCTACCAGTATCTTCGACTCACAGTCGAAGAACTTTATATTCCTGATTGGCGCCGTTGGTATCTGGCGCTACTCGATGGGGATCACGCACTTCGTGCGCGGGATGATTTTCCTGTACATCGTCTACCCGCACTTGCGCCGCAAGGTTCGCAAGCTGGGCAGTGCAGCAGACCCGTCCCATGTGTTTCTGATGGTCACCAGCTTCCGCATCGACGCGTTGACCACCGCACAGGTCTACAACTCGGTTATCCGCGAAGCCATCGACTGCGGCCTGCCGACGACTATCGTCTGCTCGCTGGTGGAAATGTCCGATGAGCTGCTGGTCAAGAGCATGTGGGCGAAGTTCAACCCACCGGAGCGCGTCAAGCTGGACTTCGTACGCATTCCGGGCACCGGCAAGCGCGACGGTCTGGCCTATGGCTTCCGCGCCATCTCGCGTCACTTGCCTGACAGCCGTGCCGTGGTTGCAGTGATCGACGGCGACACCGTGCTCAACGAAGGTGTGGTCGCCAAGACCGTGCCGTGGTTCCAGCTGTTCGACAACGTCGGCGGCCTGACCACCAACGAGTTCTGTGAAGTACGTGGTGGTTACATCATGAGCGAGTGGCACAAGCTGCGTTTCGCTCAGCGTCACATCAACATGTGCTCGATGGCCCTGTCCAAACGCGTGTTGACCATGACCGGTCGCATGTCGGTGTTCCGCGCAACCGTGGTAACCGACCCCGAGTTCATTGCCGACGTGGAAAGCGACTCGCTCAATCACTGGCGTCTGGGCACCTTCCGCTTCCTGACCGGCGACGACAAGTCCAGCTGGTTCAGCCTGATGCGCTTGGGTTACGACACGTTCTACGTGCCGGACGCAGCGATCAACACCGTGGAACACCCGCCCGAGAAGAGCTTCCTGAAAGCCAGCCGCAAGCTGATGTATCGCTGGTACGGCAACAACCTGCGTCAGAACTCGCGTGCACTGGGTCTGGGCGTACGTCGCCTGGGGATTTTCACCAGCATCGTACTGTTCGACCAGCGTGTGTCGATGTGGACCTCCATCCTCGGTCTGACCGTCGCCCTGATCGCCAGCTTCAAGTATGGCGGCGCGTTCCTGTTGATGTATCTGCTGTGGATCGGCATGACCCGTCTGATCCTTACCCTGCTGCTGTCCCTCTCGGGACACAGGATCGGGCCTGCCTACCCGATCATTCTCTATTACAACCAGATCGTCGGCGCGCTGATGAAGATCTATGTCTTCTTCCGCCTGGACCGCCAGTCCTGGACTCGCCAGGACACCAAACTAAGCCGCGACATGGCCAGCTTTCAGGGCTGGTTCAACACGTGGTCGTCCCGAACCATGACTTTCTCGGCTGGCACCATCTTCGTCGCTGTGCTGTTGACGATGGTTTGACCGGGCCAACGGATTAATCGCTTAAGTAGGAAAAATAGCCATGAATACAGCCGTGAATGCGAACGTCGTACATGAATCCGAAGCCCAGCGCCAACACGCGCGGATCAAGATCCCTGCCAAGCTGCGCCTGCTGAATGATCAGCCCAACGCGCCACTGGTACGTGTCGAAGACCTGTCGGCCGGTGGCCTGAGCTTCGTTGCTCCGTCCGGGCAGAAATTCAGCGAAGGGCAGATCGTCAAGGGACGCCTGCAATTCATCATCGACAACCTTGGCCTGGCCATGGACGTCGATCTGCAGGTGCGCTCGATCGACAACGCCAGCAACCGCATCGGTTGCCAGTTCCAGAATCTGGAACCTCAGGACATCGCTACCCTGCGCCACCTGATCACCTCGCACCTGTCCGGCGAAGTCGTCACCCTGGGCGAAGTGCTGGCCACGCTGCAGCGCGATAACTTCACCAAGGCACGCAAGGTCAAGGGCAAGGACAGCGGCATGAGCGCCATGGGTCGCCTGCGCGCCGTGACCTTCAGCCTGGGCGTGTTCATTGTCGGTCTGGCCGCTTTCGGCTTCATCTTCAAGACGATCTACGGCCTGTACTTCGTCAGCCATGCATCGGCCGGTCTGGTCACCATTCCAAGCATGGACGTGACCATGCCGCGTGAAGGTACCGTACAAAGCCTGGTCGCCCAGAATGGCGAAGCCGCCAAAGGCGCGCCACTGGCGTCCTTCAACACCAGCATGCTGGAAATGCTCAAGGGCAGCCTGACCGGTGAAGACCTGCAGCCAGCCAAGATCGAAGAGCTGTATGGCAAGCAGATGAGCGGCACCATGACCAGCCCGTGCGATTGCGTCGTGGCTCGCCAGCTGGTTGCCGACGGTCAGTTCGCGTCCAAGGGTCAGGTGATCTTCCAACTGGTGCCACGCAACGCGCCGGCCACGGTTGAAGCTCGCTTCACCTATCGCCAGTTCAACGACGTCAAGCCAGGCACACGTGTCAGCTTCCAGATCGCTGGCGAAGACAAACTGCGCACGGGTCAGATCATCAGCAGCACCAACCTGAGCGACGCCGACCTGTCCACCGACATCCGCGTGCAGATCAAGCCTGACGAAAGCCTGAGCAGCTCGCTTGCCGGTCGCCCTGTCGAAGTGGTCAGCGATCGCGGCCCGTCCGTGAACTGGCTGATCGATAAAGCAATGGCTGCGGGTCTGTAACCATGAACAGCCCACTACGACGCCTGTCGACCCCCACGCTACTGAGCCTCGCCGTCGCGCTCGGCCTGAGCGGCTGTGCCGGCCTGCCTGATCAACGCCTTGCCAATGAAGCCCTGAAAAACGGCGACACTGCATTGGCGGAGCAGAACTATCGGCAGCTGGCGGACCTGGGCTACAGCGACGCGCAAGTCGGCCTGGCTGATATTCAGGTCGCGACTCGCGACCCGGCTCAGCTCAAGCAGGCCGAGGCTACCTACCGCGCTGCCGCGCAGACCTCCCCCCGGGCGCAGTCGCGCCTGGGCCGTCTGCTGGCTGCCAAGCCCGACGCTACCGAAGCCGAACATCGCGAAGCCGAAGGCCTGCTGAAAAAGGCCTTCGCCAATGGCGAATCCGGCACGCTGATCCCGCTGGCGATGCTGTATCTGCAATACCCGCACACCTTCCCTGAAGTGAATGCGCAGCAGAAGATCAGTGAGTGGCGCGCTGCCGGTTATCCGGAGGCAGGTCTGGCCCAGGTGCTGCTGTATCGCACTCAAGGCACATATGCTCAACACCTCGATGAGGTCGAGAGCATCTGCAAACAGGCGCTGTCGGCCACGGATATCTGCTACGTCGAACTGGCCACTGTCTACCAGACACGTGGCCAGGCCGAGCAGCGCACGGCCTTGATCGAAAAGCTCAAGAGCGACTACGCCGCTGGCCGCGTCAATGCTCAACGTGTGGACAGCGTCGCGCGCGTACTGGGTGACTCCACCATCGGTACGCCAGACGAAAAGACCGCTCAGCAATTGCTGGAAAACGTTGCGCCGGGCTACCCGATCTCGTGGGTCACGCTGGCCAAACTGCTTTACGACTTCCCCGAACTGGGTGACGTCAACAAGATGATGGAATACCTGAACAACGGCCGCGCGGCAGACCAGCCTCGCGCCGAGCTGCTGCTTGGACGCCTGTACTACGAAGGTAAATGGGTCACGCCCGATGCCTTCAAGGCCGAGGAGCACCTGAAGAAAGCCACCGCCACGGAAATCTCTGCCCATTACTACCTGGGTCAGATCTACCGTCGCGGCTACCTGGGCCAGGTCTACTCGCAAAAAGCCGTGGACGAGCTGCTGACCGCCGCCCGTGGTGGCCAGAACAGCGCCGACTTCGCCCTTGCGCAACTGTTCTCGCAGGGCAAGGGCACTATGCCCGACCCGGTCAACGCCTGGGTGTTCGCGCAACTGGCGCTGGCCAGTCAGACCCCGCAAGCGACCGAGCTTGCCGAGGCCCTCAATACACAACTGCCGCCTGAAAAGCTCGCCACCGCCAAAGACCTGTTGGCACGCGAGCAAAAAGTCCGGGGCGCTAACGCCACTCAAAACGCGATGGCATTGCAGGCCCTGCAAGAAGAAAAAGACGGTGAGGAAGCATTATGAAGTTGAATCCCCTGATGGCCGCCGGCATGGGCCTTGGCTTCACCCTGTTGTGGGCCTGCCCGACACTGGCAGCGCTGACCGAACAACCGCAAAATTTCGGTATCGAAATCAAAGCCACGGCGCAGGCCGAGGATGATCGCGATCTGGGCACCCGTTCGGGCGGCGACGTCAACGGTGTGGGCCTGGACCTGCGTCCCTGGGTCTATGGCGAGCGCGGCGACTGGAGCGGTTACGCGATGGGCCAGGTGGTCACCGCCACCGACATCATTCAGACCGACCCGCTGGAGCAGAGCAACAGCGACGGCAGCGGCACCCAGACTTCGCGTGGCACGGCCAGCGAGCGCGAAGCCGACAAGACCTACGCCGCACTGCGTGAGTTCTGGATCGGCTACAGCGGTTTCACGCCCTACCCTGGCGAGATCCTGAAAGTCGGTCGTCAGCGTCTGCGTAACGACGACGGTCAATGGCACGACACCAATATCGAGGCCATCAACTGGTCGTTCGATACCACGCTGCTGCGCGCTGAACTGGGTGCTGCCCAGCGTTTCAGCGAATACCGCACCGACCTGACCGAACTGGCACCTGACGACGAAGATCGCAAGCACCTGTTCGGCTCGGTCAGCTACCAGTGGACACCAGGCCATTGGGCCGGTATCCGTGCTCACCACAGTGCCGACGACGGCAAGCTCAAGTCGCAGGGCCAGGTGCTGGATGATCTGGACAAGACCTCCAATGGCGATCTGACCTGGGTCGGCCTGCAGGCTGACAGCGATGCCTACAACTATCGCAGCAACACCAATCAGCTCAACTACTGGGGCAGCCTGACTTGGCTGAACGGAACGCGCGACGAGATCGGCGTGACCTCCGCTCCCAACGACCAGTTCATCGCCGGCGAAAAGAACAGTCGTGACATGAATGGCTGGGCCACCGACCTGGGCCTGCGCCTGCGTCTGGACCCACAATGGCAAGTCGGCGCCGCCTACTCGCGCGCCAGCAAAGACTACGTCCAGAACGGTCTGGAAAGTAACCGCTCCAACTGGACCGGTACGCGTTCGCGCATCCATCGTTTCGGTGAAGCCTTCCAGGGCGAAATGGCCAACGTGGAAACCGGCTCGCTGTTCGCCTCCTGGCAGATGAACGAGGAATACGACGCGTCGCTGATCTACCACAAGTTCCGTCGCGTGGACGGCAACACCGGTATCGGTGGCTCGGGCATCAACGCGGTGAACGACAACCAGAACGGTACGTTCAGCTCGCTGCCGCTGGAAGACGGCAGCAAGGACCTGGGTCAGGAAATGGACCTGGTCGTGACCAAGTACTTCAAGCAAGGCCTGCTGCCGGCTTCGCTGAGCCAGTCGTTCGATGAACCTTCGGCACTGGTGCGCCTGCGCGCAGGTGTCTTCAAGCCAGGCGACGCGTATCAGAACAACGTGGACAGCTACATGCACCGCGCTGTTGTCGACGTCATCTGGCGCTTCTGATGCGAACCGCCAAAGGAGTGCCAGAGATGAACAGTCATACAAGCAACGGGCGTAGCCGACACTGGCCGCACACCCTGCTCGAAAGCGCACTGCTGTCCAGCGCCCTGCTGTTGGCCAGCGGTGTGGCGCTGGCCAACGCGCCTGTCGTACCCGACACACAGAAGGCGGTGGTCAAGGAGTTGCACCAGGCCAAGACCTACACCATCACCAGCCCGCCGACCGAGCCGTTGGAAATGGCCAAGCCGGTGTTGCCCGACCTCAAGGGCTACACCGCCGAAGCCGCCCTGAAAAAGATCGTGCGCAACAAACCGGGCAAGGTCACTGTTTCACGGATGATGGAAGAAACCGGCCTGAAGGAATTCATCGGCGGCGATAACAAGATGGCCGAATGGGTCAACCGTCAGCGCGGCATCCCCCAGGCCATCATGATTTCCGACGGCTACGTGAGCCTGCAGGACCTGGCCAGGAAGGTGCCCAAGCAGTTCCTCAACGAGGTTTCGCCAGGTGTCTACGTGGCGCGCCTGCCAATCCTGATCAAGGAAACCGGGATCTTCGAGATCGACAGCAAGACCAAGGAATTGCGTCTGTCTCAGGAAAAGGGCTCGTTCATCGTCAGTGAAGGCAAGATGCTGATCACTCACACTCAGGTCAACGCCTGGAGTGAAACCCGCAACAGCCTGGCGACCTATCGCAAGCCTGACGAGTTTCGCCCTTTCCTGCTGACCTGGGGTGGCTCGGAAACCTGGATCGCCAATACCAAAATGGCGAGCATGGGCTACGACCAGAGCAAGTCCTATGGCATCAGTATTTCCCAGTACACACCCAACACCGCGAAGATTCTCAAGCGTGCCGAACCGACGGGCTGGATCATCGATTCAGAGTTCTCGGACATGTGGTACGGCTTCTACTGCTATGAAACCCGCGACTTCGTGGTCAAAGGCAACACCTACCGCGACAACATCATTTACGGCATTGACCCGCACGACCGTTCGCACGGTCTGATCATCGCCGAAAACGACGTTTACGGGACCAAGAAGAAGCACGGGATCATCATTTCCCGGGAAGTCGACAACAGCTTCATCTTCCGCAACAAGAGCCACAACAACAAATTGTCCGGCGTGGTTCTGGACCGTAACAGCGTCGGCAACATCGTCGCCTACAACGAGATTTACCAGAACCACACTGACGGCATCACCCTGTACGAAAGCGGCAACAACCTGCTGTGGGGCAATCGCGTGATCGCCAACCGCCGCCACGGTATCCGCGTGCGTAACAGCGTGAATATCAAGCTGTACGAGAACGTCGCCATGGGCAACGGCCTGATGGGCGTTTACGGCCACATCAAGGACTTGAGCGACACCGACCGCGACATTGAGCTCGATCCGTTCGACGCTCAGGTCTCGCTGATCATGGTTGGCGGCGAACTGTCCAGCAATGGTTCCGGCCCGCTGTCCATCGACTCGCCACTGAGTGTCGAGCTGTATCGCGTCTCGATGCTGATGCCTACCAAAGAAGTCGGCATCAGCCTCAACGGCGTCCTCGGTGAGCGCCAGGACGAAATCCTCGACCTGCTGGTACGCCAGAAGAAAGCCGTATTGATCGACCCCGTCGAAAGCCAGACCGAGCTGCGGGAATGAGGAAGGGTATTGTTATGCACGCACATCTGATCAAGCTGTTGAGCCTGTCCAGCCTCACCGCCGCCTTGATGGCCGCCGCTGGTGTCGCTCGGGCAGACGACTCGCAAGCGCCGACGTTCAAGGCCGAGCCTTGCTGCTCGCTGTGCCCGGCCGCGCATGATGCGAAAAACTACACCACGCGCTATCAGCAGAACTTCACCACGCTGGTCCAGGCTCAGGGTGACTGGCTGTTCCGGACTCAGGAAGACCTGCGCACCGAGTTCGACACCACGCCTGCCGGCTATCGCCGCATGAAACAACTGCACGATGCGTTCAAGAGCAAAGGCGTCGAACTGGTCGTGGTGTATCAGCCGACCCGTGGCCTGGTGGATCGCAACAAATTGTTCCCGGCCGAACGCGACAAGTTCGACTACGACAAGGCGCTGAAAAACTATCAGGCCATGCTTGGCCGCTTCAGCAAGATGGGCTACTGGGTCCCTGACCTGTCGCCGTTGACCAACGAGCAGCAGGCGCATGACTTCTACTTCCGCGGTGACCAGCACTGGACGCCGTATGGCGCACAGCGTACGGCGAAGATCGTCGCCGAAACCGTGAAAAAGATTCCGGCCTACGGCGATATCCCCAAGCGTGAGTTCGAAAGCCATATTTCCGGACGCATGGGCAAGACGGGCACTTTGCACAATATGGCAGGTCAATTGTGCGGTACCAGCTACGCGATCCAGTACATGGACCAGTTCACCACCGAGCCCAAGGGTGAGGCGGGCGACGGCGACCTGTTCGGCGATTCCGGTAATCCGGAAATCACCTTGGTCGGTACCAGCCACAGCGGCAAGAACTACAACTTCGCGGGCTTCCTGCAGGAATACATGGGCGCTGACGTGTTGAACGTGGCGTTCCCTGGTGGTGGCCTGGAAGGTTCGATGCTGCAGTACCTGGGCAGTGAAGACTTCCAGAAGCGTCCGCCGAAGATTCTCATCTGGGAATTCTCGCCGCTGTATCGCCTGGATCAGGAGACCATCTATCGCCAGATGATGTCGCTGCTGGACAACGGCTGTGAAGGCAAGCCTGCCGTCATGAGCGCCAGCACCACGCTTAAGCCGGGTACCAACGAATTGCTGGTCAATGGCAAGAATGGCATCAAGGACATTCGCAACGGCAGCAATCAGATCGACATCAAGTTTGACGACACCTCGGTGAAAGTCCTTCAGGCCAGACTCTGGTACATGAACGGTCGCCATGAGGATCTGAAAATCGAGAAACCGGAAACGTCAGACACCGATGGACGCTTCGCCTTTGAATTGCGCGAGGATGAGGATTGGGCCAACCAGCAACTGCTGGCGCTGGAAGTCCAGGGACCGGAAGCAGGCACGGCACCACAAAAAGTCGAAGCCAAAGTATGCAAACGCAACGTGTTCCCGAGCGCTGCGACACACACCGCTCAAGCCGGACTATGAGGTGACTTATGCAGACTCCTAAACTGATACGCCCTACCCTGCTGTCGATGGCAATCCTGTCATCGATGGCGTGGGCCACGGGCGCGTCCGCCGCACTGGTTCCACCCAAGGGCTATGACGCCCCGATCGAAAAAATGAAGACGGGCGATCACAACTTCAGCTGTGAAGCCATTCCAAAGCCCTACACCGACAAGCTGGTCTTCCGCAGCAAGTACGAGGGTTCGGACAAAGCACGCGCAACGCTCAATGCGGTATCCGAAGAAGCGTTCCGCGACGCGACCAAGGACATCACCACCCTTGAGCGTGGCGTCAGCAAAGTCGTGATGCAGTACATGCGCGACGGTCGTCCGGAACAACTCGATTGTGCGCTGAACATGATGACCACCTGGGCCAAGGCCGATGCGCTGGAGTCGCGCGAGTTCAACCACACCGGCAAATCCATGCGCAAATGGGCACTGGGCAGCATGTCCTCCGCCTACCTGCGTCTGAAGTTCTCCGAGTCGCACCCGCTGGCCAATCGTCAGCAAGACGCGAAGATCATCGAGACCTGGTTCAGCAAGCTGGCCGATCAGGTGGTCAGCGACTGGAGCAATCTGCCGCTGGAAAAAATCAACAACCACTCGTACTGGGCTGCCTGGTCGGTGATGGCAACCGCTGTCGCCACCAATCGTCAGGACCTGTTCGACTGGGCCGTGAAGGAATACAAGGTCGCTGCCAATCAAGTGGACAAGGACGGTTTCCTGCCCAACGAGATGAAGCGCCGTCAGCGGGCACTGTCGTATCACAACTATGCACTGCCGCCGCTCGCGATGATTGCCAGCTTCGCCCAGGCCAATGGCGTGGACCTGCGTCCGGAAAACAATGGCGCCTTGAAGCGTCTGGGCGACCGGGTGCTGGCCGGCGTCAAGGATCCTTCGATTTTCGCTGAACACAACGGCGAGAAACAGGACATGACGGACCTGAAGAAAGATCCGAAATTCGCCTGGCTCGAACCGTACTGCTCGCTCTACACCTGCAGCCCGGATGTGCTTGAAGAGAAACACGAAAAGCAGCCATTCAAGACATTCCGTCTGGGCGGTGACCTGACCAAGGTCTACGACCCGACACACGAGAAAGGCGACAAGGGCGATAACGACGGTTCGTGATTCACAGAGTTCTTTGTGGGAGCGAGCTTGCTCGCGAAGAGGCACGCCCAGGCGCTGAATCCGTAAGACCGGACCTCGCCTGAGCTGCTTCACCGACAAGCCGTAACGCGACGTGTTTTACCCCCCAATTTCAACGGGGGGTTTGGGGGGGCTTTAGCCCTTGAATGTTGGACAAACGGAGAGATAAGGATGGTTTTCTCATCCAACGTGTTCCTGTTCCTGTTCATGCCGATTTTCCTCGGCTTGTACTACCTGAGCGGGCAACGCTATCGCAATCTGCTGCTGCTGATTGCCAGCTATATCTTCTACGCCTGGTGGCGAGTGGACTTTCTGGCGCTGTTCGTCGGCGTGACCGTCTGGAACTACTGGATCGGTCTCAAGGTAGGCGCAGCAGGTGTGCGAACCAAGCCGGCACAGAAATGGTTGCTGCTTGGCGTGATAGTGGACCTGTGTATTCTGGGCTACTTCAAATACGCCAACTTCGGCGTGGACAGCATCAACGCAGCCATGACCTCGATGGGTCTGGAACCGTTCATCCTGACTCACGTGCTGTTGCCGATCGGTATCTCGTTCTATGTCTTCGAGTCCATCAGCTACATCATCGACGTTTACCGCGGCGATACTCCGGCCACGCGCAATCTGATCGACTTCGCTGCATTCGTCGCGATCTTCCCGCACCTGATCGCCGGCCCTGTGCTGCGTTTCCGCGATCTGGCCGACCAGTTCAACAACCGTACACACACGCTGGACAAGTTCTCCGAAGGTGCCACGCGCTTCATGCAGGGCTTCATCAAGAAAGTGTTCATCGCCGACACCCTGGCGGTGGTCGCCGACCACTGCTTCGCCCTGCAAAACCCGACCACCGGCGATGCCTGGCTGGGTGCGCTGGCCTACACCGCGCAACTGTATTTCGACTTCTCCGGTTACAGCGATATGGCTATCGGTCTGGGTCTGATGATGGGTTTCCGCTTCATGGAAAACTTCAAACAGCCCTATATCAGCCAATCGATCACCGAGTTCTGGCGTCGCTGGCACATCAGCCTGTCCACCTGGCTGCGTGACTACCTGTACATCACCTTGGGCGGCAACCGTGGCGGCAAGGTCGCGACCTACCGCAACCTGTTCCTGACCATGCTGCTCGGCGGTCTGTGGCACGGTGCCAACGTCACCTACATCATCTGGGGTGCCTGGCACGGCATGTGGCTGGCGATCGAAAAAGCGGTCGGTATCAACACCAAACCCTACAGTTTCAACCCGATCCGCTGGGCACTGACCTTCCTGCTGGTGGTCATAGGCTGGGTCATCTTCCGCGCTGAAAACCTGCATGTCGCCGGTCGTATGTACAGCGCCATGTTCAGCTTCGGAGAGTGGCAGCTGTCGGAACTCAACCGCGCCAGCCTGACCGGTCTGCAAGTGGCAACACTGGTGGTGGCGTATCTGACGCTGGCGTTCTTCGGTCTGCGCGACTTCTACCAGAACCGCGAAAAAGACACCGGCAAGAGCGCCAAGGCTGACGGTCCTGCGACCGCTCAACCGGGCACCATCAAGGCCGTTCCCGGCGATGCTCCCGGCAGTCTGCACCTGCCAGGCTACACCGTGGGCAGCGAAGCTCAGGTGCAGCCCGCGTACTGGGTTGCCGACTGGCCACGTTACGCCATGCGTGCACTGATCCTGCTGCTGTTCGTGGCTTCGATTCTCAAACTTTCGGCGCAAAGCTTCTCGCCGTTCCTTTACTTCCAGTTCTGAGGAGCCTGACATGACGCGTTCATTACGAATCCTCTACATCGCCATCTTCCTGGCCATTCTGCTGGTCCTGGGCGTCTGGTCGCTGCGCAGCTTCAGCACCTTCTCGACGTCGGCCGAGACCACTGTGCTCAACGGCAAATGGACCAAGGCGGCGGAAACTCATTACGACGATGAGTTCCCGATCAAGCGCCTGGGCACCAACCTCTGGGCGGCGCTGGATTTCAAACTGTTCAACGAAGGTCGTCCGGGCGTCGTGCTCGGCAAGGACCAGTGGTTGTACACCGACGAAGAGTTCGATGCGGTTGCCAACGGCGAGCAGAACGAAGCCGACAACCTGGCGATCATTCAGGGTGTGCGTGACGCGCTGGAAAAACAGGGCACCAAACTGGTCCTGGCGATCGTTCCGGCGAAGACCCGTCTGTACCCGGAACACATCGGTGACAACAAGCCTGCCAGCCTGCACACCGACCTGTATCAGCAGTTCCACGCTCAGGTCGCCAAGGCCGGGATCTTTGCCCCGGACTTGCTGGCGCCGCTGCAAGCTGCCAAGCAACAGGGCCAGGTTTTCCTGCGCACCGACACCCACTGGACGCCAATGGGTGCCGAAGTCGCCGCGCAGCAACTGAGCGCCGCGATTGCCCAGAAAACACCACTGGAAGGTGAACCTGAGCAGTTCGTCACACAAGCCAAGGGAACCGAAGCCTACAAAGGTGACCTGACTACATTCCTGCCGCTCGATCCGTTGTTCAGCAACATGCTGCCCAAGCCGGACGAGTTGCAGAAACGCAGTACCGATCCGGTAGCAGGCGAGGCGGCAGGCGGTGACGCACTGTTCGCAGACAGCGACATCCCGGTGGGTCTGGTGGGCACCAGCTACAGCGCCAACCCTAACTGGAACTTCGTCGGCGCCTTGAAAGAAGCGCTGCGCAGCGATGTCGTCAACTACGCCGAAGACGGCCATGGCCCGATCCTGCCGATGCTCAAGTACCTGCAGACCGACGCCTTTAAGAACACCCCGCCGCAAGTGGTGATCTGGGAGTTCCCGGAGCGCTACCTGCCGGCACACAACGATCTTGGCGAGTTCGATCCGAAGTGGATCGCCGAGCTGAAGAAATCGCGTGACACCCAAGAAAACGTGGCGCTCAACGCCAAACAATCCGAGTCGCCCAACCGGGCGCAAAACTGAGAGGACTGACTCATGACTTTCAACACTACTGCCAACCGTTCGGCCGCAAAACGCATTTTCAAAACCTGCGCAATGGCCGCAGGTCTGGGCCTGATGTCCCTGCAGGCTTTCGCCGGTGACTCCGCCCTGTACGGCCCGACCGCACCGAAAGGCTCGACCTTCGTGCGTGTCTACAACGCCAGCAACGCTGAAATCAGCGCCACCGTTGGCAACACCAATCTCAACGAAGTGGCGCCACTGGGCAGCACTGCGTTCAGCTTCATGCCGCAGGGCGACTACACCGCCAAGCTGGGCAGCCAGAGCCTGCCGGTGAAACTGGCGGGTGATCACTACTACACCATCGTCAACAACGCCAGCGGCAAGCCACAGCTGGTCGAAGAGCCACCGTTCAAGAACAAGCAGAAATCCCTGGTTCG
>Ga0182233_1000101_pt1 | contig 16828 bp, 19 predicted proteins | sample G6R1MG_31_FD_129664 | JGI IMG/M metagenome (GOLD analysis project Ga0182233, IMG submission 129664) | Miscanthus phyllosphere microbial communities from Michigan, USA - G6R4_NF_07NOV2016_LD1 MG | ecosystem: Host-associated > Plants > Phyllosphere > Phylloplane/Leaf | place: USA: Michigan... | reverse complement strand
CGTCACCGGCGAGAGCTTCGACTACGGGCCCTGGCGGTTCGCGCCGGTGAACGATCCGGCCTTCACGGCCGCGTATTTCGACACGCAGGGGCTCTACAGCTTCGGCCGTCAGCCGGAGGCCCTGTTCTGGAACCTCAGCCGCCTCGCCGAATGTCTGATGCCCCTGGCGCCCCTGGAACGGCTGGAGGCGGCCCTCAAGCAGTTCGGGCCGAACCTCCAGGACGGCTTTGCCGAGGCCATCCTGGCGCGGCTCGGCCTCGCCCACACCGACGAGGCGGCGACCAACCGCTTCGTCGCCGCGTTCTGGGGCTTTCTCGCCCGCAGCGGGGCGCCGTTCGAGCGGACGTTTTTCGACTGGTATGGAGGCTTGGCGTCCGCGACGCGGGCGGCGTCCAGCCCGTCGGCGTCCCTCTACGCTTCGGACGCGTTCGCGCCCGTGCGGGCCAGCCTAGAGGCCATGACCCCCCGCGATGCGGGCCGCCTCGCGCATCCCTACTTCGCCGATGCCGATCCCTGCACCCTGCTCATCGAGGAGGTCGAAACGCTCTGGGCGCCCATCGCCGATCGCGACGACTGGTCGGTGCTCCACGCCAAGCTCGCCGCCATCGACCGCATGGCCGAAGCCTACGGCACGCGGGTCGCTCCCCTGGATGGACCTGCGGCCTGACCGCCGGCCCTGTTTCGGACACATGCGCCGCTAGGGTGCCATGGCGGGGGCCATGGCGACGCCGACGGGCGACGGCCGGAAAGCGACGATGAGCGAGATTCGAATCCTTGAGGGTGCCCGTCCCGACGGCCCATGGGGCACGGGGCCGGGCACTTACGAAGCCGGCCTGCTGCGCCTGCCCGGCGGCGAGGCGCGCGGAGTCGAGGATCTCGTGGATCTCGTGCGCGCGGACGGCTCCGGCCCGCAGCGCCGAACCGGGATCGTCGGCGGCCTGCGCTCCGCCCTGGACGCGGCGGGCCCCCTGCCCCGCCCCCTCGATTTCGCCACCTCCATCCTCGGCCTCGGCCTCGGCGCCCTCGCGGGGACGCTCCACGCCAGCGCGACCCTGCATGCCCGCTTCGCCGATGGGGCGCGGGCGGTGATCGCCACCGATCCGGCCACCGCCGCCGCGATCCTGCACGATTGGGCCGTGGTCCGGGAAGCACTCCTGCGCCGGGACGCCCGTCGACAGCCCTCCCGGCAGGTCCTGCTCCCACCACCGGCCGCGGCTCCTCTCACCCTGCCTGCGCCCGCGCCCGTCCCCGATGCGGCGCCGGCTCCGGCGTCGCTCTTCGCCTATGAGATGCGCAAGGGCCGCCTTCGCCGCCTCGCCTCCGGAAAGGCCCCGGAGCGAAGCTGAGCATCGTTCCGGGGTGCTGCCTTCGGTTCTAGCGGGAGGGCCGTCGTTCTGGTCCTCGCCCGTGCCCACCGGTATGGTTCGCGCTCCCGCGAGGCACGAGATCCATGATCCAGAAGAAGCACCTCCCCCCCGACGCGACCATCGCCGACGTGGTGGCCGATCTCGAGGATGCGAGCGAGTATCTGCGCCGGGTGCTGGGCAACATGCGCTTCTGCCAGAAGCGGCACGGCGATGCCTGCCTGCGCATCGGAATCACCGGTAAGCGCGGCCAGTCAAAAGGGCTCGCCCCCTCCTACCGGATCGACTACCCGGCCGGGCCGGATGCGGACGGGATGACGATCTACAACGGGTTCGGCGGTCGTTCCCACAGCGCCTTCACGCCGATCAACGTGCGCGAGACCAACTGGAGCCGCGGCCACGCCACGATCCAGGAGGTGCAGAAACTCTATGACGGCCTGCACAAGGCGGGACTGGAAAAGGCCGAGCGGGACAACCCGGCGCCGGGCACGCCCTGAGCGGCCTCCCCGTCGGGACATCCGGTCCTGTCCCGCATGTCCCCGCTCAGAGCGGCAGGGCGTGGTAGCGCCGGTCGGCGTAGAGCAGCCCGTCGCCTGCGCCCGCCCCGGCCAGGGCCACGACTTCGCAGAACAGCACGTCGTGGGTCGCCACGGCCTGGCGGCCGACGATGCGGCAGTCGAAGGCCATGAGGGCTCCGTCGAGGACCGGCGATCCCGTGACGAGGCGGCTCCAGGTACCGGCGGCGAAGCGGTCGTCCATGGGGGTGCCGCCGCCGAAGGCGTCGGCGACGCCCCGCTGGTGCGCCCCCAGGATGTTGACGCAGAGGACATCGTTGAGGCTCAGGGCGGCGTAGGCCGAGGCCGTCCGGTTGAGGCAGACCAGAAGGGTCGGCGGCCGGTCGCTGACGCTGCACACCGCCGTGGCGGTGAAGCCTGCGCGGCCTCCCGGCCCGTCCGTGGTGACGAGGTGCACGGCGCTGGCGGTGCGCGCCATGGCGGCCCGGTAGGCATCGGCCTCGACGGGGGGTGTCATCGATTCGGGCGTCGGTTCAGTCATGCGGGCTTCGCTTGTCGGCTCTGTGAACGTGCGCCCGCGTCGCGTCGCGCGTGGCCCGGCGGAGGCGGATCCTCCCCGGTCGAGGGCGGTCAGGCCGGCGGGTGATGCCGGGTCCAATGCTCGGCGATGTCGACGCGGCGGGCGATCCAGACGCGGTCATGCGCGGCGATGTGGTCGAGGAAGCGGGCGAGCGCGCCGATCCGGCCCGGGCGGCCGACGAGGCGGCAATGCAGGCCGACCGACATCATCTTCGGCGCGGTCTCGCCCTCGGCATAGAGGGCATCGAAGGTGTCGCACAGGTAGGTCGCGAAATGGTCGCCGGTGTTGAAGCCCTGCGCGGCGACGCAGCGCATATCGTTGGCGTCGAGCGTGTACGGCACCACGAGGCCGCGCCGGTCCGGGCCGCCGATCCAGTATGGCAGGTCGTCGGCATAGGAATCCGATAGGTAATCGAAGCCGGCCTCCAGCCCGAGATCGAGGGTGTGGACCGAGGAGCGACCCGTGTACCAGCCGCGCGGGCGGGCGCCCGTCACCGCCGTGTGGATGCGGATCGCCTCGTCCATGTGCGCCTTCTCGGCCGCGCGGGTGAAATCGCGATAGTCGATCCACTTCAGGCCGTGGCAGGCGATCTCCCAATCGGCCTCCCGCATGGCGGCGGCGATGTCGGGCACCCGCGCCAGGGCATTGGCGACGGCGAACACCGTCACGGGCACGCGGCGCGCCTGCAGCAGCCGCCAGATCCGCCAGAAGCCGGCGCGGGAGCCGTACTCGTAGAGGGATTCCATGTTCATGTGGCGCTGGCCCAGCCAGGGCTGGGCGCCGACGATCTCGGACAGGAAGGCCTCGGAAGCCGCATCCCCGTGCAGGATGGAGTTCTCTGCCCCCTCCTCGTAGTTCAGCACGATCTGCACGGCGATGCGGGCCCCGTTCGGCCAGTTGGCCTGGGGCGGCGTGCGGCCGTAGCCGACGAAGTCGCGGGAATCGGTCACGACGGCTTTCCTTGTCCGGTCTGTTCCGGGCCCGCTGTTCCGATGATGCGCGGCGTCCTGTCAACCGATCGGGCAGATGGCTTCGGGGCCCGGGCTTTCAAGCGCCCGGCCCCAGATCGGGCTTGCACGGGCGGGTACGGGATGCATCGTGGCACGGCCGGACCGCGCACGGTCCTTGCCTGTCCGACCGCGCTTCGACGCACCCCAACCCGAGGTTTCCCGTGCTCCTGACCCCGCGCGAAAAGGACAAGCTCCTCCTCGCCATGGCCGCCCAGGTCGCCCGCAACCGGCTCAGCCGGGGCGTGAAGCTGAACTACCCGGAAGCCGTGGCGCTGATCAGCGACTTCGTCGTGGAAGGCGCCCGCGACGGCCGCTCCGTGGCCGACCTCATGCAGGCGGGGGGCCAGGTGCTCACGGCCGAGCAATGCATGGACGGCATCCCCGAGATGATCCACGACATCCAGGTGGAAGCGACGTTCCCCGACGGCACCAAGCTCGTCACCGTCCATCATCCGATCCGGGGCGCCGCCTCGGCCGAGGTGCCCGGCACCGTGACGACCCTGCCCGGCGACATCGTCTTCAACGAAAGCGCGCCGCGCACGCTCATCACCGTCGCCAACGTCGGCGACCGGCCGATTCAGGTCGGTTCGCACTACCATTTCTACGAAGTGAACGCGGGCCTCACCTTCGACCGCGAGAAAGCGCGGGGCCAGCGCCTCGACATCGCGCCCGGCACGGCGGTGCGCTTCGAGCCCGGCGCCACGCGGGACGTGGTGCTGGTGCCGCTCGGCGGAGACCGGACGGTGTACGGGTTCCGGGGCGATGTGATGGGCAGGCTGTGACGCCTTACCTTATGCTATGAGGGAAGGCGTCTGCGCGGATGTAAGGAGGATGCGATGCATCGGTTTGCCATGACGGTGACCTCCAAGGGCCAAGTGACCCTGCCGGCCGAATACAGGCGTGCCATCGGTGCGGTTGCCGGCGACCGCCTGTCGCTCCTCGTCGATTCGGATGGTCGGGCGATCCTGACGAAGGAGAGCGACGATCTCTCCGCCATGCAGGTCATCGCCCGACGTGCCCGTGCGGCCGGAGCGAAGGGCGCCGCCGGCGCGGATCCAATCGGTGATTACCTGATGGACGAGGATGCGCGGACGAAGTCGGACCGATGATCGGCGTCGATACCAATGTCCTCTTGCGTCATACCCTCAATGACGATCCTCTGCAGTCGCCCCTGGCGACGGCCTTTCTGAGCGACGACCGTCGCCTGGTGGAGCCGGCCCTCGTCAACCCGGTGGTTCTCGTCGAGTTCGTCTGGACGCTGTCGCGGCGCGAAGGCTTCGAGAAGGCAGATATCGTCGCCCTCCTCGACGTGCTCGTCGCCTCGCGTCGGATCGCCTTCACCGAGGAGCGGGCGACTCTTGCCGCCATCGAGGCGTGGCGGTCGGGGACGGCTGATTTTCCGGATTACCTCATCGGCCATCTCAACCTGCGGGCCGGTGCCGCGACCACGATGACATTCGACGGGAAGGCGGCCTCGGGGCCGTGCTTCTCGCACCTGACGGCTTGAGCGGAAAGCGACCGACCCCATGGCCAACATGCCCCCCCGCGCCGCCCTCCCCCGTGCCGCCTACGCCGACATGTTCGGCCCCACCACCGGCGACCGCATCCGCCTTGCCGACACGTCCCTCGTCATCGAGGTCGAGCGCGACCACACCACCTACGGCGAGGAGGTGAAGTTCGGCGGCGGCAAGGTCATCCGCGATGGGATGGGGCAGTCCCAGGTCACCAACCAGGACGGAGCCGTGGACACGGTCATCACCAACGCCGTGGTCCTCGACCATTGGGGCGTGGTGAAGTGCGACGTCGGGATCGTGAAGGGGCGCATCGTCCGCCTCGGCAAGGCCGGCAACCCGGACATCCAGCCGGGCGTCGACATCGTCGTCGGCCCCGGCACGGAGGTGATCGCCGGGGAAGGCAAGATCCTCACGGCGGGCGGGTTCGACAGCCACATCCACTACATCTGTCCGCAGCAGATCGAGGAGGCCCTGTGCTCGGGGGTCACCACCATGCTCGGCGGCGGCACGGGGCCGGCGCACGGCACCTTCGCCACCACCTGCACGCCGGGCCCGTGGCACATCGCCCGGATGATCGAGGCGGCGGATTCGTTTCCGATGAACCTCGCTTTCGCCGGCAAGGGCAACGCCTCGCGGCCCGAGAGCCTCGTCGAGATGATCCGCGCCGGGGCCTGCGCCCTCAAGCTGCACGAGGATTGGGGCACCACGCCCCGGGCCATCGACACCTGCCTCACCGTGGCGGACCTGCACGACGTCCAGGTGATGATCCATTCCGACACGCTCAACGAGTCCGGCTTCGTCGAGGACACGATCCGGGCGTTCGCCGGGCGCACCATCCACGCCTTCCACACGGAAGGGGCGGGCGGCGGCCACGCGCCCGACATCATCAAGGTGGCGGGGTTGTCCAACGTCCTTCCGTCGTCGACCAACCCGACGCGGCCCTACACGAAGAACACCATCGACGAGCATCTCGACATGCTGATGGTGTGCCACCACCTCGACCCGGCGATCCCAGAGGATCTCGCCTTCGCCGAGAGCCGCATCCGCCGCGAGACCATCGCGGCCGAGGACATCCTGCACGACATCGGCGCCCTCTCGATGATGTCCTCGGACAGTCAGGCCATGGGCCGGGTCGGCGAGGTCGTGATCCGCACCTGGCAGACGGCGGACAAGATGAAGCGCCAGCGCGGCGCCCTGCCGGGCGACGCGAGCGGCAACGACAACCTGCGGGCCCGGCGCTACATCGCGAAATACACCATCAACCCCGCCATCGCGCACGGCGTCTCGGCGCATATCGGCTCCGTGGAGCCCGGCAAGCTCGCCGATTTGGTGCTCTGGACGCCCGCCTTCTTCGGGGTGAAGCCCGACCTCGTCCTCAAGGGCGGCATGATCGCCACCGCGCCCATGGGCGACCCCAACGCCTCGATCCCGACGCCCCAGCCCGTGCATTACCGGCCGATGTTCGGGGCCATCGGCCGCTCGCCCTTCGCCACCGCCCTCACCTTCGTGTCGAAGGCCGCCATCGAGGACGGCCTCGGCGAGCGCCTCGGCGTCCAGAAGCGGCTGGTGGCCGTGGAGAACGTGCGCGGCGGCATCTCGAAGAAGAGCATGATCCTCAACGACGCCACGCCGAATATCGAGGTCGATCCCGAAACCTACGACGTCCGCGCCGACGGCGAATTGCTCGTCTGCGAGCCGGCCGAGGTTCTGCCCATGGCGCAGCGCTACTTCCTGTTTTGAGATAGGATGGCGCCGGAATGCGGAGACCCGTCATGTCCAAGGCTGCTGTCGGTCCGTCGCCGGTCCGAGTCCCACGGGCGCAAGATCTCTATGAGACCGACCTCTATCTCTGGACGCAGGCACAGGCCGCCCTGCTCCGGACCGGCCGGCCACAGGAGATCGACTGGCAGCATCTGGCGGAAGAGATCGAGAGCGTGGGCGGATCGCAGAAATCTGAAATTCGAAGCCGCCTCGCGATTCTGCTTCAGCATCTCCTGAAGTGGGAGTTTCAGCCGGAGAAGCGCAAATATGGCTGGCGCGCCTCTATCGTCGAGCAGCGCCTCCAGATCGACGGCCTCATCGAAGTCAGCCCGAGTCTGCGATCATGGCCCGAGGCCGTGCTCGCCAAGAGCTACCGTCTCGCTCGCACACGCGCTGCGGACGAGACCGGCCTTCCCGAGAACAGGTTTCCGGAAACATGTCCCTATTCCCTGGCGCTGATCCTCGACGAGGGATTCTACCCCGGTCCACTCAGTCCGGACGTCGTCTGATGCGGTTCCAGCAATGGGTGGAGGCGTGTCTCTTCCGGTCTTCGTGTCCATGATCCGCGCCACCCACGTCCTGCGCCGCGACGTCCTCCGGGGCGAGATCGTCGACCGCATTGTCCTCGACCATGGCGACCGCCATCGTCGCCGCATGGCCATGCGGGGGCTCGGCGGCCTCGCCTTCCTCCTCGATCTCGCCGAACCGACGGTGCTCGACGACGGCGATGCCCTGGTGCTCCAGGACGGGCGCCTCGTCTGGGTCGAGGCCGCGCCCGAACGGCTGCTGGAAATTCGCGCCGCCGACGACCACGCCCTCAAGCGGCTGATCTGGCATATCGGCAACCGGCACATCCCGGCCGAGATCGCCCCCGACGCCGTCTACATCGCGTACGATCACGTGCTCGCCGAGATGGTGCGGGGCTTAGGCGGCACCGCGGACGCGGTGGAGCGCCCGTTCCGGCCCGAAGGCGGGGCCTATGCGGGCGAGGCGGCCGGCCACCATCATCACGGCCACGGTCACGATCATCCGCATGATCATGGTCACGCGCACGGCCATTCCCACACGCATGATTGATGCCCTGCGCCTGATGGCGTGGCTGTCGCCGGGCTATCCCGTCGGCGCCTATGCGTATTCGCACGGGCTCGAGGGCGCCGTGGAGGCCGGCGACATCGTCGACGAGGCGTCCCTGGCGGCGTGGCTCGCCGACGTGCTCGAACTCGGATCGGGGCGCAACGACCTCATTCTCGCCGCGCATGCCCATGGCGCCGCCCTGGCGGGGGATGCGGCCGCGCTGGCGGACCTCAACGATCTGGCCCTGGCCCTGGCCCCATCGCGGGAACTGCACCTCGAGACGAGCCAGCAGGGCCGCAGCTTCCTCGAGGCCACCGTGACGGCCTGGCCCAATCCGGCCCTCGCGCGTCTCGCCGAGGCCCTGCCCGGCCCGGTGGCCTATCCGGTAGCGGTCGGTCTCGCGGCCGGGGCCCACGGCATGGCCCTGACCCCGGTGCTCGCGGCCTTCGGCCTCGCCTTCCTGCAGAACCTCGTCTCGGCCGCGCTTCGGTGCGCGCCCATCGGCCAGAGCGCCGGCACGCGGGTGCTCGCGGCCCTGACGCCGCGCGTGGTGACCCTCGCGGCCGGCACGCCGGAACTCACCCTGGACGACCTCGGCAGCGCGACCCTTGCCCTCGACCTCGGCTCGTTCCGGCACGAGACCCAGTACTCTCGGATTTTCCGTTCGTGAAAGATTCTAAGATGGCTTCTCCCAACGGTCGCTCGCCCAACGGTCCCTTGCGCGTCGGCATCGGCGGCCCCGTCGGCTCCGGCAAGACCGCCCTGATGGAGCAGCTCTGCAAGCGGTTTCGCGACACCTACGAGATCTGCGCCATCACCAACGACATCTACACCAAGGAGGATGCCCGCCTCCTCACCGTGGCGGGGGCCCTGCCTGAGGAGCGGATCATGGGGGTCGAGACCGGCGGCTGCCCGCACACGGCGATCCGCGAGGACGCCTCCATCAACCTCGCGGCGGTGGCCGAGATGCGCCGGCGGTTCCCGAAGCTCGACCTCATCCTCATCGAGTCGGGCGGCGACAACCTCGCCGCCACCTTCTCGCCGGAACTCGCCGACCTCACCCTCTACGTCATCGATGTCGCGGGCGGCGAGAAGATCCCCCGCAAGGGGGGGCCCGGCATCACCCGCTCCGATCTTCTCATCGTCAACAAGACCGATCTCGCGCCCCTGGTCGGCGCCGATCTCGGGGTGATGGAATCCGACACGCAGCGCATGCGGGGTCAGCGCCCCTACGTGTTCGCGTCGCTCCGCGAGGGACACGGCGCCGACACCGTCGCGCGCTTCATCGTGGAGGCCGGGGGGCTTGCCTGAGTGTCTCTCACAAATCTTCCGCTCTGCTGTCGTGCTTCGGAGAGAACCGGCCGTGATCGGGAGTTTTGTGAGGCACTCTGATGCCCCGAAGGGCTCGCTGCGGGAGGTCTTCCTCGCGTTTCTGACGCTCGGCCTGACGGCGTTCGGCGGTCCCGTCGCTCATCTTGGCTACTTTCGCACGGCGTTCGTGGCGCGGCGGCGCTGGATCGACGAGGCGGGTTATGCCGACCTCGTCGCCCTGTGCCAGTTCCTGCCCGGGCCCGCTTCGAGCCAGGTCGGATTTGCCCTCGGGACCCTCCGGGCCGGGAGCCTGTGGGGTGGGCTCGCGGCCTTCGCGGGCTTTACCCTGCCCTCCGCCCTCCTCCTCGTCGGCGTCGCGTACGGCGCCGGGTCGGGCGGCGGGCCGGTCCTGTCCGGCCTGCTGCACGGCCTCAAGCTCGTGGCCGTGGCGGTGGTGGCCCAGGCCGTGTGGGGCATGGCCCGGACCCTGGCGCCGGACCCGACCCGCGCCGGAATCGCCCTCGGTGCCCTCTGGCTCGCGGTTCTCGCGCCGACGGCCCTCGGGCAGGTCGCCGCGATCGGGTTCGGGGCCCTGGCCGGTCTCCTCCTGTGCCGGGCGGCGCCCCCCGCCCCCGTCGGACGCCTCGCCGTGCCCCTGTCGCGGCGGACCGGCGCCGTCGCCCTGGCGCTGTTCTTCGGATTGCTCGCCGGCCTGCCGGTCCTGGCCGCCCTGTGGCCGTGGCAGGGTGTGGCCGTGGCGGACGCGTTCTACCGGGCCGGCGCCCTGGTGTTCGGCGGCGGCCACGTGGTGCTGCCGCTTCTGCGCGCCGGCACCGTCGATCCGGGCTGGATCGGCGCCGATGCGTTCCTGGCCGGCTACGGCGCGGCGCAGGCTGTGCCGGGGCCGCTCTTCACCGTCGCGGCCTATCTCGGCACCGTCCTCAAGATGCCGCCGAACGGTCTCCTCGGCGCGGGGCTGGCCCTGGCGGCGATCTTTCTCCCCGGCCTCCTCCTCGTCACCGGGGCCCTGCCGTTCTGGGACGACCTCAGAAAGAAACCCCTGGCCCAGGCGGCCCTGCGCGGCGGCAACGCCGCCGTGGTCGGGCTCCTCGCCGCCGCCCTCTACGATCCGGTCTGGACGGGGGCGATCGGGAGCGCCCGCGACGTCGCTCTGGCGGCGACGGCCTTCGTGCTGCTCACCGTGGGCGGCGTCGCGCCCTGGATCGTGGTCGGGCTCACGGCTCTGGGCGGTCTCGCCCTGTCCTGAGGCCTGAGATTCCGAAGGGATCATCCCTTCGGCGGGTGTCGGGCGGAGCCCGACGATCATCGAGACCCGATCAGATCCCGGCGTACCAGGGGAAGCCGAGTTCGGCGACCATGCTGCCGCGGCCCTTGCCGTAGCCGTCGACGCGCTCGGCCGCCTCGATGGCGGCGATGTATTTCAGGCTCTTGTAGCCGAGCTGACGCTCTACCCGCAGGCGCACCGGGGCGCCGTGCTTCACCGGCAGGTCGCCCCCGTTCATGCCGTAAGCGAGAACTGTCTGCGGGTGGAGGGCATCGAACAGGTCGTAGCTGTCCCACCAGCCGTCGACGCTGCGGATGACGATGAAGCGCGCCTGGGGCTTGAGGCCGACATGGGCGAGGAGGTGGGCCAGCGGCACGCCGGTCCATTCGCCGATGGCCGACCAGCCCTGCTCGCAAGAATGCAGCGTCACCTGGGTGCGCGCCGGCATCAGGCGGAGGTCGGCCAGCGAGAACGTGCCCGGGCGTTCGACGAGGCCGGTCACCGGCAGTTTCCAGTCGGCGAAGGCGACATCCCGGGAGCGCCGGTAGACGGGGTCGTCCGGGTCCGTGGTGTTGATGGTCGGAAACACCGCGGAGATCCGGCTGCGGTCGAACTCGCGCACCAGGGGCTGGCGGGCCAGCAGCCAGCGCTGGACCGCGAAGGTGAGGCCGTTGCTCCAATCGTAGGGCGTCGCGAGGCGCGACAGGGCGGGCGCGTCGCATCCACCGAGCAGGCCGGCCCCGAGGACGGCCCCCGAACCGGTGAGGAGGCGGCGGCGCGAGAGGTCACGCATCGGTGGGCTCCCGAGAGACTGGCGCGTCCGGCGGAACGGTGAAGCGCCCGGTGATCATCGAGCGCGTGAGATTGACGGCGCCGCCGACGAAGACCTGACCGACATGGACGAGGAGGAACAGGACCAGCAGGCAGGCGAAGACGAAGTGCAGGGTGCGGGCCGATTGCCGGCCGCCGAACAGGGTGAAGAGTTCCGGGAACGCCGCCGTCACGCCCGGCGACATCGTGAGACCGGTGAGCACCATCAGGGGGAACAACCCGAGGATCACCGCGAGATAGGCGATCTTCTGCAGGGCGTTGTAGCGCAGGGCCTCGCGTCCCTTCGGCGCCCGCAGGCGGGCATGGTCGGCGATCTCCCGGGCGAGGTGGCCGGGTGCCAGCTGGTCGCGGTCCGGCAGGAGGTCGCGGCGCAGGTGCCCGCCGGCGAGCGAGGCGAGGAGGTAGAGGCCGCCGTTGAGGACGAGGATCCAGGCGGCGAGGAAATGGAGGTTACGGCCCCAGCCCGTCTGTTCGAGGTTCACCGGCAGGGGCAACACCAGGGTGGCGGGGGCGTCGTTGGCGCCGGTCTCGCCCCAGAACAGGCGCGGCAGGGCGAGCAGGATGGCGATGCCGCTGACGACGAGCGCTCCGAACGCCGCGGCGTTGAGCCAATGGGCGAGGCGCACCCAGGCGTGGTGACGAAAGACCGTTCGGCGCTTCGTCCCGTCCGTCATGGCGCGGCGCGGGCCCGGAGCACGTCGAGGCGGTATTTCTCCGCGCGGGTGTGGTGGTGGGGGGCCAGGGTGCCGGCGGTCCCGGCGATGAGGGCTTCCACGGCCTCGTCGCCGCTCGAGGGATAGTCCGTCTCCCCGGTCCAGTGGACGAGGATCACCTCGGCGCCGGGCTTCACCGCCCGGACCATGTGGCCGGCGAGGCGGTCGAGATCGGCTTTCGTGAAGAAGTACAGCACCTCCGACAGGACGATGAGATCGAACCGGCCGGGCGGCCACTGCTCCGGCACCGCCGCGCGCAGGAAGGAGACGTTCGAGGTCTCGGCGCAGCGCGCGCGGGCCGCCGCGAGGGCGGTCTCGGCGACATCGAGGGCGAGCAGCCGGGTGCAGCGTTCCGCCAAGCGCCGGGTCAGCACGCCGATGGAGCAACCCACCTCCAGGGCCTCGGCGTAGGTGGGCTCCGAGAGGGCCGCCAGGGTGGCGTCGTACTTCGCCCCCTCGTAGGCGCTGGTGGTGAACCCCCACGGGTCGGGATTGCCCGCGTAGATGCCGTCGAAGTAGCCCGGCGGAAGGGACGCGCTGGACCGGGTCACGCAGCGCGGCCGGGTTGGAGATCGGCGGGGTCGTTCGTGCCGGGGTCGCGCCACAGCGCGTCGGCGGTGCGTGCGTCGGCGAGCACGTGGGCGGCGGCATGGGTCAGGGCCCGGTCGGGGCCGGGCTGGCGCAGATACGTGGCGAGATCGCGCATGAGCCGCTCCAGGGGGTGGGTCTGGAGGAAGCCCGCGAGCCCCACGGAGCGCTGGGCGCGCTCCAGCACGTCGAGGCCGGCCCGCTCCACGGCGAGGCGGGTGAGGTTGACGTAGGCGATCACCCGCGCCGGCTCCGCGTCGGGATCGCTCGCCAGGGCGGCGGCCCGGCCCACGAACAGCCGCGCCGTTTCCACGGCGATGGCCGCCTCTCCCAGCCGCGCCGCCTGATGCGGATCGGCGCCGCGCCCGGTGGCGACGAGATGCGCCCGCAGGCTGTCGAACACGGCCTCGATGCCGCCGAGCTGCACGGCGGTGAAGCGCCAGGCGCCGCCGGAGAAATGCGGCTCGCGGAAGTAATCGTCCGCCTCGCCGACGGCCGCCTGCGCCGCCACGGGCAGGCCGGTGAAGTCGAGCACGCCCGAGGTCGAGGCGCGCATGCCGTGGGCGCACCACGACGACAGGTCGGCCCGCGTGCCGGGCTCGAGGCTGACGACGAGCATCTGCTGGCGTCCGTCCGGCCGGCGCGCGGTGACGAGGGGGCGGGTCACCGCCCCGGCACCCGAGGCGAACGACTTCACGCCCGCGAGTTCGCCGGTGCCGTGGGGATCGAGCACGAGGCCGCCCGCCTGGGGCTGGGTGTTCCACACGCCGAACAGATGCCCGGCATGGATGTCGGCCACGAGGCGCCGCAGCACCGGTTCGGAGGCGTAGCGCAGGATCAGCGACAGGGCGTTGACGTGACCCTCGTAGAGACGCCCGAGGGCGAGGCTGCCGCGACCGACCTCGGCGAGCACGTCGAGGAGCACGGGCGCCATGGCGGGCGCGTCAAGCCCGGACCCGCCCAACGCCACCGGCAGGGGCGCGGCCAGAAGGCCGGCCTCGTGGCATTCCACCACGTCGCGGGCCGGAAATCCGCCCGTGCGGTCGAGGGCATCCGCCCGTTCCGCCGCGAACCGCGAGACGACGCGAGCCGCGGTGCGGATGCGCAGGGACTCGGCTTCGGTACGGTCGGGGGCGATAAAGTTCATGCCGGGTAACAAGGAACGGACCGCCGCGTTCCCACCAGTCGTCCAAAGGTCACGGCCCCCGGCAAGGCACAGGTTTGGTCGATAGCACGCCGTCCGCCCATCGCCTGTGGGAGCAACCACGCGCGCCGAGCCGGAGATCGACTTCGGCGCGGCACCCGAGCGCATTGGTTTCGCTTGGTTTCGAGAGCCGGACACCCCTCGACGAAGGGATGCCTCCGCGTCAGCTCCAGGCGTGGAAGGGCGGCTTGACCCCGTTGAGGGCATGGTTGCCGACGATGGCGTATTTCCAGCGCACGGGGTCGTGGAGCGTGTGGGTGCGGGCATTGCGCCAGTGGCGGTCGAGATTGTGCTCGGCGAGCGTCGAGCGGGTGCCGGCGAGTTCGAACAGGGTGTTGGTGGCGCCAAGCGCCACCTCCGTGGTCAGCACCTTAGCTTCGGCGACGGCGAGCTGGGCCGCCGCGACGCTGTCGGCATCGGGGGCGGCCACCGCCGCGTCGAGGGCGAGGCCGGCCCGGTCCAGGAGGGCTTCGGCTGCGTGCAGGCGGATGGTGAGGTCGCCCACGAGGCGAATCGTGTGGGGATCGTCCGAGGCGCGGTCGAGGCCGCTGTCGATCCAGGGGCGGGATTTCGTGCGCACGAACGCGATGGTCTCGGCGAGCGCCTCGTGGGCGATGCCCGCATCGACGGCCGCCTGGATGATCTGGAAGATCGCCCCGTCGGCGCTCGGACGCTCGTAGCCCTTCCAGGCCGGCACGAGGTGGCTCTTCTCCACCCGCACGCCATCGAGGATCACCGTGCCGCTCGCCGTGGTGCGCTGGCCGAAGCTCGACCAGTCGTCGATGACGGTCAGGCCCGGCGCGTTGCGCTCGGCGATGGCGTACCAGGGCCGGCCCTCGCCATCGACGGCGACGATGGGCACGAGGTGGGCCAGCAGCGCCCCCGTCGCGTAGAACTTGCGGCCGTGAACGGTGACGTGGTCGCCGTGGTCGACGAAATGGGTGTTGAAGTCGGCCGCCCGCTTGGTGCCGCTCTCCGAGAAGGCGTTGCCGAAGCGGGTGCCGGCCAGCACGAGGCCGAACAGCAGGCGCTTCTGGTCCTCGTCCGACACGGTGTCGATGGCGGCCACGATGCCGAGGTGGTTCTGGGCGATCTGCCCGATGGAGGGATCGGCCGCCGAGATGATGGCGATTGCCCGAGCCAGGGTGCGGTAGGACAGGCCCGGCCCGCCATGGGCCTTCGGCGCGTTGATCGACCACAGCCCGCTCTGGGAGAAGGCATCGAGTTCGGGCAACGGCCGGCGGCCCGTGCGGTCGCGCTCGGCGGCACCCGCCCGGAATTCTTCCGCCAAGACGTGGGCGACGCGGAGTGCCTCGGCGTCGTCGCGGAGGATATGGGCCGGTGCCGAAGACTTCGTCGGTCCGGGCACACCCTGGGGAATACGGTTGGCCTCGAGGGCGCTCGCGCTGACGGCGATGTTCATGGCTGATCTCCGAAAGGTGGGCGGGGGACTCGGTTCAGGCGGCTTGCGCCCGGCGCCCGCGCTGCGCCTCCAGGGCCCTTACCCGTGGGATGATGTGCGCGCCGAAATACGCGACCTCCTCCTGGAAGTGCAGGAAGGCGAGGAGCGCCAGATCCACGCCGGCCTCCTTCAAGGCGACGATGCGCTCGGCAATCTGGTCGGGCGTGCCGATGAGGTTGGTCTTGAAGCCGTCGTTATATTGGACGAGATCCGCGAAGGTGGATTTGGCCCAGTTGCCCTCCCCTTCCGGAGAGGCCTTGCCGGCGTTCTTCACCTCGTGGCCGAAGGCTTTCACGGCGTCCGGATCGGCCTGGTCGATGATCTCCTGGAGGACGGCGCGGGCTTCCTCCTCCGTGTCGCGGGCGATGACGAAGGCGTTGACGCCGACCTTGACGGAACGGCGGTTGGCGCGAGCCTTCTCCCGGAGATCGTCCACCTGCGCCCGGATGCCCTCGGGGGTGTCGCCGTTGGTGAAGTACCAGTCGGACACCCGGGCGGCCATGTCCCGCGCCGCCCGTGACGAGCCGCCCTGGAAGATCTCCGGCTGCGGGTCGACCGGTTTGGGCTTCAAGGTGTAGTTCGTGTAGCGATAGAAATCGCCCCGGAACGTGAAGTCGTCTTGCGTCCAGATTCCCCGCAGGGCGCGGATGAACTCTTCCGAGCGCCGGTAACGCTCGTCATGATCGAGCCAGGGTTCGCCGATGGCGCGGAACTCGCCCGAGAACCAGCCCGAGACGAGGTTGATGGCGATGCGCCCCTCGCTGAGGTGGGAGATGGTGGCGATCTGCTTGGCGGCCAGGGTCGGGTTCCACGGTCCCGGCAGCAGGGCGGCGATCACCTTCAGCTTCGTGGTGGCGGAAAGCAGGTCTTGGCTGAAGGCAACGGATTCGTGCTGATACTCGGCGCCGTAGCCGGCGGTGAACCGGATCTGCGTCAGGGCGTAGTCGAACCCGGCCTCCTCGGCGATCTGCGCGAGGCGCCGGTTGTAGGGAGCGTCCCACCCCGTACGCTGCGGAATCTTGCTGACGACGAGGCCACCCGAGACGTTGGGCACCCAGTAGGCGAACCGGATCGATTCGTCCGTGGCGGTAGGGGGGTGAAGGCTCATGGGATGATCCGTGTTCGGGAGGAGAGGCGTCCGGTGCCGGGGCGCCGGATACGGTGAAAGACGTGTGCGGACGCCCTGAATGGAAAGACCAGGATACTCGTAAGATGAATTCAATCATCGGTATCGGTCAGCGCCACTATTCGAGTCGAAGTATCGGGCCGTGACTGTCTGTCGTCAAAGGAATGGAATGGCTTTTTCGATCGCGTTTGGAAAAGAGCGTTCTCCGCGTCGGCTATTCGGCCGCACGATCGATCCGTCACCTCGACAGCTCCTCCTCCCGTGGCGCGAGGTGACGGGTGGCGCCGTGCCCGATCACGGCGCATGGCCCGGCGGTGTCCGGTTTCGGGCGCGCATGGTCTGTTTGTGGGGGCAAGGGGACGGAGGCCCCCGCCCGTCTTCACCTTTCAGAAACCATCGATCCCGCTATGATTTCTGAGGAAATTTCGAGTTACGCTTTTGCCAGATGTCCGTCAGACCGCGTTCGACATCATTCACCGCCTGCGTTCGG
>Ga0182233_1000096_pt1 | contig 16985 bp, 9 predicted proteins | sample G6R1MG_31_FD_129664 | JGI IMG/M metagenome (GOLD analysis project Ga0182233, IMG submission 129664) | Miscanthus phyllosphere microbial communities from Michigan, USA - G6R4_NF_07NOV2016_LD1 MG | ecosystem: Host-associated > Plants > Phyllosphere > Phylloplane/Leaf | place: USA: Michigan... | reverse complement strand
GCCTGTGCAGTCGCTGAAAATCTACTGACCCACTAATACGCCTTCGCGAGCAAGCTCGCTCCCACATAGCCCCGGATCGTACTGAAAGTCCCCGTGTCCGTGGGAGTGAGCTTGCTCACGAAGAGGCCTATGCAGCCGCTGAAAATCTACTGACCCACTAATACGCCTTCGCGAGCAAGCTCGCTCCCACAAAGCTTCGGATAGTCCTGAAAGTCTCCGAATCCGTGGGAGTGAGCTTGCTCACGAAGAGACCTGTGCAGCCGCTGAAAATCTACTGATCCATTAAGTCTGTGCTATCAGAACAAATCGATCGGCGCTGACTCATCTGCCGGCAACGGGCTGCCCGGTGCGCTGCTGCCGCCCAGTTCGTTGACGCTTGGCGGTGTGTCTTCGCTTTTGAACAGCTCGAAGAATGCGTTCGGCGTGCTTGGCGTGGCGGCGCGGCCACTCAATGGGTCGACGCGCAGGCTGAGAATGCCTGGCGGTTCGGCCTGCTGATGCGGCGGCTTGTCCTTGAGCGCGGCGCTCATGTAGTCCATCCAGATCGGCAGCGAGACCGTGCCACCGAATTCGTGACGGCCAAGACTTTCAGGCTGATCGAAACCACTCCACACCGTGGTCACGTAGTCCGCGTTATACCCGGAGAACCAGGCATCCTTGGAATCATTGGTGGTACCGGTCTTGCCAGCGATGTCCGGTCTGTTCATGGACAGTGCGCGGCGCCCGGTGCCGCGCTTGATCACGTCCTGCAGCATGCTGTTCAGAATGTACGTGGTGCGCGCATCGACCACACGCTCTGCCACTGCGGGCGCCTGAGGCTGAGCAGGTGCCCCTGGCTCACCGGTGACCACGCTCGGGCTGTCATGTACCGCGAAGGTCGAGGTGTTGGGCGCGGTATTGACGTCATTGACCGGGACGCTTGGCGGGTTGGCGACAAACAGGGTCTGGCCGTCACGGTTCTCGATGGTCTGGATCAGATAAGGGCTGACCTTGTAACCGCCGTTGGCGAAGGTCGCCCAGCCGGTGGCGATTTCCATCGGGGTCAACGTCGCCGTACCCAGTGCCAGCGACAGGTTGCGCGGCAAATCCTGCTTGGAGAAGCCGAAGCGGGTGATGTAGTCGATGGTGCTGTCGATGCCGAGGGCCTGGAGCAGGCGGATCGATACCAGGTTACGAGACTTGTACAGCGCCTCGCGCAGGCGGATCGGCCCAAGGAAGGTGTTGGTGTCATTTTTCGGACGCCATACCTTGTCCAGGTATTCGTCGACGAACACGATAGGCGCGTCGTTCACCAGGCTGGAAGCGGTGTAACCGTTATCGAGCGCAGCGCTGTAGATGAACGGCTTGAAGCTGGAGCCCGGTTGACGTTTGGCCTGCATGGCGCGGTTGTAGTTGCTCTGCTCGAACGCAAAGCCGCCGACCAGTGCGCGAATGGCACCGTTTTGCGGATCAAGCGACACCAGGGCGCTTTGTGCGACGGGAATTTGACTGAATTTCAGCGAGCCATCGTCCTGGCGCAGCAGACGAACGAGGTCGCCGACCTTGGCAACGTCAGCCGGCTGCTTCGGATTGGCGCCCAGGCTGTTGGTATTCAGGTAAGGACGCGCCCACTTCATGGTGGCCCAGTCGACGGTTTCTTCCTTCTCGCCGTTGCGGGTCAGAACGCGTAGACCGGTCTTGTCGACCTGCGTCACGATGCCGGGCTCGAGGCCGTTGATCATGCGCTGCTTGGTCAGTTCCTGTACCCAGTTGGCGCGGGTCATGCCCGGGAAGCGGCTTTCCGGACCACGGTAGCCGTGGCGCTGGTCGTAATCGATCAAGCCCTGCTGAATGGACTTGTTGGCGTGCTCCTGAAGGTCGCTCGGCACAGTGGTGGTAACGCGGAAGCCTTCTGTATAGGCCTCGCTGCCATAACGGCCGACCATTTCAGCCCGCGCCATTTCAGCGATGTACGGTGCATTCACTTCCGGCGTCGGCACGTGATAGCTGGCGTTGAGCGGCTCATTCAAAGCGGCCTGATAAGCCGTTTGGTCGATCTTGCCCAAGCGATACATGCGGCCCAGGATCCAGTCGCGACGTTCCTTGGCACGGGTCGGGTTGGCCAGTGGGTTGAAACGTGACGGTGCCTTGGGCAGACCGGCAATCATGGCCATTTGCGCAAGGCTTACATCACGGATCGACTTGCCATAGTAGACTTGCGCCGCCGCCTCGATCCCGTAGGCGCGGTTACCCAGATAAATCTTGTTGACGTACAGCTCGAGAATCTCGTCCTTGGTAAGTTGGCGCTCGATTTGCAAGGCCAACAGAATCTCGGTGGTTTTGCGCGAAAAGCTGCGCTCGCTGGTCAGGAAGAAGTTTTTCGCGACCTGCATGGTGATGGTACTGCCGCCTGACTGGATATGGCCGCTCTTGACCAACTGAGTGGCGGCGCGCATCAGGCTGCCCGGGTCGACGCCATAGTGGTTGGCGAAGTTGTCGTCTTCGGCCGACAGCAGTGCGTTGATGAAATTGGGCGGGATTTCCGCGAAGCGAATCGGCGTGCGGCGCATTTCACCGAACTCGGCAATCAGCTTGCCGTCGCTGGTGAACACGCGCAGGGGGATTTGCAGTTGAATGCTTCGCAGCGCGTCAACGGATGGCAGGGTCGGGCTCAGGTAAAGAAACGCGCCGCTCAGGCCAAGCAACAGCGAGCAGAATACCGCGACGAGGGACCACCAGAAAAACTTCAGCAGGCGTATCAAGGCTTTTGGATTTCCAGAAAAAATAATGGGTTAAGCGCAGGCATTTACAAATGAACACGCCTTGAAGCTTTGTTAAATGAAAAAAACGCTGGGCATTATAAGCATTTTTCGTCCCCAAGCGTGATTTGCGCTACTGTCAAGGCTGTCGACAGTGACGTTGACCCGAAATAACTCCGTAAGTGACGGAAACTCATAGGAATCAGGTTGTGTTCGAACTCTTCAGTAAGAAGGCCAACACCCTTCTAGGGATCGATATTAGCTCCACCTCGGTAAAACTCCTGGAATTGAGTCGTTCCGGCACCCGTTACAAGGTCGAGTCTTACGCAGTAGAGCCCTTGCCGGCCAACGCTGTCGTCGAAAAGAACATTGCCGAACTCGAAGGGGTCGGGCAGGCGTTGTCACGCGTACTCGTCAAGGCCAAGACCAGCGTCAAGATCGTGGCGGTTGCCGTGGCCGGTTCGGCGGTGATCACCAAGACCATCGAGATGGACGCCGGTCTTTCCGACGATGACATGGAAAACCAGCTCAAGCTTGAGGCTGACCAGTACATCCCCTATCCGCTGGAAGAAGTCGCCATCGATTTCGAAGTGCAGGGCTACTCGGTGCGCAACCCCGAGCGCGTTGAGGTGTTGCTGGCTGCCTGCCGCAAGGAGAACGTCGAAGTGCGCGAGGCCGCGCTGGCACTGGCCGGACTGACCGCGCGCGTCGTCGATGTCGAGGCCTACGCCCTTGAGCGCTCGTTCGGGTTGCTGGCTGCGCAACTGGGCAACGGCCATGACGAACTGACGGTGGCCGTGGTCGATATCGGCGCCACCATGACCACCCTGAGCGTGCTGCATCACGGCCGGATCATCTATACCCGCGAGCAGCTGTTTGGCGGGCGCCAGCTGACTGACGAAATCCAGCGCCGCTATGGGCTCTCCATGGAGGAGGCCGGGCTTGCCAAGAAGCAGGGCGGCTTGCCCGACGACTACGTTAGCGAAGTGCTCGACCCCTTCAAGGAAGCGCTGGTGCAGCAGGTTTCCCGCTCCCTGCAGTTCTTCTTCGCGGCCGGTCAATACAACTCTGTGGATCACATCATGCTGGCAGGCGGCACGGCTTCGATTTCAGGGCTGGAGCATCTGATCCAGCGACGCATCGGCACTCCGACCATGGTCGCCAACCCGTTTGCCGACATGGCCCTGAGCGCCAAGGTCAATGCCGGGGCCCTGGCCAGTGACGCGCCAGCCCTGATGATCGCCTGTGGCCTGGCGTTGAGGAGCTTCGACTGATGGCGCGGATCAACTTATTACCGTGGCGCGAAGAGCTTCGCGAAGAACGAAAGAAACGCTTCCTGACCGCACTGGTCGGCGTGCTGGTGGTGTCAGTCGGCATTCTGTTTCTGATCGATCGTTACGTCAGCAATGCCATCGAGCATCAGATGGCGCGCAATGCCTTTCTGCAGACGCAGATTGCCCAGCTCGATATCCGCATCAAGGAGATCAGTGATCTCAAGGCCCGGCGCAAACAGCTGCTCGAGCGCATGAAGATCATTCAGGACCTGCAAGGCAACCGCCCGATCACCGGGCGCGTCTTCGATCAACTGGCGCGGACCCTGCCGGACGGCGTCTACTACTCACAGGTCAAAATGACCGACAAGCTGATTGCCATCAATGGCGCTGCCGAGTCGAACAACCGGGTTTCCGACCTGATGCGTAATCTTGAAGCCTCTGACTGGCTGGAAGCGCCGAGCCTGACCGAGGTCAAGGCCACCACGGCCGGTGCCGTGGATCAGGCCAATGTCTTTCAGCTGACCGTACGCCAGACCCAGCCTCCGGTTGCCGCTGCCCCAGGAGCCAAGCCATGAATATGTCCGAATGGCTGGAAGGGCTGCGCAAGGTCGATCTGAGCGAGCTGGACCTGAACAACCTGGGCTCATGGCCCGCAGCGGTCAAGGCCATTGCCGGGCTCCTGGTTGCGGTCATGATTTTCGCACTGGGCTATTTCTTCTTTATCCAGGACCTGGAAACCCAACTGGAAAGCGCTCAGAACAGCGAGGTGACGCTCAAGGAGCAGTTCTCCAACAAGGCCTTCCAGGCGGCCAACCTCGAGCCGTACAAGAAGCAGATGGAAGAGATGGAAAACACTTTCGGCGCCCTGCTGCGGCAATTGCCCAGCGACACCGAAGTGCCCGGCCTGCTTGAGGACATCACCCGCACCGGGCTGGGAAGCGGGCTTGAGTTCGAGGAAATCAAGCTGCTGCCCGAGGCGGTCCAGCAGTTCTACATCGAGCTGCCGATACAGATCACCGTGGTCGGTGGTTATCACGACCTGGCGACCTTCGTCAGCGGTGTAGCCAGCCTGCCGCGCATCGTCACGCTGCATGATTTCGAGATCAAGCCGGTCGATCCCAAAGTGCCGACCAAGTTGCGCATGAGCATTCTGGCCAAGACCTACCGCTACAACGATGAAGGGCTGAAGAAATGAGGGCGGCGCGATTGCTGTGCGTCAGTGTGGTTCTGGCAGGGCTGGCCGGTTGCGGTAATGACAATGATTTTGCCGATCTGTCCGAATTCATGGATCAGGCCAGAGCCCGCCCGAGTGGCAACATCGAACCTTTACCCAAGTTTCGGCCGTACGAGGCGTTCACCTACAACGCCTCCACGCTGCGTAGTCCTTTCCAGCCGCCGGTCAAGATCGACCTGCTCAACCGCCAGAAGGGTTCACGGCTGGTGGCGCCGGACGAACACCGGGTCAGGCAGTTTCTTGAAGGTTTCAATATCGAGTCGTTCGAGATGGTCGGCACGATTGGCAACGAGTCGGGGACGTTTGCCCTGCTGCGCGGTGCCGGAGGTGTTCATCGCGTCAAGGTGGGCGATTATCTGGGGCGTAACAACGGCCGGGTAGTGTCGATCGGCGACGCGCAGGTTGATGTCATCGAAATTGTTCCTGATGGAGAGGGGGCGTGGCTGGAAAGGCCGCGCACTATCGCCCTCAAAGAACGCTCATGAAGTGGGCAAGGCCAAGTATGCACAGTAGCGCTCAACGGAAATTGATCATGACCCGGATTCTCTCGATTATCGGCGTGTCGTTATGCATCGCGGTGCTGGCGCCGGTTCTCCAGGCTGCCAACCTCAAGACCCTGGATGTCGCCGCCCTGCCGGGTGACCGCATCGAGCTGAAGCTGGCATTCGACGCCCCGGTGCCGGCACCGCGCGGTTACACCACGTCGCAACCAGCGCGCATTGCGCTGGATCTGCCGGGTGTTACCAGCCAGTTGGCGACCAAAAGTCGTGACCTGGGCACCGGTAATGCGCGCAGTGTGGTTGTGGTACAGGCTCAGGACCGCACCCGGGTGATCATCAACCTGACCACGCTTTCGCCGTACAGCTCCCGCGTCGATGGCAACAACCTGTTCGTGGTCATCGGCCAGGGTGCCGGCGCCGCGCAAGCTTCCCAACCGACCACCGCAATGGGTGCGCAACGGGTCGCGGTGCCACCGCCCACGCCTGCATCCGCCAAACCGTTCATCCCCGCAGGCGTCAAGGCCATCCGCAATGTCGACTTCCAGCGTGGCGAGCTGGGTGAGGGCAATGTGGTCATCGACCTGAGCAACCCCAGCATTGCCCCGGATATTCAGGAGCAGGGCGGCAAGATCCGCGTGGACTTCGCCAAGACCCAGCTGCCCGAACCGCTGCGCGTCCGGCTGGACGTCAAGGACTTCGCCACGCCGGTACAGTTCGTCAGTGCTTCGGCGTCGGGTGACAAGGCCAGCATTTTGATCGAGCCGTCGGGCGCCTTCGACTACTCGGCGTTCCAGACCGAAAACAAGCTGACGATCAGTGTGCGGCCGTTGACCAATGAGGATCTGGACCGCCGCGCCGCCGACAAACCGGTGTACACCGGTGAAAAGCTGTCGCTTAACTTCCAGGACATTGATGTGCGTTCGGTGCTGCAGCTGATTGCCGACTTCACCAACCTCAATCTGGTGGCCAGTGATACGGTCCAGGGCGGTATCACCCTGCGTCTGCAGAATGTGCCATGGGATCAGGCGCTGGACCTGGTGCTGAAAACCAAGGGCCTGGACAAGCGCAAGGTCGGCAACGTGCTGCTGGTTGCGCCAGCCGATGAAATTGCCGCCCGCGAGCGTCAGGAGCTGGAGTCGCTCAAGCAGATCGCCGAGCTGGCGCCCCTGCGCCGTGAGCTGCTGCAAGTCAATTACGCCAAGGCTGCCGACATCGCCAAGCTGTTCCAGTCCGTGACCAGTGCCGAGTCCAAGGCCGACGAGCGCGGTTCGATCACGGTGGACGACCGGACCAACAACATCATTGCCTACCAGACCCAGGAGCGCCTCGACGAGCTGCGTCGTATCGTGTCGCAACTGGACATCCCGGTACGCCAGGTGATGATCGAGGCGCGCATCGTCGAGGCCAACGTCGATTACAACAAGCAACTCGGGGTTCGCTGGGGCGGTTCTACCAACACCAGCGGCAGCGGCAAATGGACAACCTACGGGCTGGATAATAACGGTGACGAGGCCGGTAACACTGGCAGCAGTACTACCTCCAACGTGCCGTTCGTGGACCTGGGCGCCGCTGATGCGACGACCGGTATCGGCCTGGGCTTCGTGACCAATAACACGCTGCTGGACCTTGAGCTGAGTGCCATGGAGAAAACCGGTAACGGTGAAATCGTCTCCCAGCCCAAGGTGGTCACCTCCGACAAGGAAACCGCCAAGATCCTCAAGGGTACGGAGATCCCGTATCAGGAATCCAGCTCCAGCGGTGCGACCACCGTGAGCTTCAAGGAGGCCTCCCTGTCGCTTGAGGTAACGCCGCAGATCACGCCGGACAACCGCATCATCATGGAAGTGAAGGTTACCAAGGACGAGCCGGACTACCTGAATGCGGTGCTGGGCGTACCGCCGATCAAGAAGAACGAGGTCAACGCCAAGGTGCTGATTTCCGACGGCGAAACCATCGTCATCGGTGGTGTGTTCTCGAATACGCAAAGTAAAGTTGTCGATAAAGTGCCATTTCTTGGCGATGTACCGTATCTTGGCCGGCTTTTCAGGCGCGATGTGGTATCCGAGTCCAAATCCGAGCTGTTGGTATTTCTGACTCCGCGTATCATGAACAACCAGGCGATTTCTGTGAGTCGTTGATTTTGTGCGAAATTTAATACTTGTGGGGCCGATGGGTGCTGGCAAGAGCACCATCGGCCGTTTGCTTGCCAAAGAATTGCGACTGCCGTTCAAGGATTCCGACAAGGAAATCGAGCTGCGTACGGGCGCCAACATTCCCTGGATCTTCGACAAGGAAGGCGAACCGGGTTTTCGTGATCGCGAGCAGGCCATGATTGCCGAACTGTGCGACGCCGATGGCGTGGTTCTGGCGACCGGCGGTGGCGCGGTCATGCGCGGCGAAAATCGCCAGGCACTGCGGGCCGGCGGGCGCGTGGTGTATCTGCATGCCTCGATCGAGCAACAGGTGGGGCGCACCGCGCGTGATCGCAATCGTCCTTTGCTGCGTACCGCCGATCCTGCCCGGGTACTGAGCGAGCTGCTGGCCATCCGCGACCCGTTCTATCGGGAAATCGCCGATATCGTGATTGAAACCGATGAGCGGCCTCCCCGAATGGTGGTTCTCGAGATACTGGCGCGACTGGCAGAGCTTCCTCCCCGTTAAAGCGCAGGCGAAAATGCGCTATTCTCGTCGACCAGCAAAACAGCGTCGGTTCATGGCCTTGCGTCATGAGATGCTGAAGCACAAACCGTCCAATCGGTAATCAATGTGGGGACACATGCAGACACTTAAGGTCGAGCTTGGTGAGCGTAGCTACCCGATCCATATTGGCGAAGGCCTGCTGGATCAGCCAGAGCTCCTGACCCCGCATATCGTCGGGCGTCAGGTGGCTATCGTTTCCAACACGACAGTGGCACCTCTGTACCTGGAGCGCCTGACGCAAACCCTGGCCGGTTACAACGTTCTGCCGATTGTTCTGCCCGATGGCGAGGCGTTCAAGAACTGGGAAACCCTGCAGACCATTTTCGATGGCTTGCTGACCGCTCGCCATGACCGTCGCACCACGGTCATCGCTCTGGGCGGCGGGGTGATCGGCGACATGGCCGGGTTTGCCGCCGCCTGTTATCAGCGCGGCGTGAACTTCATCCAGATCCCGACCACGCTGCTGTCTCAGGTGGACTCATCGGTCGGCGGCAAGACCGGTATCAATCATCCGCTGGGCAAGAACATGGTGGGTGCCTTCTATCAGCCGAGCGTGGTGCTGATCGATACCGCTTCGCTCAATACTCTGCCCGAGCGTGAACTGTCCGCCGGGCTGGCCGAAGTCATCAAATATGGCCTGATCTGCGACGAGCCCTTCCTGACCTGGCTCGAAGAGCATGTCGATGCACTGCGCGGCCTGGACCAGGCGGCGCTGACCGTAGCCATCGAACGTTCCTGCGCCGCCAAGGCGCTGGTGGTCGGCGCCGATGAGCGCGAGTCCGGCGTTCGTGCGACATTGAACCTGGGTCACACATTCGGGCACGCCATCGAGACGCATATGGGCTATGGTGTCTGGCTGCATGGCGAGGCGGTTGCTGCCGGTACGGTCATGGCGCTGGAAATGTCCTCGCGCCTGGGCTGGATCAGCACGCAGGAGCGGGATCGCGGCATTCGTCTGTTTCAGCGTGCCGGGCTGCCGGTCGTGCCACCGCAGGACATGACGGAAGACAATTTCCTCGAACACATGGCGATCGACAAGAAAGTCATCGACGGTCGCCTGCGTCTGGTGCTGTTGCGCCGGATGGGTGAAGCGGTCATCACGGACGATTATCCAAAAGAAGTATTACAGGCCACCCTGGTTGCGGATTATCGCGCCCTGGTGGATCAGCTCAGAGGTTAACGGAAACCCCATGACTAGTTTGCATGCCGACGAGGCCTTCCTCGGCCATTATCAGTTGAGTCATGACCCCTTTGCTGCGCGGGTACCTGGCTTCAAATTCTTTCCTGCCCAACGCAAGCCTGTGCTGGGTCAGCTTCATCATCTGGCACGCTACAGCCAGCTGCTGCTGGCGGTCACCGGGCCTCAGGGCAGCGGCAAGACCCTGCTGCGCCAGGCGCTGGTGGCGAGCACCAACAAGCAGTCGGTGCAAAGTGTCGTGATTTCTGCGCGCGGTGCAGGTGATGCGGCAGGCGTGCTGCAGCAGGTCGCGCAGGCGCTGAGCGTCGCGCAGGCTGAAATGCAGTCGATCCTGTCGCAGGTCGTGCAGCTCGGGCTGACCGGCCAGGAAGTCTACCTGCTGGTTGACGATGCGGAACAACTTGGCGATTCGGCGCTCGAAGCGTTGCTGGGTCTTGCTGCGGGAACGCCTGAAGGGCGTCCGCATGTATTCCTGTTCGGAGAGCCATCGCTGCTCGATCGTCTCGATCAGATGTGTGCCGACCTGCAGGGTGATGTCGAAGGCGAACGCTTTCACGTCATCGAGCTGCAACCCTATACGGAAGAGGAAACCCGGGAGTATCTGGCTCAGCGTCTGGAGGGTGCAGGGCAGGGAATCGCGTTGTTCACCGCCGACCAGATCACCGATATTCATGAACAGTCCGATGGCTGGCCTGGCGCAATCAACCAGGTAGCCCGCGATTCAATGATCGAGGCGATGATCGCGAGTCGTTCCGCGGTCAAGCGTCCAAGTGTGGGGTTCAAAATGCCGAAAAAACACGTATTGGCCTTGGGTGCCGTTGTCATAGTGGCCGTGGCAGCAGCCGTGCTGATCCCGGGTCGCGGCGACAAGACGGGTACACCCGCCAATGCCCCGGCTTCCGCTCAGGCGCAACTGCCGCTGGGTGAAGGCAAGCCAACTGCTCAACAATCGAATAACGGCAGCCCGGCCATCGAATTCGCTGGTAACTCCCAGCCGATGCCGCTACCGATGAATGGCTCTCAGCCGGTGATGCGCGGTCCTCTGGCCGAGGCTGCCGGGTCCAGTGATTCCGACGAAGACGCAGTGCCGACAGGTTCGCCTGCACAGCCGCCGACCGTCACCACTACGGCGCCGCCAGCGGGTGTACCGGCAGGTCAGGCCGCAGCACAGACGCCTCGCTCGTCCATCCCTGCACCGACCCCGGCACCTGCGCCAGCCGCCAAGCCGGCCCCTGCGCAGACTCAGGTCGCGACAGCCAAGCCTGCTCCGACTCCGGCTGCCAAGCCTGCTGAAAAACCGGCAGCGGCGGCGGCCAAACCGGCTGCCGGCGGTAGCTGGTACAGCAGCCAGGCACCCGGTCACTATGTGGTCCAGATCCTCGGCACCAGCTCCGAAGCGACGGCTCAGGCCTACGTTGCAGAGCAGGGTGGCGAGTACCGTTATTTCAAGAAAACCCTGCAGGGCAAGCCGCTGTACGTCGTGACGTACGGCAACTTTCCTGACCGTGCTGCCGCCCTGGCAGCCATCAAGGTATTGCCAGCCAAGGTTCAGGCTGGTAAACCTTGGCCTCGTACTGTCGCCAGCGTCCAACAAGAGCTCGGCGCCACTCGTTGAAGTCGCAGCGGCCCTACCCGGGCTGCCCGCCGACCTACCTGACTTAACCCGCCTGAGCGCGCCGCATGTCGGCGCGCCTTGCGGCGTCTGCGTTACAAGCGCCTTACAGTCTCCCGTCGCGTCAGTCAGATTCACGAAGAAATACTTTGACTAGCACAGCGACCCGTTTTAAAACTTTCATAATTGCGACATTGATTATCAGCCAGTCGTCGTTAAATTTGTTAGCCCTTGTGTCGCTGTGTACAATGACCTCCGTTTTGCCTGTCCGAAGCTGGCGCACGTTCGGCGTGACAGGTAATTGGTTGAATTAAAAGGAAATTTGCCTCGAATAGAGGCAGCCTGGTGAGAAAGTGTCTATGAAAGCAGGTCTGTACCAACCAGATGAATTCAAGGATAACTGCGGCTTCGGCCTGATCGCTCATATGCAGGGCGAGCCCAGTCATCACCTGTTGCAGACGGCCGTTCAGGCCCTGACCTGCATGACCCACCGTGGCGGTATCAACGCCGACGGCAAGACCGGCGACGGTTGCGGTCTGTTGATTCAGAAGCCCGACGGCTTCCTGCGTGCGATCGCCAAGGAACACTTCGCCGTCGATCTGCCCCGCCAATACGCTGTGGGCATGGTGTTCCTCAATCAGGACGACGCCAAGGCCGACGCCGCACGCGAAAACATGAACCGTGAAATCCTCGCCGAGGGCCTGGATCTGGTGGGCTGGCGTCAGGTGCCGATCGATACCAGCGTTCTGGGTCGTCTGGCGCTGGAGCGCCTGCCGAAAATCGAGCAGGTATTCATTGGCGGTGAAGGCCTGAGCGATCAGGAATTCGCCATTAAGCTGTTCAGTGCGCGTCGCCGCTCGTCGGTGTCCAACGCCGCAGATACCGATCACTACATCTGCAGCTTTTCGCACAAGACCATCATTTATAAAGGCCTGATGATGCCGGCCGACCTCACGGCCTTCTTCCCGGACCTGAGCGACGAGCGTCTGCAGACCGCTATCTGCGTGTTCCACCAGCGTTTTTCCACCAATACCCTGCCGAAATGGCCGCTGGCGCAGCCGTTCCGCTTCCTCGCCCACAACGGCGAGATCAACACCATTACCGGCAACCGCAACTGGGCGCAGGCGCGACGCACCAAGTTCACCAACGATCTGATGGACCTGGACGAGCTGGGCCCGCTGGTCAACCGCGTGGGTTCTGACTCGTCGAGCATGGACAACATGCTCGAGCTGATGGTCACCGGCGGCATCGACCTGTTCCGTGGCGTGCGCATGATCATTCCGCCTGCGTGGCAGAACGTCGAGACCATGGACCCGGACCTGCGGGCGTTCTATGAGTACAACTCCATGCACATGGAGCCGTGGGACGGCCCTGCGGGCGTGGTCATGACCGAAGGTCGTCATGCGGTCTGCCTGCTCGACCGCAACGGCCTGCGCCCGGCGCGCTGGGTCACCACCAAGAACGGCTACATCACCCTGGCGTCGGAAATCGGCGTATGGGACTACAAGCCTGAAGACGTCATCGCCAAGGGCCGCGTCGGCCCTGGGCAGATCTTTGCCGTGGACACCGAAACCGGTCAGATCCTCGACACCGACGCCATCGACAACCGCCTCAAGTCGCGTCATCCGTACAAGCAATGGCTGCGCAAGAATGCCCTGCGCATTCAGGCCACCATGGAAGACAACGACCACGGTTCGGCTTTTTACGACAGTGAGCAGCTCAAGCAGTACATGAAGATGTATCAGGTCACGTTCGAAGAGCGTGATCAGGTGCTGCGTCCGCTGGGTGAGCAGGGCCAGGAAGCCGTAGGCTCGATGGGTGATGACACGCCAATGGCTGTGTTGTCGCGTCGTGTGCGTTCGCCTTACGACTACTTCCGCCAGCAGTTCGCGCAGGTGACCAACCCGCCGATCGACCCGCTGCGCGAAGCCATCGTCATGTCGCTGGAAATCTGCCTCGGTGCCGAGCGCAACATCTTCCAGGAATCGCCGGAGCACGCCTCGCGCGTGATCCTCAGTTCGCCGGTCATTTCGCCAGCCAAGTGGCGGTCGCTGATGAACCTGGAGCGTCCGGGCTTCGAGCGCCATATCATTGACCTGAACTACGATGAAAGCCTGGGTCTTGAAGCCGCTGTGCGCAGCGTTGCCGACCAGGCCGAAGAGGCCGTGCGTTCCGGTCATACGCTGATCGTTTTGAGCGACCGACACATCGCACCGGGCAAACTGCCGGTGCACGCTTCACTGGCGGTCGGCGCGGTTCACCACCGTCTGACCGAACAGGGCCTGCGCTGCGACAGTAACATTCTGGTCGAAACCGCGACGGCGCGTGACCCGCACCATTTCGCCGTGCTGATCGGCTTCGGCGCCTCGGCGGTCTATCCGTTCCTGGCTTACGAAGTGCTGGGCGACCTGATTCGTACCGGCGAAGTGCTGGGCGATCTGTACGAAGTCTTCAAGAACTATCGCAAAGGCATCACCAAGGGCCTGCTCAAGATCCTCTCGAAGATGGGCATCTCGACCGTTGCGTCCTACCGTGGCGCGCAGTTGTTTGAAGCCATCGGCCTGTCCGAGGAAGTCTGCGATGTCAGCTTCCGCGGTGTGCCGAGCCGCCTGAAGGGCGCGCGCTTCGTCGACATCGAAGCCGAACAGAAGGCGCTGGCTGCCGAAGCCTGGAGCCCGCGCAAGCCGATCCAGCAAGGCGGCCTGCTCAAGTTCGTGTTTGGTGGCGAATACCACGCCTACAACCCGGATGTGGTCAGCACTCTGCAGGCTGCCGTGCAGCAAGGCGACTACAGCAAGTTCAAGGAATACACCTCGCTGGTGGACCAGCGTCCGGTGTCGATGATTCGCGACCTGCTGCAGGTCAAGACACTCGATCAGCCCTTGAACATCGACGAAATCGAGCCGCTGAGCGAAATCCTCAAGCGCTTCGACTCGGCCGGTATTTCGCTGGGTGCCTTGTCGCCCGAGGCCCACGAAGCGCTGGCCGAGGCGATGAACCGTCTGGGCGCGCGCTCCAACTCCGGTGAGGGTGGCGAAGACCCGGCTCGTTACGGCACGGTCCGCAGCTCCAAGATCAAGCAGATCGCGACGGGCCGCTTTGGCGTGACGCCCGAGTACCTGGTCAATGCCGATGTGCTGCAGATCAAGGTTGCGCAGGGCGCCAAGCCGGGCGAGGGCGGGCAATTGCCGGGCGGCAAGGTCAATGGGCTGATCGCCAAGCTGCGTTATGCGGTGCCGGGTGTGACGCTGATTTCGCCGCCACCGCACCACGACATCTATTCCATCGAAGACTTGTCGCAGCTGATTTTTGACCTGAAACAGGTCAACCCGGCGGCGCTGGTGTCGGTCAAGCTGGTGGCAGAAGCGGGCGTCGGCACCATTGCCGCCGGTGTCGCCAAGGCCTACGCCGACCTGATCACCATTTCCGGTTACGACGGTGGCACCGGTGCATCGCCACTGACCTCGATCAAATACGCCGGCGCACCGTGGGAGCTCGGGCTGGCCGAAACTCACCAGACCCTGCGCGGCAACGACCTGCGCGGCAAGGTTCGGGTACAAACGGACGGTGGTCTGAAAACCGGCCTGGACGTGATCAAGGCTGCCATCCTCGGGGCCGAAAGCTTCGGCTTCGGCACCGCGCCGATGATCGCGCTGGGCTGCAAATACCTGCGTATCTGCCACCTGAACAACTGCGCCACCGGCGTAGCGACCCAGAACGAAAAGCTGCGCAAGGACCACTACATCGGCACCGTCGACATGGTGATCAACTTCTTCACCTACGTGGCAGAAGAAACCCGCGAATGGCTGGCCAGGCTGGGTGTTCGCTCGCTGGAAGAGCTGATCGGCCGTACCGACCTGCTGAACATCCTGCCGGGCGAAACCGAGAAGCAGCAGCATCTGGACCTGACACCCTTGCTGGGCAGCGACCATATTCCGGCCGACAAGCCTCAGTTCAGCCTGGTGGATCGCAACCCGCCGTTCGACAAGGGCCTGCTGGCCGAGAAGATGGTGGAGATGGCCAGGCCGGCCATCGAGTCGCTCAGCGGCGGCGACTACGAACTGGAGATCTGCAACTGCGACCGTTCGATCGGCGCGCGCATCTCCGGCGAAATCGCCAGACTGCATGGCAACCAGGGCATGAACAAGGCACCTGTCACCTTCCGCTTCAAGGGCACTGCCGGCCAGAGCTTCGGGGTGTGGAACGCCGGTGGCCTGAACATGTATCTGGAAGGCGATGCCAACGACTACGTCGGCAAGGGCATGACCGCTGGCAAGCTGGTGATCGTGCCGCCCAAGGGCAGCCCGTTCAAGACCAACGAAAGCGCGATTATCGGTAACACCTGCCTGTACGGTGCAACTGGCGGCAAGCTGTTTGCAGCGGGCACGGCTGGCGAGCGTTTCGCTGTGCGTAACTCCGGTGCCCACACTGTCGTTGAAGGCACTGGCGATCATTGCTGCGAATACATGACGGGTGGTTTCGTCTGCGTACTGGGCAAGACCGGCTACAACTTCGGTTCCGGCATGACCGGTGGTTTCGCCTACGTGCTCGACCTGGACAACACCTTCGTTGACCTCGTCAACCATGAACTGGTCGAGATCCAGCGTATCAGCGGCGAATCGATGGAGGCTTACCGCACTCACCTGCAAAGCGTCCTGAATGAGTACGTCGCGGAAACCGACAGCGAATGGGGCCGTAATATCGCGGAAAACCTGGACGATTACCTGCGTCGTTTCTGGCTGGTCAAGCCCAAGGCTGCCAACCTGAAATCGCTGCTCTCCAGCACTCGGGCCAACCCGCAATAACAGCAGCTGCGAGCGGCGAGCTTCACGCCGCACGTTAACAGCAGTGCGCCAATTGCCTGCGATCATGATTCCCGCAGCTTCAGGCTTGTAACCTGAAGCTGCTGCAAAGAGGCTCCAGAGAATGGCTGAACGTCTCAGTAACGACTTCCAGTTCATCGACGTCGGACGTAAAGACCCGAAGAAGAAACTGCTGCGTCAACGCAAGAAAGAGTTCGTGGAAATCTACGAGCCTTTCAAGCCCCAGCAGTCTGCCGATCAGGCGCACCGCTGCCTGGGCTGCGGCAACCCGTACTGCGAATGGAAGTGCCCGGTGCACAACTTCATTCCCAACTGGCTCAAGCTGGTCGCCGAGGGCAATATCCTCGCGGCTGCGGAATTGTCGCACCAGACCAACACCCTGCCGGAAGTCTGCGGCCGCGTGTGCCCGCAGGATCGCCTGTGTGAAGGTGCCTGCACACTGAACGACGGTTTCGGTGCGGTGACCATCGGTTCGGTCGAGAAGTACATCACCGACACTGCTTTCGCGATGGGCTGGCGTCCGGACATGTCCAAAGTCGTGCCCACCGGCAAGCGCGTCGCGATCATCGGCGCAGGGCCTGCGGGCCTGGGCTGTGCCGACGTGCTGGTGCGTGGCGGCGTGACCCCGGTGGTGTTCGACAAGAACCCGGAAATCGGCGGTCTGCTGACCTTCGGCATCCCGGAATTCAAGCTGGAGAAATCCGTGCTGAGCCATCGCCGTGAAGTGTTCACCGGCATGGGCATCGAATTCCGGCTAAATACCGAAGTCGGCAAGGATGTCACCATCGATCAACTGCTCGAAGAATACGATGCGGTGTTCATGGGTATGGGCACCTACACCTACATGAAAGGCGGCTTCCCCGGTGAGGATCTGCCGGGTGTGCACGATGCGCTCGACTTCCTGAT
>Ga0182233_1000092_pt1 | contig 17091 bp, 15 predicted proteins | sample G6R1MG_31_FD_129664 | JGI IMG/M metagenome (GOLD analysis project Ga0182233, IMG submission 129664) | Miscanthus phyllosphere microbial communities from Michigan, USA - G6R4_NF_07NOV2016_LD1 MG | ecosystem: Host-associated > Plants > Phyllosphere > Phylloplane/Leaf | place: USA: Michigan... | reverse complement strand
GAGATGCCAGGTTACTATCTGAGCAACTTCGATTTGGCCGCCCCTGTACTGGACGCTATACCCGAGCTGGGGTTGATTCTGGACGTCTACCACGCGCAGTTAGTGTCGGGGGCCGGTTCAAGCCTCTTGAAACAGTGGATTGATCGAGTTCGGCACGTTCAGGTCGCGGATTGGCCAGGCAGGCATGAGCCCGGTACCGGGCATCTTAAGTACGCAGAAATCTTCAGTTTCCTTGAAAACGTGGGCTACAGCGGCTGGATTGGCTGTGAGTATCGACCGCTCATGGCCACCAATGAAGGGCTTGGTTGGCTTAACAAGTGGGGCGTCGTCCCTAAAAGTGGTTCGCGTTCTCCAAAGGAGAACAGCATTTAGGTGCATGTAAATGCAAGATTACCGAAAGTGCGAGTATCGGCAAATCTTATGGGTGATTGAGCCAGCGTTTCATGCGCTTTTACTCGAGTACTAAGCCAAACCTCGTTCATCGGGGTTGTTTTCCTACGAAAGCGTTGCCCTTTTACGAATTGTACCGCATCACATTGCAAAACAATTTTGAGTGGCGTCTAGTAGGTTCAGTGGCCAAATGGCCCGCAAGTCGTACTCCCAACAAAAAACAAAACAGGAGTGTTCGTATGTCTAAGCGTATTGCTTATGTGACTGCTGGTATGGGTGGTTTGGGTACTGCCGTATGTCAGCGTCTTGCCAAAGACGGCTTCACCGTCGTTGTGGGCTGCGGCCCCAACTCTCCGCGCAAAACTGCATGGCTCGCAGAGCAGAAGAAACTCGGTTACACCTTCATAGCCTCTGAAGGTAACGTTGCTGACTGGGAATCCTCAAAGCTCGCTTTCGAGAACATTACCAAAGATGTTGGCCCCGTTGATGTGCTCGTCAACAATGCGGGTACAGCCGTCAATGTGGTTTTCCGCGATATGCAACCAGGCGATTGGCAAACAGTCATTGATACCAACCTCAACTCGCTCTTCAACGTTACCAAGCAGGTCATCGACGGCATGGTTTCCCGAGGCTGGGGCCGGGTCATCAATATCTCGTCCGTCAATGCCCAGTTGGGCCAAGTAGGCCAGGTCAATTACTCTACGGCTAAATCCGCAATTCGTGGATTCACCCGTGCGCTGGCCAAGGAAGTGGGTTCGCGTGGCGTCACCGTCAATACCGTCTCCCCTGGTTATGTGGCAACTCCGAGACTCAAGTCCATTACCACTGTAGATGCGATGGATCGCATCATCAACGAAATTCCGTCCCGGCGTCTGGGTAACCCGGAAGAGATCGCGGCAATTTGCTCCTGGCTGGCATCTGAAGAGTCTGGTTACGCCAATGGCGCTGACTTCTCGATCAATGGCGGTTTGCATATGAGCTAACAGCCGTCGTCTCGGTACTAAATGACTGAACACTGCTGTAGCCAAACTGATTCTCGACAGCGCATACGCGCTAAATCATAAAAACAATTGTACTTTTAACCGAGGACATACAAATGCTGTCTTTGCTTGGTTACGGCATGATCGTGACCTTTATGGCCCTGATCATGAGCAAGCGGCTCTCGCCCTTGGTCGCACTTACGATCACTCCTATCGTCTTCGCCTTGATTGGTGGCTTTGGCCCCGATATGGGTGACATGATGATCGACGGCCTGAAGAAGGTCGCACCCACGGCCATCATGGTAATGTTCGCCATTCTGTACTTCGGGATGATGTTCGATACCGGGCTATTCGACCCCATCATTCGCACCTTCCTGAAAATCATCAAGGGCGACCCGGTCAAGGCCGTGATCTTCTCCACGCTGCTGGCGGGGATGGTTTCACTGGATGGTGACGGCTCAACGACTTACATGATCACGGTCACCGCCATGCTGCCGTTGTTCAAACGGCTGAGGCTTAACCCGCTAGCTTTAACCTGTGTGGTGATCCTGGCGGCGAGTGTTACGAACCTCTTGCCTTGGGGTGGGCCGTTGGCGCGTGCTGCCGCATCGCTGCAGGTGGATACATCGGATCTCTTCATCCCGATTATCCCGTCGATGATCGTCGGATTCCTGGGCGTGATGGCTCTGGCCTACTTCATCGGTCTGCGCGAACGCAGTCGTTTAGGCAAACTGGTGTTGCCTTATGATGCCGAGGTGGCAGTCTATGATGAGGATGTTACCGGCCTGCCCTCCATGTCGCAGGAAGACGAAGATCTGCGCCGTCCGAAGCTGTTCTGGCTCAATGCGATGCTTACCGTAGGGCTGATGACTGCGCTGGTCCTGGAGCTGTTGCCACTGGCCGTTCTGTTCATGGTCGCGTTCTCGGTAGGTCTGGTGATCAACTATCCGCATATGGCGGATCAACGTCGCCGTATCGCCGCTCACGCACCAACAGCCCTTAACCAGATCGCGATCTTCCTGGCTGCTGGTATCCTCGCTGGCATTCTTTCGGGTACCGGTATGGTGAGCGCGATGTCTGCAAGCTTTCTGGCTGCGCTTCCAGACACATGGGGCCCTTACATGGCGCCGATCACTGCGCTGGCAAGTATTCCGGGCACGTTCTTCATGTCTAACGATGCTTTCTACTACGGCGTGCTGCCGGTACTGGCAAAGGCTGCTGAAGTGTATGGCATTACCCATGCCGAGATCGGTCGCGCGTCCCTGGTGGGGCAGCCTGTCCACCTGCTGAGTCCTCTTGTGGCTTCTACTTACCTACTTTGTGGTTTGGCTGGCGTGGAGTTCAGCGACCATCAGAAGTACACCATGAAATGGGCATTTGCCCTCAGCTTCCTGATCATGGCTGCGATGATAGGATTCGGAGCGTTCCCGATAATCCCGGGTCAGTAAGACGCGTCGCATTAAAAAAACCGCCTCGGCGGTTTTTTTGCTTTGAAAAGTTTTTTGGCATGCCATCAGAAGCTTAATGGCCTGTCCTGTATTACCCGTTTCATTACCAGGGTCGACGTCAGTCGTTGCACATTGGGTAGTGTAGAAAGGCTCTCGTCGTAGAGCCTTTGGAAGGCTGGGAGGTCTGGAGTAATCACGTGCAGCAGATAGTCCGGCTCCCCAAACAGTCTTTGCGCATTCACCACTGGTTCTATGCCCGAAAGCGCTGATTCAAAAGCCTCGACTGCTTTTCTGTCTCCTTCTCTCAGAGTGACAAAGACTATTGCCGAAAAATTGAGGCCCAGTGCGCTGGGATCCAGTTGGGCTCTGTAGCCGAGCAAGACACCGGACTCTTCCAGAGCGCGCACTCGCCGGTGGCAGGGCGAAAGGCTCAGGCCCACCCGTTCGGCCAATTCAGTGACCGAAAGTCGACCGTCTTTCTGTAATTCAGAAAGAATCTTTCGATCAGTTCTGTCCATTTGGAAGGATCTCCCCATGATTGAGGTTTGAGTGGTCATCTTTGAAAGTAAATTCTAACAAAAATTCATTATTCTTCTTCGCAATTTTAACGTTCGCGGCATTACAAAAACACAGTGTTGCGCAAAGTTCTGAGGGTAAGAAATGCAAAAGTTGGTGTTTGCAAAAAACGAGAGGGGAGCAATGTGAGCCTGAGCGTTTTCGCTGCCTTCTGGGCAGTATCAATTCTGTTCGTTATTACGCCCGGGGCTGACTGGGCTTACGCAATATCGGCCGGCCTGAGAGGGCGTGTGGTAGTGCCTGCGGTGACTGGACTACTTTCTGGTCACTTGATTGCAACAGTGATTGTTGCCGCAGGCGTGGGCACCCTGATGACAAATCATCCGTTTGCACTGTCGGTGCTGACCGTCATTGGGGCGGGATATTTGCTGTGGTTGGGGATTAACATGCTTGCCCGACCCTCCACTCCGCATGCTGATGACACTCAGGCCACGGGCTCATGGGGTCATTGGGCCTTCAAAGGCTTTTGCGTAAGTGGCCTCAACCCCAAGGTGTTCTTGCTGTTTCTTGCGTTGTTGCCTCAGTTCACTGATGCTGCGGCTCCTTGGCCGGCGCCGATGCAAATGATCGCCCTGGGGCTGATGCATACTGTCAGTTGCGGGGTCGTTTACTTTATGGTCGGCTTCGGTTCACAAGCAGTTTTAGGCGCACGTCCCTCCGCCGCACGTCTTGTTAGTAGACTGTCTGGCGCGACAATGATTGTTATTGCGGCGATTTTGCTGATTGAGCAGCTACTGCGTTAATTCTTTTTCGGAGAGACTCTATCGATGAACGATCAACCTTCGCCCTACGGCAGCCCAAGTCAGGCTCAGCCAGTGACTCGGATCAGAATCCCTCATCTCAAACAGATGAAGGTGGAAGGTCGGAAATGGGCCATGCTCACTGCGTATGACATGTACAGCGCAGCTATTTTTGCAGAGGCGGGAATACCCGTCCTGCTGGTGGGCGATTCTGCCTCCAATAATGTCTATGGCCATGACTCAACGTTATCGGTCACCGTTGACGAACTCATCCCGCTGGTTCGTGCTGTTTCTCGATCTGCACAACGAGCGCTTGTGATTGCCGATCTGCCTTTTGGCTCTTATCAAGCCTCGGCAGAGCAGTGCTTCCATACAGCCGTCAGGTTTATGAAAGAGGGCGGTGCCCATGCAGTGAAGCTTGAGGGCGGCATCGAAATGCTGGCGCAGGTTGAAAAGCTTACCCAGTCAGGCATCCCGGTTATGGCTCACATTGGCTTCACCCCGCAGATGGAGCATCAGTTGGGGGGTTACCGTGTACAGGGGCGAGGAGAGGATTCGCAGCGACTAATTGAAAGTGCCATAGCATTCGAAGCCGCAGGTGCATTTGGTATTTTGATAGAGATGGTGCCCGCTGACGTAGGCCGAGCGATAACAGAAGCCGTTTCTATTCCCACGGTCGGCATCGGCGCAGGCAATCAATGTGATGCTCAGGTGTTGGTCTGGCAGGATATGGCAGGTTTACGCAACGGCCGGCTGCCCCGTTTCGTCAAGCAATACGCTGATCTGCGTTCGGTACTTAGTAACGCTGCCAAGGACTTTGCGTCCGATGTGAGCAATGGTTCTTTCCCGGGGCCGGAGCATAATTTTTAACTGTGGAGAGTGGGTGACGAGGAAGGCGGAAATCTGCTGGCCTGGTTCAGAAGCAACCCGACCGAAAAGCTGGTGCCATTTACTGTCTACGTAGCCACAACCTAAGTCCGAGAAATCTCAGCAGTTGGGGCAATCCTGCGTCAGCGGCCGCAGTCTGACTTCTGCCAGTCAGGGCCACACAATGTGCTGCTCAAATCCTATCTGAATGACGGGGCAAGTCGAATGCAAATGAGCGGGCAAGTGCAGCGTAAATGAGCGGGCAGGTGGAGAGCAATTACCCAGCAGGTGACAGCCAAGGCGACTTGTCACCTTTTCCTCAGTGGTAGGCGACAGCTGCTCCAGTTGGAACTGCCGCGGGCAGCGTGACCCCCACATACCCTGAGCTTGGTGTGAGCAGGCTACCGGAGGACGCGGTGCCGATGGCCAGGGAGCCCCCAGTCAAATTGATCATCTCTGAAACAAGACCAGGAGGAGGGGATCCGAAGAACGCGTAACTTCGTCCAGCATCGATCACTCCCTCCACCCCAGGGTAACGCGCGTACCAGCTGGGCAGTGCCAACTGGTTATCGGCCACCGTTCCTGATGCAGCTTTGTGAGCGTTGGCATACTTGGCCAGAGCATTTCTGTAGACGAGGACGTTATGAGCAATCAAGGAGATTTCTACGGTCTGGGAGCTCTGTTCTGCCTGGTGTGACTTCTCGTAAACCATTCCGAGCACTGCTGTAATCACCACCATTGCAAGCCAGTAAATGTTCACTCTACTTCCTCGATGACTGCTATGCGCCTGGTCAGAACTGGCAACAGAAAATGGTGGCGTAGTCGTTCTGGCCGACCACGATTCCTGGGGTACTGCTGAATCGTTGGCCGGAGCCGGCCGTGTCCCAACCAACTTTCGTGTAGCCGACTGGGCATGCATAGGTAGTGACGTCATTTGCGTCGTAGCCGGGGATGGTTTTTGCCGTACAGGTAGGGGCACTGGAGCCATTCACCACCCAGACCTGGTTATCACAAGAAAGCGATCGCCCCGTGTTGGTACGTCCAACCATACCGTTTGCAGCACAGGCTGTGCCGGCAGTTGCCACCCCATTGAGCTGCAGGTATTCACCGACGGTCGCGCGACCTTCCGAAGTCACTGTCCCTCCTCGGATGTTCCCGGCTGTGTAGACGTTCTTGTCGCCGTAGACCCGAACCCAGTCCGAGTCACTCATGTACCAGCCACCGCCCCATTTTTCGTTGTACCAGCCGGTGTCGCCCTGGGTGCGAAACCAACCGCCTGTGACAGTCTCTCCTGATATTCGGGCAGCAGCGCCCCTTAGGTTGGCCGAGGCATTCACCGACTGTGCGTATACATCGCCTGCAGCGACAACGTTGCTCTGGGCTGTGACGCTCCCCGACGCACTCACATTGCCCTGGGCTGTGACGGATCCCGACGCACTCACATTCCCAGTGGCGTTGACTGATCCAGCAGTGTCGACATTCCCTCCAACCGTCACCGCTCCAGAGGCGTTCAATGCAGCCACATCGTTGACATCGTTTCCTCCCATACTGAGCGCCGTGTTCATGCGATTGAGTTCAGGCTTTCCTGGGATGGCGTTGCGGTACAGGTAGTCGTTGGAGAGCGTGCCATCCTGGAGAAACAAGGCACTCGCAGTGTGGCCAACGCCTGGGTTGATCCCATAGTTGCTCAGGGCAAGTTGCCAGCCGCCTCGTACTCCTTGGATAACGCGGGTGTTGTTGAACGGGATGAAGCCACCCGGCGCACCCATATTTTCCGCAATCGTCCGGGTACCGATCTCATCGATAGCCTGTCCACCGGTAGTGATCACGATGGATTCGAGCTGGTTGACGTTGACCCTTCGGGCAAGCACCACGAAGCTCTGACCGAATGCATTTGTGTCACTGAAGCTGGCTGGCAGATAGTTGGTGTTGCGTAGCATCTGAGGGGTAATCGTAGCGGGTGTGGTTGTGCCCGCCGATCCATAGACCGTTGAGAAATTGTCCTTCAGGTATTTAGAAGCGGCCTCTGCGATCTGCTGCTGTTGCTGAGCTGCGATCTGATAGTTCTGCGCATCCATCCTGTCTGCGACCAGCGAAACGCCTATGGCCGACGCAATGGCAAAAATGATCAAGCCGAAGAGCAGCTCGACTACCACGAAACCGTTTTTTCTGGTCCGGCCGGGCTTGAGAAGATTCATCCCCAGAGGCTCCTGTTCGATTGTTGATCGACATCCTGGCTAATCATTGCTATTTGATTTGATCGGATCTTCTCGCGAATACCAGGGCCGTCAGGTCCAGTCAGTGAAAGGCTCTGGATCTTCAGATGTCGCATTTCGCCTTCACCTTCGAGGGCAAGCGCAGCTACAGCTACCAAACCCTGTGACAGAATTGATCGGACGTTGCTGATGGCCGGCTCCGCAAGCGTCGCTATTCGCTCGATCGCCTGCGGTACGGTTCCCGCGTGCACTGTGGTGATGATGAACAGGCCATTGATCGCAGCTCGCACTGCCTGAACTGCCGTCGGGGTGTCTCTGATCTCACCGATAAGCATCATGTCCGCGCCAGAGCGAAGTCCCCTCATCAGAGCCTCCTCATACCCCCCATTGCGTCTTGAAACCTGCATCTGGATGCAACGACCAGGTCCGTGACGACCGTTCAAATCTGTCTCAGCCGGATCCTCTGCAGCCAACGCGATCCCACCGCACGCAATTAGCCTGGCGATTATCAGCGAAGCCGCGCTTGAGGTTTTGCCGGTGCCCATCTCGCCGCAAAAGATCACCAAGCCGCGCACATGCTTCGTAAGCAACGATTCGACGAGGTCTTCCGGAAAACCCAGCTGGTCGAACTGCCGTACTTGCGCATTTGATTTGCGGACTACGAACACAGCCTGGCCGAAGGCATCTGGGATCTGAGTGACGCGAAGCACGGTTCCATCTTTGATCAACGAAAACTCAGGATCCTGATGCGCTTCAAAGTGCTTGGAGCATTCCTCTCGTAAAAGCTGGGCGCTTTCTCTCCAGCTTTCCGGAGCCTCGACACGTCCGCTTTGGCCGTCCAGGCCTTTAACGTCCGTGAAATCCGGCCCCAGATAGAGGTCCACAAAGGGCGTGTCGATAATTGGGCTCATTTTCAGTAGGCCGTCCAAGCCAACGTGTTGCTGTCTGTAGAGCAGCTACTGGTAGCAGCAGCTGAACTCACCTCGCCGCTCACAGCCGTGCCGCCATTGATCGAGGTGGTGACCTTCTGCCCGCGACCAATCTTCGTGGCCAGCGTCACACAGGCATCTTGGGGCAAGCCCGATTCGGTGACTGTGAAGGTCATACCATTGGCAATCACAGTGACCTGCCCACTCCAGGCGTTGTAAAGCTTGCCGCCGGAGAATGACATATTGGGAAGGCCTCTTATCGAGTTGAGCTGGGCGATCAGATCGGTCCCTGATGCTCCGTAACCGGCGCTGCCTTTGAGCTTGCGAGTGTTGGCGATCAGTTGACCGACGTTACCTTGCTCGTTGTTGACGTCCGAACTGCCTATCGCGCTCCAACCGTTGTAGAGGGCATAGCCCATCCCGATCAGGATAACGATGAGAGCGAATAACAATTCAACCGAGATATAACCGGTCTGGTTCGCCCGGGCCGAGTAGGTGGTGTTGTGCATGTGTGTAGTCCTGGGTATGTGGATTGCGGTGTCGTGTTCAGTGCTGCATGCCCTGAGTGGCATTGCCGGTCATGCTGTAGGCCCCGACCATGACCAGAATCATCAACAGGCCGATCAGAACCATGGATACGAGGGAGAGTGTCTTGGCGTAACGCTCGACCTGTTTCAGTGATATCTCCAACCAGCGAAGGCTGTAGCGGTGCACTGCAGCCGAGAAGCTCTGCGTGGTGGAGAGAACAATCAGAAATTGAATCGCTTCGTGGTCTGGAAACTCATGCCCGGAAAGATCCAAAGCCTCCCCAAAGTTTTTACCCATCCGAACCCCGTAATGGGCAGCTTCCAGGCGTTCACGCAGCCACGGATTTGCCCCACGCTTTAACGTGTCCAACGCTCCGAGCGGATCGATGTTTGCTCGCAGCATGACCGCGATATTGAGGAGGAACGTTGAGCCGTGGAGCGCTTTGTAGATTGACCAGGGAGGAAAGATCTCCAGCCGTGTCCGCCAAGGGCCACGGAAATAAGGCAGAGTGACGACACTGGTGACAATCAGGACCACCACAAGGCACAAAGTCAGAAGTCCCCAGTTGGTCACAAAGGTGGCGATCATGTGCAGAACCATGGGTGCGCCGGACCAGGCTTCTGGGTTGGATGAGCGGCTCATGGCCGGTACCACCCGGGTGGCGATTACGTTTAGCAAGTAGGCCATCAGGCTCCAGACAAAAACCGGGTACGAGGCCGTGGAGACCACCAGCTTCATCACTTTTTGCCGAGCCTCGATGATCCGCACGCAGTCGCTGAATGCCTGGATCAAGTTCCCTGACTTCTCGCCGGCGCTGATAACGGCGTGCTCCTGATAAGGCACCCAGTTAAGGCAGGCCTGGGCCAGGGTCTTGCCGCCGTCCACAGCTTTGCCTATGCCATAGCTGGCAAGCGCGATCGGATGTCGAGCACGTCGGCCTCCATCACTGTAGATCGATCCAATACGATCAAGAGCCAGGTCGAGCGGTACGCCGTTCTCCAGCAGAGCGGTCATGCTCTCGTACAGGCGGATACGCTCATTGCCTCCGAACTGGTTTCTGTAAAAACCATCTACAAGCCCAGACCAGGCATCCATCACCTTACTGAGCATGGACTTCTGCCTCAGGCGCTTCGGCATCCAGCATGTAGCTGTCAAAATCCAAAGGACCGACTACGGCCTCTGCCATGCGCGGGTCAATCAGCCCTGCATTGATCTTGATGAGCGTGTGGGCAACCTTCGTGATACCACCCATGTGCTTGACCCAATACTGGCGTGCAGCGCTTGGGCCATTCTTTCGGATCTCCTCCATGAACCGGTGGGTAGGGAGAAGAATCTCGGCGACAGCGGCCCTGCCGTTCACCCCGTCACGGCATAGAGAGCAACCCGGCCCAGCCAGATAGACCTGATCCAGCACGGTCATCTTTTCGAGCCGCTCGACCAGCTGCGGATCCAAGGTACTGATCTGGCTGCGCGCAGGCACGCGACACTTCTTGCACAGCGTTGGCAGCAGTGACTGGTTGATAAGGCCGACAATGAGTGTTGGGTCGGTGACCAGGCTTGTATCAGCCCCCATGTCGATCAGGCGAGGAATTGCTGCTACAGCGTTGTTGGTGTGCAGAGTCGATAAAACCAGGTGGCCGGTCATTCCCCCTCGCAGTGCCCCCTGAGCTGATTCAAGGTCTCGAATCTCCCCATACATCAGTATGTCGGGGTCGAGTCGCACGGAGTTTGTAATGGATTCTCCCCATGACTCATTGCTGCCAAGAGGGGACTGATTTGCACGCATCGGATATTCGGGCGGGTCCTCAACGGTCAGGATGTGTTTTGTGCCTTTACACTCTTCAGCCAGAAGGTTGATCTGCACCTGGAGCGACTTCGATTTCCCTGATCCAGTCGGACCGGTCAATATGATCACGCCGTAAGGAAGACTTCTAAGCCGCTTGAACAGCAAATTCTGTTCTGGCAGAAACCCCAGATCGTCGACGGACTGTTTCTCCTGATCGTCATAGATCAGCCGCAACACCATCAAAGGCCCTTCGACCAGAGGGCGCGTAGCGACACGGGCTCCGGACAGTCCCAATTGGTCGAGGAAGGTGCGAGCCATGCGCGCATCTTGTTTCAGTTCCGGTTGGTAGTAGCCCTCAGATTTGACGTCACACATCGAGTTGAATAGTGAAGAACAGAGCTCGTTTCCTACGGCGCTCTGGATCTGCCCGTACTCCCGCAAGAGACCGTCCTCACGAAACTTGATGTAGGTGATTTCGTGGCCAACGATGAAGTGAACGTCGGAAGCACGTCGTGCATGGGCCGCGCCGATGATACGAATCACCTCTTGTTGACGCTGGGTACTGTCTATAGATCCCGCGAAAGCTTTGCCCGCATTCTGATACAGCGACTTGATGTCGCTGAGCGTGCTGCTGATGGTTTGAAACGGCACGCCGGCTCGGTCCAGGCGGTCCATAAATGCCATCACATAAGGGTCGTGCATGTGCTGAGACGACACGAGCAATTCTGCTTCTTCAGCCTCTGGGGCAGGTGCTAACAAGGCAACGAGCTGACGCAACTCGCTGGTGATGTCCCCCCACCGCTGTCCCTCCGCAGTCAGGACGGCTCCGACCACGTCAGATTGCATGGCGATGGTGATCGGTTGCACGACTGCGGTCGGCCGGGCGACCTGGCGTGCCAACGGATCATCCTCAATGTCTGGCTCAATTCGTACCGCGCCGCTCATCGCTGCAACTCCTGCGACACGCTGGACAGCGGACTCATAGCCGAGGGTTGCCCCGGAGCTACAGGCTTGAGTGTCTGCAGTGACATTTGGGGCGCGTCAACCGAGCCACTTGGTGCCCGGGTCGAGAAACCTAATGGATATCGGCGTCCGTCATGGCCCAGTACCACGCTATCGAGGGACACGCTGATTACCTTGAACCCTCCTGGCAGCTCAGAATTGCCCACTGATGCATCGACCTCGAAACCACTTCCGTACAGTAACGTTGCATACAGAGCGTTATTCATCCTGAACACGGTCTTGACCACCGGCAACTGCGGTGTGCTGTTGCTGGCCGGGGCGGGCGTCGTGTAAGCGCTCTGCGTTACCTGAACCGGCGCAGACGTAGATGTCGATGTAGACGTCTCGCCACCGTTCACGATGTCTTCCTTCGCACGAGCTCGCGCCGCCTGTGCTGTGAAGAGCAGGGTTTCACTCTGCACTTGGGACAACTCACCAATGTTGATCCGGCTCAGGTCGTTGGGAGATGGGTCGGCAGCGACGGCCATGTTGCCGGCAGCCAGGCACGACAACAGAAGTGTCAGCAAAATGGAGGCGCGAGTGTTAATGCACATAGAGGTCACCTATGACGTTCCAGGTTAATTTGCCGTCTTGAAAGTCGGTTTTGATTTCACGCAGGCGCATTCCCGTGCTTTCCACGCCTTGAAGAACAGTCGCTGGCGGTAACAGGCTCGTGTAGCGGATCTCGAAGTGTCGATAATCCGGAGGCGGTGGTGGTGGAGGGGCTGGCTGGCCAGGCAAAGCTGGTGGCTGGACAACCGTCACAGGTACTTCCGTGATCTTGGGCTGGACGTTCTGGGCTTGCAGCCATGAAGTGATGCTGTCCAAGGCCTGCGTTGCCGGGCTCAGAACGTCATCACCCGCCAGCGGCAGCTCGAAGGTGAGCTTCACCGCGGCCATGTTGCCTTCGTCGTAGAACGCGGGCGTATCAGCAAAGTAGCCCGCCGTAGCGGCGCTGAAAGCGAGCGTGGTGCTGTTGCCGGTGCGGTTGTAGTTGGCCGACATCAGCGTTCCGTCGCATTTAGCTGAGACGAATAGCCATCCTTCGATTGCCGGTGGTAACTGGTCAATTGCGCCGTTACAGCCTCTAAGAAATACTGGGACAGAAGGCTGTTTTACCCACGGATGTACAAGCGCCTCGATCACAACTGGGGAGTTTGTTCGCTGGTTCAGGGCATCCAATTCGGCTTGCCTTGCCGCCTCTGCCGCTTGCTGCGCATGACGAGCAAGTTGCAGCTTATGTTCATTCCACTGGTGCCACCCAATCAGGCCGGCCACGACCAAGGCACCAATCACCCCGGCTTTCAGCAGTTCCTGTCTGGACAGGCCGAATGCCAGCGGTGTCAGCTTGTATTCGCGCTTGAGATTAGATGGCTGCAACAATGTTTCAGCGTCGAATTGTTCGCCACCGCGACCAAACTCCGGCGGGAGAAAAATCTTGTCGAAGCTCATCGAGCGGCTCAGTTGCTGAGCCACCTTCTTTTTTATTTCCTCACTGCTGCCTACCAGGTCTGCACCGGGTATGACCGCACCTCGGTACACTGCGACCAAGGCGTATCTATCCTCGGCGTCCTCGATCTTCCAGGCCGCCAGCCACGATGCGCCCAGCTGCCCGGCGAGTGCAGCTGCAAGGGAATACATACCTTTGACGGCACCGTCATTCTGCGAAACAAATCCAGCCTGAATCACCGACTCGGTATGCCTGATGGCCACGATGTCCATTTGCTGGGTGCGACCAAACTGGCGTGCTTCCTTCATGTAGCCGGTAAGGCTACCCAACGGGTGCCACAGCAGGCCTGTAACGAAAGATCGCCCGTGATAAGTCAGAATCTGAACTTTGCCATCGCTGGGCGTTGGGGGGCGCGTAGCGCGGTTTCGTATCAGAGAGAGCAGGTTCGCCATGTCAGTTGGTCACAATCGGGGTGATCAGCACTACCAGAACGCTTTTTGACGAGGTGCGCTTACGCCCACCTCCAAGCCCGAAGAATCCGGGGGAACCTGTGCCGATCTTGTCCGTGTTGTCGCTGAGCTCCTCAAAGCCCGACAGGATCAATGTCTGACCGCTGCGCAGCTTCACCTTCGGTGACAAACTTTTCGCATCGTAGTTGGGGATCTGGACGCTGGAGCCGTTGCTCGTGAATGGCTCAAAGGTAGGTTTGGAGCTCATATTGATCGATACCATGAGCAACATCTCGTCATCGTCCATCAAGCGAGGCTGCAGTGTCATGTTGAAGCCAGAGGTGATAGTGCCCGGAGTAATTGCCGTGCTGGAGCCCACTGACGCCGTGGTGTTGGTCTGAACCGATGGGATGTAGCCTTGGACGTTGCCGATCTGCAGCGGAGCAGGCTGCAGATTCAATGTGGTCACAGACGGCGATCGAACATTCGAGATCCGGGCCTGCTCTGCGATTGCCTGGATGATCGCGTTGGAACCTGCCCAGGCGGAGTTGGCCGTATCGACAATGCCGACAGAGCCAGAGATAGCGCTGGAGCTGATGCCTGGCACAGTATTCGACAGAGACAGGCCCCACTTTGTGCTCAGAGAGTTGTAGACGGCCGCCCAGTTCAAAGCCAGTTGATCGGTGTCGGTCAGCGTCGCCTCAAACACCTTCACATTGAACAGCACCTGTTGGGTGATCGCGTGGTTGGTCTTGGCCAGATAGGTCTCAACGTTCGAAAGCACGTCTGGCCGGTCAGTCACGGTCAACGTCCCGGTCGACGGTGACAGATACATGCGACCAGGCGGCGAGGTACTCAGCATGGCACTCACGTTGCTCTGGATGTCAGTCAGGATCGATGTGTTGAGCGTGACGGTCGTGCTCTGGTTGCTGCCCGAGTCACCCGAAACGCCTGAAGAGCTGCTGCCCGACGACGATCCGCTCGACGAGCCACTTCCCGAACCTGAGGAGGTGGTCATACCGGATCTGACGGTGCTTTTGATTTCCTGCACGTCTCCAAATGCGTAGACGTCAAACACCTTGGTGTCGAAATAGCTGACCTGCACTGACCGTGAGGTGGGATTGAATCGATAGGTGAGTCCCAGCCGCGCGGTGACCTCATCCAGCAGGCCCGAGGCTTTCCCTGTGAAGCGCAACCCACTGACGAGGTTTGGTGTCAGCATGGAAGCGAAGTCAGAACTTCTCCCCTGAGAGGCCTGCGCCAGGTTGGAGCCGCCCGTAATACCTGCAGGCAGCAACCCGGCCAGGCTGTCAGGGTTGGGGGCCGTGCTGATTGGAGGCGCATGGTTGCCCTGAGCAGGTGCATTAGCGTTCAGCAGGCCAGGATTGAGCGCGTCCGGCGAGACTAGGACAGGGATCCCGCACTGCCTGGAAATGTACTGGGCAATTTCAGCAATTCCGACACTGCCAGCAGGCCGGTAGGCGACCTCACAGTCATACTTGGATGGGATGCCTCGTCTCGCAGCAACTGGCTGCGTTGAAACCCAGGGTTTGTCGCTGAATATCACAGTGTCCCGACGTTCCTGTTGCTGCTTGCTACGCTGGATAGCCGCGTAACGGCCGGCAGAATCGGCGGTAGCCTCTGCCCTTGCAGCGGCTTCATCCACCCGTTGGACTGAGCAGGCTGATGCCGATAGAACAGCGAGACTCAGAGCGGTCTGACGCATGAAGGGCATGCTCATTTTTTCCTCTCCGATACGTGCAGAACCTGCTGACCATTGCCCTCATTACCGTCCACCACAAAGGACCGTTTGGCGTTGTCGTACAGTGGGAATATCTGCCTGACCGCCGAGCTGAAGGATCCTGTAAAACTCAACGGTGCTTCGATGGGGTAGTCCAAGTCTTCCGGCACCCAGATCACCTGCCAGCCGGCCCGTTTAGCCCAGTCCTCGACCGATTGACGCAAGGTACTGCCCACAGGCGCGTTCCACGTTTGCTGTGGCGCAACGGTTGCTACGGGTTTCGCTGCTGGTTCAGGTTTCGTCGGAGCCTGGCTGGTCGAAGCGATGCTCTTGGTGAGGGTGGTCTGAGATGTGGCGTTCGCTGGAGCCGCGCTGACAGGAGTCGGCTTTTGCTGTGTAGGGGTGCCTTCCTTGGCGGGGGTGCTGATGGATGCAGCTGGTTGCGCTTTTGCCTGCGTGAGGACCGTGGTTTGCGGTTGCCCTGCAGGCAATGTGTTCTTGCTGAATGGGGTTCCGGTTGCCGGGGCCGTTACAACGGTAACGGCTGGGGAGGTGCTGGCTACCGAGGTTGATCCAGTGCTGGACGGTTGGGTAGGTTGAGCCAGTGCCACAGGCTTTGACGACTCCGGCAGTTGGTAACCAGGCCGCAGTACAAAACAGACACCGCGTGTGACTTCGTTGACCTTGACCTGCCATGCCGGACCGGCAAGGACCTGCAGCGTGTTGCGCAGGCTCATTGGCCCAAGCTTATACTGGGCAGCAGGAAGAGGGCGTGTGAACAAGATGTTTACGTGACCCGTGCTCGGTGGGCACAAGGTGTAGCCTGAGCGGCTGACCACATACTGCATTGCATCCTGGACGGACGGATGCATGTTTGCGGGAATGCTGACGTCGATGATTTGGGCCATCAGATCGCGTTGCTCAGCTTCCGGAGCAGTATTCACCAGAGCGTAGCGACCATAGCGCACCATCGGCTCCTGGCCGGCCTTTGCGCCACTTGAGTACAGGTCTGGCGAGAGCAGCTCAGGATTCTGGCTGCTGTCGAAAGCAGGTCCAACCGGTTTGTCCGCTACAGACGTGCATCCTGCGAACAGCGCGAGTATGGAAAGTGTGAAAAGCTGCCTGATCATGTGTGCCTTGACCCCATTTCTTGATGGTGGCCAAGGTGCCAGCGCTTAGATTGCAAAGCACTGCTAAACCCTTAACGGATCGCTTCAGGTTATCCATGGTCGAGATGCATGAGGACGGAAGCGGTCCTCAATTACGCGACAACTCCACAGCTCAATGCATGCCTGTACCCATGCAGCACTTTTTGTATTTTTTCTTCGATCCACACGGACACGGGTCATTACGTCCGACATCCGCGCCAGAATTGGATGTTTGGATCACTCTTTCTGAAACGTGATCGAGGATGTGTAAGGTCTTCATTGCATGCTGAGCCATCTTTCGGCCCTCGCTTGTGAGGGGAACACTCGCATCAACGGCGATGATTGTCTCAGATGCAACTTGGCTGCGTTTTGTGTCAGCTCCGAAAATCAATATTTCCCTCGCCTTCTGATATTTGTACATCGCCACGCTTGCGTACAATTGCATGCAATCCCTCCGTGCCTCACGGTATTCCTGATATGACGCAAAGCTGTCATCCCAAGGGAAGAACAGGAATATGTACAAACGGTCTGGCTTGGCAGTGGACGGTGCTGTTCGCGCAGAGCGCATGCCTTTGGGCACCTGGTTGAACTTCTCGAACAAGGAAGATGCTAGAAAGCTGCTTGAATATAGGTTCTCAGAAGCCAGGATTTGAAGAGCATCTGAATGCCCAAGCAAAGGAACATCCTTGGCCTCTCCCACACATGCACCAGTAATGGCATCAGCGAACCGAGCAATGATCTGGTTCCAGAGCTTTGCGTTTTTCTTGTGGGCATGGCGGAGCGCGTATGCAACAGTCTGCCTGTAATATTTCCATTCCCCTTCTGGGATCCTGAAGCAGTG
>Ga0182233_1000091_pt1 | contig 17197 bp, 11 predicted proteins | sample G6R1MG_31_FD_129664 | JGI IMG/M metagenome (GOLD analysis project Ga0182233, IMG submission 129664) | Miscanthus phyllosphere microbial communities from Michigan, USA - G6R4_NF_07NOV2016_LD1 MG | ecosystem: Host-associated > Plants > Phyllosphere > Phylloplane/Leaf | place: USA: Michigan... | reverse complement strand
TAATCTTATAATTGTCGGCCTCGGCAAACACCACACGGCGCGGCCCCGAGCGGGCGGCCGACGTAATGCGGTTCATTAGCTTCTGGTTCACGCCGAGGCGGGCGCGCAGCTCGTCTTCGTAGGCCGTCCAGTCGGTGATGTCGCGGCGAGCCACGCCGCTTGCCATCGCGGCCTTAGCCACGGCCGGCGACAGCGTGGTGATGAGGCGCGGGTCGAGGGGTTTGGGAATGAGGTAGGTGCGGCCGAACGCCAGCGTGTTGTCGCCGTAGGCTTTGTTTACCATGTCGGGCACGGGCTCCTTGCTCAGCTCGGCCAGGGCGTGCACGGCGGCCAGCTTCATGGCCTCGTTGATTTCGGTAGCCCGCACATCTAGGGCGCCCCGGAAGATGTAAGGGAAGCCCAGCACGTTGTTGACCTGGTTGGGATGGTCCGAGCGGCCGGTAGCCATAATCAGGTCGGGCCGGGTGCTCATGGCCAGGTCGTAGCTGATTTCGGGGTCGGGGTTGGCCAGCGCAAATACGATGGGGTTGTCGGCCATTTTCAGCAGCAGCTCGGCGGGCAGCACGTTGGCCGCCGACAGCCCCAGGAACACGTCGGCCCCTTCGAGCGCCTCGGCCATCGTGCTAATAGGCCGCTGGGTAGCGAAGCGCATCTGTAAGTCGGCCAGGTTGGTGCGGCCGGCATTGATAACGCCGTCTTTGTCAAAAACTACCACGTTTTCGAGCTTCACGCCCAGCTCTAGGTACAGGCGCAGGCACGAAACGGCCGCCGCCCCCGCGCCGCTCACCACCAGTTGAATCTCGTCGATTTTCTTGCCCACAATTTCCAGCGCGTTCAGCAGGGCCGCCGACGTAATGATGGCCGTGCCGTGCTGGTCGTCGTGCATCAGCGGGATGTTCATTTTATCCCGCAGCTCGGTTTCGATGCGGAAGCACTCCGGCGCCTTGATATCCTCCAGGTTAATGCCGCCAAACGTGGGCTCCAACGCCTTCACGATGCGAATAAACTCGTCGGGGTCTTCGGCATCAATCTCAATATCGAAGCAATCGATGCCCGCAAACTTCTTGAACAGTACGCCCTTACCTTCCATTACCGGCTTCGAGGCGGCCGGCCCAATGTTGCCGAGGCCCAGCACGGCCGTGCCGTTGGAGATAACCGCCACGAGGTTGCCCTTGGCCGTGTACTTATACACGTCGTCGGGGTTTTTGGCGATTTCCTTGCAGGGCTCGGCCACGCCCGGCGAGTAGGCCAGGGCTAGGTCGAGCTGGGTGCTCACGGGCTTGGTGGGTACTACCTCGATTTTGCCTTGGGGGCTCTGCTCGTGGTAGGCGAGCGCGTCTTGCGGATTGATTTTGAGCATGGTGGGAAGTTGGGGCAAACCAAAACGGCCGCGAACCAATCGCGGCCGTTCGGCAAAACTACGGCTTATTCGGTGGGCATTACCCGCCTACTACTAGCTTTTGGCCCAGTTTTACCTGGTCGCTAGCCAAGTGATTGAGGCGTTTTAGTTCGGTCAGCGTTAGCCCAAAGCGCTTGGCAATGCTGAAAAGCGTGTCGCCGGGCTGCACGGTATGCGTTTCGAGTTTGGGGCTGGCGGGGCTGACTTTGGTATGGCGCGGGGCGGCCGCCTGCGTTGCTACGGCGGGCAGCGCGGTGGCATCGGCCGGGGCGGCCAGGCGCAGCTGCTGCCCGGCCAGCACGTTTTCGGTCGTCAGCTTATTCCACGCCTTGAGCTGCTCGATGCTGACGCCCTGCGCCTGCGCTACCTTAGAAAGGTTGTCGCCTGGCCGCACGGTGTAGAGTGCGGGCGCAGTTTCAGATTTCTCCTCCTTAGGTCGGCGGGTTTCGGCTGGCGTGCGGCCGGCCCGGCCTTCGGTGGGCGCGGCCCCGGCGCGGCCAGGGCGAGCAGAGGCCACCGCGTCATCCGGCGTCGAGTCGAGTTCGGTAGCACCTAGGCCGGCCACCGCATCGGGCTGCCGCCCAGCGGTGCGCGAGCTTTCGCGGCGCTTGGCAGCGCGCGCCGGCTGCGCAGCGGGCGGGGCTAGCGCAGTGGCTCCCAGCGTAGCGTCGGTAGCCGTCGAGTCGGCGGGCAGCCCTAGGCGCGTGGCGGCAGCAGCTTTGGCCGCCGCCGCCGCCTGCGCGATGGACAGGCGACGCTGAGCGGCGGCCCTGGCCGCCAGCTGCTTTTTCACGCGAGCCAGCTCTTGCGCCTGTGCTATCTCGCGGGCGGCACGCTCCTGGGCCTGGCGGGCGTAGCGGGCATTGGCAGCGGCCAGCAGCTGCATGGTGCTGTCGGTAGCCACCGCTTGGCGCAGCGTTGCCACTGTAACGGGCGGCGGCGCGGCGGCGGCTGTTAGGGCTTGCTCGACCCGCGGCACGGCCGGGGTAGGAGCGGGCACTAGCACTACCAACTGGCGGCCGGGCTTCAGCGCTTGGTCTTTGCGCAGGCTATTCCACTTGCGAAGCTGGGCCGGGCTCACGTGGTATTTCTCGGCTACGGTAGCCAGGGTTTGCCCCCGGCGCAGCGTGTAGCTGAGGCGGCGCGAGCGGGGCGCGGCTACCTCCGCACCGGTAGTGGTAGCCTGGGCGAGCGTGCCGGCCGTAGGCCAGGGCTCTACGCCATCGAGGCGGGCGAGCAGCGGCGCCAGCGGGCGCGGCAGCTCGGCGGTGGGCTGGCAGTAGGCTAGCAGCGTAGCGTGGTCAACATCGCCTAGGTGCTCGCGCGCCGCCGTCGGAAACCGCAGCACGTAGGGCCGGTAGCCGGCCGGCAGGCCAGCGCGGCGCAGCTCGGGGTTGTAGCGCAGCAGGGCCAGCGAGTCGGAGTACCCCAGGGCGCGGCTGAGGCGGCGCAGGTCGAGGGCTTGCCCGCGCAGCGAGAGGGTGTCTAGCTGCTCGTAGTGTTGGTAGCGCAGTGAGGGGCTGTGCAGGTCGTGCTCCTTCGCATAGGTCATCGCGTACATGATGGCCGTGAAGGTGGGCACGTAGTTGCGCGTTTCGGCGGGCATGTGCGGGTACATATCCCAGAAGTTGTGCTTGCCCGTTTTGCGGATTACCCGCTGCACATTACCCGTGCCCCAGTTGTAGGCCGCCAGCACCAGCTCCCAGTCGTGGAAGGTGCTGTACAGCGAGCGCAAGTAGCGGCAGGCGGCTTCGGTGGCTTTTTCGGGGTGCATACGCTCATCTACCCATTCGTCGCGCTTCAGGCGTAGGTCGCTGGCGGTAGGGGGCATAAATTGCCATAAGCCCACGGCGCCCACTCCCGACTTGGCCGCGGGAAGGAGGGCCGACTCTACCACCGACAAATATTTTAGCTCGTCGGGCAGGTGGTATTGCGCCAGGTATTTTTCAAACAGCGGGAAGTAGAAGTCGCGGCGCTCCAGCACCCGCTGGGTATAGCCGCGCTGGCGCTCCGTAAAGAGCCGCACGTAGGCCATCACCGCGTTGTTGAACTGGTGCGGGGCTTCCGTTTCGAAGCAGCTCATGCGGTCGCCCACTAGCTCTTGCAGCGTGGTCGGGGTTTGCAGCCAGGCCAGGCGGGCCGAGTCTACGGCGGGCTCGGTGAGGGGCTCCGCCGCCAGCGAGTCGATAGTAGCGGCGGGTAAGTCAACTACTTGGCGCACAGTGTCCACCGGCAGGGTGCGGACGGGGCGGGGCGTGTGCTGGGCCGCGGCCGGCAGTGCACCTAGTGCCAGCGCCCACCCGAGCAACCGGCCCGTCAAACCACCCCGCAGAGCAGGGCGCTTGGCCAACGCGGGTACTTGGTGCAATACTTTCATCAAGCTAAGGTAAAATACAAGTTATGAACAGCCTAACTGTTAGCAAAGCTTGCTAAAAAAACTGACTGACTACGCAGCAGCCCACTACGCAGTCAGTCAGTTCAATGTTTGCAACCTAGGCGCCTGCCCCGGTAAATTAGGCCTGGCGCTGGCCAGGCTCGTGTGCCGCGCCTAGCTGCCAGCGGGCACGGCCGTGAGCTCGTTGGCAAAAGCCAGCAGGTCGGCCTCCCGGAAGGCGCCACTTAGCACCTGCAAGCCAATCGGTAGGCCTGCGGCGTCTTGTCCGGCCGGAATAGAAATAGCCGGTACGCCCGACAGCGAGGCCTGCACCGTGAAAATGTCGGCCAGGTACATCGATACCGGGTCTTGTTTTTCGCCAATCTTGAAGGCCGTAGTAGGAGTGGTGGGCAGCACCAAAAAGTCGTACTGGCGCAGCAGCTCGTCGGTCTTTTCCTTAATGAGCCGCCGCACACGTTGCGCCTTGGTATAATACGCATCGTAGTAGCTAGCGCTCAGTACGAACGTGCCCAGCATGATGCGCCGCTGCACCTCGGGCCCGAAGCCCTGCGCCCGCGTTTTTTTGTACAGCGACTCTAGGTCGGTGGCATCCGGGGCACGGTAGCCGTACTTCACGCCATCAAAGCGCGAGAGGTTGGAACTGGCCTCCGCCGTCGTGAGAATATAGTACGTCGGAATCATCTCGTCGAGGTACGGGAAGTCCACGGCTTCTACTACGTGGCCCTGGCTACGCAGCGTACCTAGGGTGCTTTCGAGAGCATCGTGCACCTCGGGCTGCAAGCCCGGCCGCTCGATGGCCTCTTTGAGGTAGCCAATGCGGTAGTGGGGCAGGGGCTCGAGTAGCGCGCTATAGGCGGGTACGGGCTGCTGGCTAGCGGTGCTGTCCATGCCATCGGGGCCGGCCATTACTTCGAGCCGGCGCGCGGCATCCTCTACCGAGTGCGTAATCGGCCCAATCTGGTCGAATGATGATGCAAACGCCACCAGCCCGTAGCGCGAGATGCGCGAGTAGGTGGGCTTGAGGCCGATGACCCCGCAAAAAGCGGCTGGCTGGCGCACCGAGCCGCCTGTGTCGGAGCCTATCGAGGCTAGGCACATATCGGCCTGCACCGCCACGGCCGAAGCCCCCGACGAGCCACCCGGCACCCGGCTGGGGTCTTGGGCATTGCGAGCGGGGCCAAAGGCCGAGTTTTCGTTCGAGCCGCCCATGGCAAACTCGTCGCAGTTCTGGCGCCCAATAAAGATGGCGTCTTCATCCAGCAGCCGCTGCACGGCCGTGCCCGTGAAGAGCGACTTAAATCCGTCGAGGATGCGGCTGCTGCTTTGCAGCGAGTGGCCCTGGTAGGCCAGCACATCCTTGAGGCCGATGACCATGCCGGCGAGGCGGCCGGCCGTGCCCTGGGCCAGCTTTTCGTCCACGGCGGCGGCTTGCTGGCGAGCTTCATCGGCCCACACCTCCAGAAAAACATTCAGCTCAGCATTGCGCTGGGCGATGTTATCGAGGTAATACTCAACGAGCTGGCGGCAGGACGTGGTGCCCGCCGCCAGCTCGCGCTGGATTTCCGAAAGGGAAGAAAAAAGAGGTTTCAAATCTTATGCGTCAGGTGATGGCTGGTCGAGGCGCGGCTTGTTGGCAGGCGCACTCCCCGGCAGGGGCGTGTCGTGCGCATGCGGCGCGGGAGCCGCGGCGGGCGAATTTACATCATGCGCGGCATTGTACACCGGGTGCACGGGCTCGTAGGCGGCTGGTGCGGTGGGCGGCACGTGGCCATACTGCGGCTGCGACGGGTCGTAGGGCTGCTGGTAGGGCGCCTGCTGCTGCGGGGGGTATTGGTTAGGATACTGGTTAGCGCGGGGCTGGCCAGCGTTCTCAAACTCGTTGCGAATCTCGCTGCTGGCGTCTTTAAACTCCCGGATGCCCTTGCCGAGGCCCCGCGCCAGCTCTGGGATTTTGTTGGCCCCAAAGAAAATGAGGATGACGACCATAATCAAAATCAGTTCGGAGCCGCCGATATCACCTAGAAAAAGCAGGGAAGAAGTCATAAGAGAAAAAAGTAAAGCGAAATACTAAAAATACCTGCCCGCAACTAAGCTGCCGGGCCGTTGGGGTTGTAAGGAGCCGCCGGAGGGGTTTGGGTTGCCTGGCCCGGCTGACCGTAACCAGGCTGCGGCTGGGCATAGGGCGGCTGGGGCTGGGCGTAGGGTGGTTGTGGCTGGGCGTAAGGCGGCTGGGGCTGGCCGGCATACTGGTTGGGCTGGCCGTAGGGCGGCTGAGGAGTGGTAGGTGCCTGGTAGTTGGGTCGCTGCTGCTCGTTGCTAGCGTCTTTAAACTCGCGCACGCCTTGGCCCACACCCCGGAACAGCTCGGGAATGCGCTTGGCACCGAAGAACAACACCAGCACGAAGATGATGAAAATGATAGTCTTCGGATTGCTGATGAACAGCAGGGAGAGAGTGAGCATGGGCGAAGAAGCTAGGTAGCCGTAGCGAGTGGAAAAAGTGGAAGCCAGTATACGATTAAAAGTAGGCAACTGGACTGCGACAAAGGTACCAGTTAAGTTGGTTTTGGCTGGCAGCTACACCTAGCACAACCCAAAGCAATCGCCCAGACCGCAGCGGCTAGCTGCTAATAAATGGGTTAGGCCTACCAGCGAAAAATTGGGGGAGAGATTGTTCGCGGCAAATAATTGATTGAATGTTAGCATCCATATACGAAGCATTCGCCCATTAGAATAGTAAATTCAGCGAAAAGATTCAGTTTTACTGCGTATATGTCATTCAAAACCGCCAACTTTGTACCGGTTAGCAACCTGATACTGTAATCGTCCATTGGTCGATTCGGGAAAAGGAAGTTGGCTAAGTTTGTTTTCATAGCTCAGAAAGACACCGGGTCGTGCCCGGTGTTTTTTTTTGGCCACTACCCCACCGTTGCCGAGTTATTCCGCCGTAGCTGATGCCCTTCTATCGCATACAGCACGCATACAAACGCCAGCGGGAGCCCTAATCCCGTTGCGTATCCGGCTATTCCGTGCATTCTATCGATAGCCGCTTGGCCAGCCACCACCAACCCCACAGCCCCGAGCAGCCATAGTAATAACCGGCCCACTGGGTAGGGTACCGGAAAGTGCCGCTCGCCCAGCCACCAGCACAGCGCCGCCATCATGAAGTAGCAGGCTAGGGTGGCCCAGGCGCAGCCTACGTATCCTAATACGGGTATCAGCAAAAAGTTGAGCACGATAGTAAGCACTGCCCCCGCCGCCCCAATGTAGGTGCCATAATAGGTTTTATCGGTGAGCTTAAACCATACCGATAGGTTGTAGTATACCCCTAGGAATAGATTGGCTAACAGTAGGATAGGTACTACGCTTAGTCCTGTGAGGTACACCGGGCGCCGTAAAAATAGAGGTGCTATCCAGCTGAGGTTGAGGCTAACAGCTACAAAAATGAAGGCGCAGCACAGCGTAAACCATTTCAGTACCAAGGCGAAGGTGGCGGGGGAGTTTTTATCCGTGCTTTGGGCAAAGAAGAATGGCTCGGCCGCGTAGCGGAAAGCCTGGATAACTAGCGACATGAAGATGCTGAGCTTGTAGCAGGCCCCGTACACGCCGGCCGCGCCTAGGGCATCGAGGCCAGAGTAGAAGCCGGCTGGTAGCCAGGCTGGTAGCATCAGGCGGTCAAGCGTTTCGTTGACCATGCCCGCTAATCCCATCAATAGCAGTGGGAGCGAGTAAGCCAGCAGCGGCCGCACAAACGGCATCGCTGGCCAGTGGAAGCGAAAATCCAATAGCTCGCGCCCCAGTAGCAATAGAGTGAAGGCCGAAGCGGCTAGGTTGCTCAAAAACACGTAGCCCACTCCTAGGTCGGGGTTGTACACCGCTGCCACCAGTGGGTGCAGACTTGCCAGTGCCGAGCCAGTTGAGGCTTGCAGCACGGCGGGGCACAATACGATGAAGAACAGGTTTAACCCAATATTGACTAAGATGTTAGCTAATCGAATGCCTGCAAATTTACGGGCCTTATTCTCAAGCCGCAGGCGCGCAAAGGGCAGTGCCGCCACCGCATCTAGCCCCAGGATGAGAGCCATCCAGGTGCCGTATATCTCATGGCCGGGCGGCACGTGCAGCAGGGCTAGCAGTGGCCGCGCCAGCAGCACCAGCAGGGCTGTGAGCCCCACGCTGCTCACCAGCAGCAAGCTTAGCGTGCGGTCGTAGAGGTCGCGGCGGTCGGTGCCCGGCCGGTTGGCAAAGCGAAAAAAGGTAGTTTCTAGCCCGTAGGTAAACACCACGTTCAGAAACGAAACATAAGCATAGATACCCGTAACTACCCCAAACTCCGACGCCGCGAAGTGCCTAGTGTACACGGGCGTGAGTAGGTAGTTGAGCACCCGCCCCACAATGCTGCTTACGCCATAGATGGCCGCTTGCGAAGCCAACTTTTTGGCAATACTCATTCGATGAAATCAAAAATCAAAAATGCGAATCAAAGTCAACTGCTTCGGTATCTAACCTGTGAGTAAGCAGTAGTTTATGTTGAAGTCACACTAATTAATTTCCTTTAAATATGGCGGCCCGCTTCTCTAAAAAAGCGGCCGTGCCTTCGCGGAAATCCTCGGTACCAAAAGCGTGGCCGAAGGCCGCGGCCTCGGCGGTGTAGCCAGCCTCGCCACCTTGGTCAAAATACGTATTGACGCACCCAATCGTGAGCCCAATGGCCACCGGTGCTTTGCTCAATATCTTAAGCAATAAGGTTTTACTGAAAGAAAGTAGCTCGGCCTGCGGCACCACGTGGTTGGCTAGGCCCAAGCGTAGGGCCTCATCGGCTTTCACTTGGTCGGCAGTTAGCAGTAGCTCCAGGGCTTTGCCTTTGCCCACTAGCTGCACTAGGCGCTGGGTGCCGCCGTAGCCAGGCAGCAGCCCTAGGTTCACTTCGGGCTGGCCAAAGCGGGCGTGCTCGGCGGCCACCCGAATGTGGCAGGCCATGGCCAACTCGCAGCCGCCCCCTAGGGCAAAGCCATTGACGGCCGCCACTACAGGCTTATGGCTGGTTTCAAACTCTCGGAATACCGCCTGGCCGCGCGCGGCGGCGGCTTGTGCCGCCGGGCCGCTCAGCTGGGCTAGCTCGGCAATGTCGGCCCCGGCCACAAAGGCCTTTTCGCCGCTGCCCGTCAGCAAAATGCCGCGCACAGCCTCATTTTGGCGCGCCTGAGCGATAGCCTGCCCCAGCTCGGTAATGGTGGCCGCATTGAGGGCATTGAGTTTCGTGGGGCGGTTGACCGTAAGAGTGAGAATGCCGGTGGCAGAATCTAGGTCGTAGAGCAGGTTGTCGAAAGAAGGGGCCATAGGAGAAACCAGTAAGCACAAACGGCCCCAAAGGTACGTCTTGACCGATGGCACCGCGGCGCCCTAAATCATACTGCTGGCTTAGGGCTAAAAAATAAGTAGTTGTGTAGAAAAATATAGGACATTTCCTGCATATTGCGGTGGTGTTTATCAGATTTGCCTAGCCAGGCAGTTAAGTACACTCGCCGCATTAAGCCGATTCGATAGGCACCTAAGTTTCTTCTCACTCTTTTTTTCTACTCTTTTATGAGCATCGTTTCCGAATTTAAGGAGTTCATTTCTAAGGGCAATGTGCTCGACTTGGCAGTCGGGGTAATCATTGGCGCGGCTTTCGGTAAAATCGTTTCCTCCCTGACCGATGACATTTTAATGCCAGTACTCGGCTTGGTCGTTGGTAAAATGGATTACTCCACCATTACCCTAGGGCCGATGAAGGTCGGTCTGTTTATCAACGCGATACTAAACTTCTTCATTATTGCGTTCTGTATTTTTCTTATTGTGCAGGCTGCCAATAAGTTTAAACGCCCTGCGCCAGTAGTTGTGGTAGAGCCCCCAGCACCAGTGGCTACCAAGGAGGAGGTGCTGCTAACCGAAATTCGCGACGCGTTGCGGGCTCGCAGCTAACTTCGCTTTGGCCGCGGCTGTTCGCTTGGCGGTTGCAATGTCTGTTCAGCTGGTTCGGAACTTAATAAAGCCGGCCGGCAGTTAGCGCCGTACCCTCAATAACCGTTTATTCATCATTGTTTCACGTGCAAAATTTGCTTACTGCTGGGTTGCTGGCTGGCTCCTTTCTCTTGCTGGGCACTATAGATGCTCAGGCGCAGTCGTCGGCACCTAGCACCCCGGCTGCCGGCGAAACGCCACCTCCCAAGTCTATTGACCCAGCGCGCACGCGCCGGCAGCAGCAGATGACGCCTGAGGAAGCGGCCCGCGACCAGCAGCTACAAATACTAGAGTCTCGCACCGGTAATACCAGCTTCGGGGCCAGCAGCGGCGGTACCTATCGCCAGTATGACAAGGGTAATGGCTCTTTCACAGTGCGAAAATTCAAAGCGATGCGTGGCCAGGAAAATAAGCGCGGGCTGGGTCACCAGGCCCCGGGTAGCGTCACCAAAGGCCAACCGTTGGTGCACAATCACGGCCGCAAGAAGAAGTTTCTATTCTTCTAAACCGCAGCTTTAGACGGTTGTAGATGCATTTGCTCCGCAAATTGACTAGTCAAATTATAAATACAAAAAAGAGCCGCCCTTCTTGGGCGGCTCTTTTTTGTTGGTAGATTTCAGCTGAATAGTCAGCTTGCGAAGCAAGCGTATCTACGGTTAGAGCTTGCGCTTAATTTCTTGTTCTTCGAAGCCCTCAATATTATCGCCCTCTTGGAGGTCGTTGAAGCCTTTGATAGAAATACCGCACTCGTAGCCTTGGCGAACTTCTGACACATCGTCCTTGAAGCGTTTAAGGTCCTGAATGTCGCCGGTGTATTGCACGATGCCATCGCGCACTACCCGCACGCGGGTTTTGCGGGTCAGCGTACCGTCCGTCATCATACAGCCAGCAATGGTACCAACCTTGGTGATGTTGAACACTTGGCGAACTTCGGCGTTGGCCGTCACTACCTCGTGTAGCGTTGGGGCCAACATGCCTTCCATCGCGTCCTTCACCTCGTTGATGGCGTTGTAGATGATGGAATACAGGCGCACGTCGATTTGCTCCTGCTCGGCCAAGCGGCGAGCACTTTGCGAGGGCCGCACTTGGAAGCCGATGATGATGGCATCGGAAGCCGAAGCCAACAGCACGTCGCTTTCCGAGATGGCACCCACGCCTTTGCTCAGGATGTTTACCTTCACCTCGGGCGTGCTCAGTTTCAGCAGCGAGTCGGAAAGTGCTTCTACCGAACCGTCCACGTCACCTTTTACCAAGATGTTGAGCTCTTTAAACGAGCCGATAGCCAAGCGGCGACCAATTTCGTCGAGAGTAATGTGCTTCTTGGTGCGGATGCTCTGCTCGCGGGCCAGCTGCTGGCGCTGGGTGGCTAGTTCGCGGGCTTCACGCTCCGTTTCCATCACCTGGATGCGGTCGCCGGCCTGCGGAGCCCCCGTGAGGCCAAGTACCTGCACCGGCGTAGCTGGGCCGGCTATCTTTTTCTTCTTGCCGCGGTAGTCGGTCATTGCCTTTACGCGGCCATAGTGCGGGCCAGCCAGTACGATGTCGCCTACGTTGAGCGTACCAGTTTGCACCAGCACAGTAGTTACATAGCCTCGGCCTTTATCTAGCTCGGCTTCGATTACCGTGCCGATGGCGTTCCGGTCAGGGTTGGCAGTAAGTTCGAGCAGTTCGGCTTCGAGCAATACCTTTTCTAGCAAGTCTTCGACCCCCAGACCCGACTTAGCCGAAACTTCCTGGCTCTGGTACTTGCCGCCCCATTCTTCTACCAGGATATTCATCTGCGAAAGCTCTTCGCGGATTTTCTCGGCATTGGCGGTGGGCTTATCAATCTTGTTGAGCGCGATAATAATCGGTACCCCCGCAGCTTGCGCGTGGTTGATGGCCTCCTTGGTTTGAGGCATCACCGAGTCGTCGGCCGCAATTACGATAATGGCAATGTCCGTCACCTTCGCACCACGGGCACGCATAGCCGTAAAGGCTTCGTGACCAGGCGTGTCGAGGAAAGTAATGGGCGAGCCCGACTTCGTCGTAACCTCATAGGCACCAATGTGCTGCGTAATACCGCCGGCTTCGCCTTTGGCCACGCTTGCGCTCCGGATGTAGTCGAGCAACGACGTTTTGCCGTGGTCTACGTGACCCATGATAGTCACGATGGGTGCCCGCGGCTGCAAGTCCTCGGGGGCATCGCTCATGTCGATGGCCTCCTCGTCTTCCTCAGCCGAGAGGAATTCTACGTCGTAGCCAAATTCGTCGGCAATAACCGTAATGGCCTCGGCATCGAGGCGCTGGTTAATTGACACGAACATACCCATACCTAGGCACACCCGAATCACCTCATTCACGTTCACGTCCATCAACGACGCAAGGTCGTTAGCTGAGATGAACTCGGTGAGCTTGAGAGTTTTGGCATCAAGCTCGTTCTGAGCACGCAGGGCTTCGCGCTCTTCGGCGGCCATGCCACGCTTGTCGCGGCGGTAGCGGGCGCGGTTGGCAGCGGCGTTGTTTTTGCCGCCGCTTAGCTTGGCCAGCGTAGCCTTGATTTGCTCCTGAATCTGCTTGTCGTTCTGCTCGGGCGTGAGCGCGGGCTGCGGTGCCCGGTTGTTGCCCTGGCCTTGGCCGCCGGGGCGGTTGTTCTGGCTGGGGCGGTTGCCTTGGCCCTGACCCCCGGGGCGGTTGCCACCTTGGCCTTGCTGGCCCGGAGCACCGGCGGGGCGATTGCCTTGGTAGCCGCCACCTTGCTGGCCCGTGCCAGGGTTAGTGTTAGTGCCACCACCCGGCTGGCCAGGGGCAGGTAGGCGCTGGCGCTTCTTCTGGTTGTTATTGGTGCCGACGCCGCTCTTGCGCACATCAGAGGAGGCAACGGGACGCGGCCCGCGGCCACCAGGCCCACGGCGGCTCGAGTCTACCGGCAGCTGGATTTTGCCCAGCACGGTCAGGCCCTTTAGCTGGTCAGCCTTGGCAGTGATGGTGCCTTCCTCGGCAGCTGGTGCCTCGGCCGGAGCCGCTGAAGCCACCGGCGTTGCTGGTGCCGAAGGAGCTGCTGGCGCCGCTGGTGCAGAAGGAGTAGGGACGGCCGGAGTAGCAGCTACGGGAGCCGGTGCTGCTGCGGCTGGCACAGCGGGGGGCGTCGAGGCAACTGGGGTAGCCGGCGTTGCTACTACTGGGGCAACAGGCGTTGCTGTCACTGGGGCAGGCGTTATCTTGGCAGCTACTGGCTGCGTTGCTGGCGCAGCAGTAGGCTGAACTGGAGTCGGAGTCGGAGCTACTGTTGCCGGAGCAGCCTGCGGCGCTGGAGTTGCAGCTTGCGTAACCACGGGGGCCGGGGCCGGCGTAGCCGGGCGCGGGGGAATCACACGGCCCTTGCTATCCAGCTCAATCTTACCTAGGACTTTCAGGCCAGGCGTTTTGGGTGCTTCAGCCACTGGCGCCGGAGCTGTTGGAGTGGGCGCTGGTGCCGATGGGGCAGCAGCAGCTGGCGCCGCCACGGGAGCAGCCGCTGCTACAGGAGCCGCCACAACTGGGGCTGCCACCGGGGCAGGAGCAGGCGTGGGCGCCGGCTTAGGAGCCGGGGCGGGAACGACGGGCTTGGCCACGGCAGCTTGTGCCTGGGCGTTTAGCTCGTTTTGGCGGCGGGCCTGGGTGTGGCGCTGCGCTTCTTGCTTGTCCTGCGCTGAGGCAGCAAATTCTTTTTCCAACAAAGCCACCTGCTCGCCAGTGAGCTTGGTGGTAGGCTTATTTTCGACCACGATGCCCTTGCGGGAAAGGGTCTCGACGGCCCGGTCGATACCAATGTTCAGGTCTTTGGCCGCCTGAATAAGCCGTTTCGGGGTTGCTTCCGCCATTCTATAAAGTCGCGAACGATGCGTTCTTGGGTGCAAAGGTAAAGATTAAATCTGGCCAGCAGGCTATAAACCAAGCCTACTGGCTCGATTTAATAATAACCCTGCGGGCGGTTGGCCCCGGCCCTCATTGGGCGGCCGGGGCGCTGTCGGGGTTGGCCGAAGCTGCCGGAGCAGCCTCGTCGGTCGGTAGGTCGTCGTCGTCCGCAAATTCTTGGCGGATAATGCGGTACACATCATCCACCGTTTCTTCTTCCAGCTCGGTGCGGCGCACAATGTCGTCCTTCTTGACGGCCAATACGGCGCGGCCAGTGTCGAGGCCAATCTTTTTGAGCTCGGTGATTACCCAAGCGTCAATTTCGTCGGTAAACTCGTCGAGGGCGATGTCTTCTTCGTAGTCCGTCGCTTCGCGGAAAACGTCGATTTCCATGCCCACCAACCGCGAGGCCAGCTTGATGTTGGCGCCGCCCCGGCCGATGGCCAAGCTAACTTGGTCGGGTTTCATGAACACGGAAACGCGGCCAGTTTGTTCACTGATTTTCATCGAGCCTACCTTGGCCGGCGAAAGCGCGCGGGCAATGAACAGCTCCAGGTTATCGGTGTAATTGATGATGTCGATATTCTCGTTCATCAGCTCGCGCACTACCGGGTGAATGCGGCTGCCCTTCATACCTACGCAGGCACCTACCGGGTCGATGCGCTCGTCGTAGCTTTCTACAGCCACTTTGGCGCGCTCGCCAGGCTCGCGCACCACGTTTTTAATGGTAATGAGACCATCAAAAATCTCGGGTACTTCCTGCTCAAACAAGCGCTCGAGGAAAGCGGGCGCGGCGCGGCTCAGAATAACCTTGGGCGTGCCGTTTACCACATCGACGCGGTGCACGACGGCGCGCACGGTGTCACCCTTGCGGTAGCGGTCCTTGGGGATTTGCTCGCTCTTGGGCAGTACCAGTTCGTTTTCGTCCTTGTCTAGGATAAGGGCCTCGCGGCTCCATACCTGGTACACTTCGCCGGTGATGATTTCGCCTACTAGGTCCTTGTATTTCTGGTACAAGTTGTCGCGCTCCATGTCCTTCACGCGCTGAATCAGCGTCTGGCGGGCCAGAAGCACGGCCCGGCGGCCAAAGTCCTCAATTTTGATGGGCTCGGCTACCGATTCACCAATCTCAAAATCGGGCTCAATTTTCTGGGCTTCGTTCAGCGGAATCTTATCGAGGTCCCAGATGTCCTCCGAGTCGTCGTCCACGATTTCGCGGTTGCGCCAAATCTCTAGGTCGCCGTTGTCGGGGTTAACGATGACGTCGAAGTTAGAGTCATCCTCAAACTTTTTGCGAATCATCGTCCGAAACACGTCGTCGAGAATGGACATCATCGTGGGCCGGTCGATGTTGCGGCTCTTGGCGAATTCCTGGAAGTTCTCGATGAGCATCCGGGCGTTCAGGTCGGCCGCCGCGGCGGCAACCTCTTGCGGGCTAGGAGTGACTTTTTTAGCCATGAGAGATAGATAAAAGCGTAAAAGCGTCCTAAACGGCCATTCACTAATCGGCCCGGCACAGCCGGGCGTATCGGCAAAATCCGTTTAATCCGTTATAATCTGCGGGCTATTTGAAAGAGATAACAACGGTGGCCTCCTTTATGTCCCCGAAAGGAATGAAGGCGGCGGGTAACGTTGTTTTTTTGGTCTTGACTTTGATAACTTCTTCCAGCTCAATGCCTTCTTCGGTAACGGCCGTAAGTGGGCCCATTTTCTCAGAGCCGTCTTGCAGCTTCAGCGCGAGGCTGCGGCCGATGTGGCGCGTATACTGGCGCGGGTCAGTAAGGGGCTGGTCGGCGCCGGGCGAGGTCACCTCCAGCGAATAGGCCGCTTCCTCGCCGTAGGCTTCTTCGAGGCCGCGGTTGAGGCGGCGCGTTACCTGGGCGCACTCCTGAATGCCGAGGCCGTTGGGGCCATCGAGGGTGGCGGTGATTTTGGGCATCACCGAGTCGGAAACAGTCAGGCCAACTACGTACAGCCCACTGTCGCCGAGGGCGTCGGTGAGCAGCTGCTGAATGCGGTGGCGGTCAAATTGAGCCATGGCGGGCGGGGGAATGGGGCAAAAAAAGAGGGGACTGCGCGTCCCCTCTTTTCAGATTGAATACCAATTTCGAGTGCAAAGATAGTGATTTTTCGGAGGCTTTGCAAGTGCTGCTGGCCCGCCGTCTCAGGCTGGCCTAACGCTCACCTAGGTGCCTTAGTAGCCGACCGACGTATCATCGCCCCTAGGGTCAGCGCCGCCTTCGAGCTGCCCGTTGGGCAGTACCCGGATAAGGTCGAGCCGGCCCCACGGCGCGCGTGGCTTGGGGTTGTAGCCTCGTTCCTGAGTGCTTTCTCGGCCTCGGGCGTGAGGGCGCCGGCTTCCACGTCGAGCTGGTCGGGCAGCCACTGGTGGTGCAGGCGCGGCGCCGACACGGCCTGCTCGGCATCGGCGCCGTAGTCCACGATGCTGAGGATGGACTGCAACACGCTGTTGATGATGGTGCTGCCGCCCGGCGAGCCCGTGACGAGGGCCAGCTTGCCACCCTTAGCCAAGATGGTCGGCGTCATGCTGCTGAGCATGCGCTTGCCGGGCGCGATGGCGTTGGCAGTGCCGCCCACTAGGCCATACATATTAGGTACGCCAGCCTTGGAGCTGAAGTCATCCATCTCATTATTAAGCAAAAAGCCGGCGCCGGCCACCACTACCTTGCTGCCGTAGGCACCGTTGAGGGTGGTGGTGCAGCTTACGGCATTTCCGAGGGCATCCACGATGCTGTAGTGCGTAGTTTGGTCGCTTTCGTAGCGTGGCAGGCCGGGCCCCGCCGTAATGCTGGCGCTCGGCGTGGCTGGGCCGTTGGGGCGGATGGTGCTGGCGCGCTGCTTGTTATAGTCCTTGGCCAGCAACTGCGCCACCGGTACCTTGCCAAAATCAGGGTCGCCTAGGTAGGTGGCGCGGTCGGCGTAGGCACGGCGCTGTACCTCCGTTATGAGGGCCACCGCGGCGGGCGTATGGTAGCCGAGCTGGCCGAGGTTGTAGGGCTCCAGCATTTGCAGCATTTGTAGCAGGGCCACGCCGCCGCTGCTAGGCGGCGGCATCGTGATAACCTCGTAGCCGCGGTACTGGCCGTGCAGGGCGGCGCGCCACTTGGGCTGGTAGCCGTCGAGGTCCTGCTGGGTGATGAGGCCGTTGCCGCGCTTCATTTCGGCCAGTAGCAGCTCGGCGGTTTTGCCTTGGTAAAAACCCGCCCGGCCTTGGTCCTGAATGCGTTGCAATACGGCCCCTAGGTCGGGCTGCTTGAGGGTGTCGCCCTTTTGCCAGGCCGTGGCCCGCACAAATACGGGCGGCAAGCCGGGGTTATACTTCGTGAAATCGGCCTGGGTGCGGTTGAGGCCGGCGGCTTCTTTCTCGGTGAGGGCCACGCCGCGCCGGGCCAGGCGCACGGCGGGCGCCACAAGCTGGGCCCAGGGCAGCTTGCCGAGCTTTTGGTGCAGGGCCGCCATGCCGGCCACAGTGCCGGGCGTGCCCACGGCCAGCGGGCCGGCGGT
>Ga0182233_1000090_pt1 | contig 17244 bp, 14 predicted proteins | sample G6R1MG_31_FD_129664 | JGI IMG/M metagenome (GOLD analysis project Ga0182233, IMG submission 129664) | Miscanthus phyllosphere microbial communities from Michigan, USA - G6R4_NF_07NOV2016_LD1 MG | ecosystem: Host-associated > Plants > Phyllosphere > Phylloplane/Leaf | place: USA: Michigan... | reverse complement strand
CTGATCGTCGGGCCTCACGCTCCTGCGCCTTGCCCCACGATACGGCTTCACCTTTTGATGCAAACGATTGTGAGGATGCAGGGGTGCCAACGCGTCGCACCTGAACTTGCCAGGATCGTCCGCGCTTACGAATGGTAGCCATGATTCGAAACCCGTCGCTTGTGACAGAAAGCGTGACAGGTCGATCAAAAACGCTTGTTGGAGCTTTATACGTAGGGCCGAATCACAAGCCGTAACAATGACTTGATGATTGGCGCACCCGACACGATTCGAACGTGTGACCTTTGCCTTCGGAGGGCAACGCTCTATCCAGCTGAGCTACGGGTGCTGACCGCGACGGTTACCTAGCCCATACGGCGCTCGTGCGCAACGGGTTTGCGGAAGCCGCTCGCTCAAAAGAGGGACCGCGAGGGCTCCGATGGCAAAGCTTACGGGTTGGGGTGATGTGTGATCGCGTGGACGCCGCGCGAAACCTTTGTCTGCGCGGGGAGAATGCGGCAGAAGTGGACGCGGCCCGGGTGAAGCGTCCGATGCGTATCGCTGCCATGGCTCGTCGAGCAGGCTGCCCCCCAAGCAAAGCATCTAACGTCATCGCTGCCGCAGTTCGTCATGTACAATGTTTGAGGTTCATTATCGAAATTCAGCCACCGCGCTCAATAAACTTTGGTCCGTTCACGAGCTTGGAGTTTGAATCAGAACGCGTACAGGCGAAGTCGTTGTAGAAAAACGGACAAGCCTTCGACGGCATCGCCCACCAACTTATGCGGTCGAGCGGCCGGCGGAGCCTGTCGCGTGAGCGTGGCGGTTGATGGCGGCGGAGGCTGAACGCCTCCGGGGTCGAGGTCGATCGCCAAGCGGGGCGTGTGGACGTCAGTGTAACGTCGCCGCCGCCTCTCCATCACGATCTGTGCCTCCTTGGACCTGCAGACCATCTCGCCGTTCAGCAATTCGCTTCGCAGTCGTGCGCTCAAACCCTCCACAGGCCTATTCCGTCACGTCGCGCCGGAAACCGTGGAGGGTGTTCTGGTGCCGAGAATGAAGCACCATCGTAGGCCCAAGGTGTCAGGTCAGCAGGGTGTCCATATCGTGGCGCTGCTGATGGCCTGCGGTGATCTTCTTCATCAGGCGGATCAAGGTCGCCCGCTCCTCGGCCGAAAGCGGCTCGAGGGTCGCGTCGTGGGCCTGCCGCGCCGCGTCCTCCATTCGAGACAGCAAGGCGCGTCCCGCCGGGGTCGGGCGGCAGTTCTGTGAACGCCGATCCGTGAGCGCGGGCGATCGTTCGACGAATCCCCGTGCGGCGAGGCGTTTCAGGGCACCCGTCGTCGTTGTCCGGTCGAGGGCGACGGCATTCGCCAAGGTGGTCTGATCGGCCTCACCCCGAGCTGCGAGCAAAGACAGCAGACTGTACTGCAGTGGCGTGACGCCGAATGCGCCACAACGCTCGGAAAACAGGCTGACATGAATCTGATGCAGACGCCGTATCAGGAAGCCGGGCCGCTCAGGGAGGGGCCAGGGTGCTCCGACCTGTTCGACGACTGTCCCGCCTCGCCGTGCGAGCGCGCCCTCCCCCGTAGCCCCGTCCATCGTCCTCCCCCTCAGCGTTCGATCCGCCACTCGGGCGGCGCTTGGCACGCACCATGCTTGCATACCAGATGCGAAGCATACTTCGCATTCCAGGAGCCTCGCCAGGGCCGAGGGATGCGACGATCGACACGATGTCGCGAGACCCAAGGGAGAACGCGAAAATGGACGATGGGCGCTACGACACGCTCCTGCGCGGCGGCCGGGTCATCTGCCCTGCCTCCGGCATCGACGGCATCAGGGACGTCGCCATCCGCGACGGGCGGATCGCGGCGGTGTCGGACAGCATCATTCCCTCGGCCGCGACCGAAGTGGTGAACGTCGCCGGCAAGCTCGTCCTGCCGGGGATGATCGACACCCACGGCCACGTCTACCAGTACGTCACCGGCCGCTTCGGTCTGCCGCCCGACATGGTCGGCGTGCGCTCGGGCGTCACCACGGTGATCGACCAGGGCGGCGCCTCGTGCATGACCCTGCCGGGGTTCCGCCACTTCGTCGCCGAGCAAGCCGAGACCCGGATCTACGCCTTCCTCTCCGCCTATCTGGTGGGCGGTCTCGAGGGGCATTTCTATCCCAACCTCTACAGTCCGGACGGCGTCGACATCGACGCCACTGTGAAGTCGGCCGTGGAGAACCGCGATCTCGTACGCGGCATCAAGGGTCACGCCGAGATCGGTGGCTTCGCCCGCTGGGGCATCAAGGTGATGGAGATGGCGGCCGAAATCAGCCGCCGCGCCGAACTCCCGCTCTATGTCCATTTCGGCCAGCTTTGGGGCCTGCCCGAGAGCGGCGCCAACGGCGAGGATGCCAACACCATCATGGAGCGGGTGATCCCGCTGCTGCGGCCCGGCGATTTCCTCGCCCACCCGTTCACCCGCCATCCCGGCGGCTTCATCAACGAGGCGGGCGTCGTCCACCCGATCATCCGGGCGGCGATGGATGCCGGCCTGCGGGTCGATGTCGGCCACGGCAGCCACTTCTCCTACCGGGTCGCCCGCGCCTCCCTGCCGGCGGGCGTCGTGCCCTACACGCTCGGCGCCGACATGCACGGCTACAACACGGAGGTCCCCCGGCCGGCGGGCACGCCCGAGGAGCACCACGACGACGAGAACCACCCCTTCCTCGGCCAGGCCCGCTTCAGCCTGACCCAGGCGATGAGCTCGATGATGGCGCTCGGTCTCAGCCTCGAGGAAGTCGTCCCCATGGTGACGAAACACCCGGCCGAGATGCTCGGGCTGTCCGACCGGATCGGCGCCCTCACGCCGGGCTTTGCCGCCGACATCTCGGTGCTGCACGACCATCGCGGTCGCTTTCTGCTCCGCGACAACGAGGACACGCAGGTCGTCGCCCAGCGCCTGCTCCAGCCCGCCTTCTGCCTGCGTGCCGGGCGCCGCTTCGACGCCGATTCGCCGATCCTGCCCAACGCCATCGCGGCCTGAGACAGCTTCACGAAACACCCGATCACGGTCGGCTCTCGCTTCGAGCCCGACAGCGCAGGGGAGTTTCGTGAGGGATGCCAGTTGCACCCGAACCCAGGGAGACGACCGCATGGGCGTCGATCAGCCCCCGACTCTTCTGCCCGATCCCCGGTGCGACTGGTCTCGTCTCGACCGGGCGGCGCGGGACGCCGCTTACGACAACAACGCAGCGGTGCCCGACAGCGCCGCGCAGGCGGCGGCCCGCAACGCGGCCTCCGCCGCCTACCGCGTGGCGCATCCCGAAGGCCTCGACATTCCGTACGGGGCTGCGCCGCGGGCCGCCCTCGACCTCTTTCCCGCCAAGGACCCGGGGGCGCCCTGCCTCGTCTTCATCCATGGCGGCTACTGGCAGCGCAACTCACGCGATCTGTTCGCGTGCTTCGCAGAAGGCCCCGCCGCCGCCGGCTGGTCCGTGGCGATGCCCGGCTACACCCTGGCGCCCGAGGCGAGCCTCACGGGAATCGTCGCCGAGATCGGCCAGGCCCTCGACTGGCTCGCCGCGCAGGGATCGGCCCACGGCATCGCCGGCCCCCTGATCCTGGCCGGCTGGTCGGCTGGGGCGCAGCTGGCGGCCTTGCACCTGTCCCATCCGGCCGTGGCGGCGGGACTCGCGATCTCGGGCGTCTACGAACTCGGCCCCTTGCGCGACACCGGGCTGAATGACGCCCTGAAACTCACGGACGCGGAAGTCTCCGGACTCTCACCCCTGCGCCTGCCCGTAACGGCCAAGCCCCTCGCCATCGCGTACGGAACCGCCGAGCGCCCGGCCCTCGTCCATGACGCCCGTGCCTTCCACGCCCTGCGCAGCACCCACCATGCGCCGGGGCCGCTGATCCCCGTGGCCGGCGCCGAGCACTTCTCGATCCTCGACGAACTGCGACGCCCCGGCGGCGTGCTGGTGCGCGCCGCGACCGATCTCGCGAAGGGACTTTGCGCATGAGCGACGCGACGCGGCTTTCCGAAGGGGTCGGCGCCCCCCTGCCCCGCAAGGAGGACGACCGGCTGATGCGCGGACGCGGTCAGTATGTCGGCGACCTGCGCCTGCCCGGCCTGCAGGACGTCGCCTTCGTGCGCAGCCCTCTGGCGCATGCCCGCATCCGGGCGATTCACGTGCCGGAAGCGTTTCGAGGACAGGTCTTCACCGCCGCCGACCTGACCGACGTGCAGCCGATCCGGGCCGTCTCGGGCCTTGCCGGGTTCAAGGTCTCCGAGCAGCCGGTTCTCGCCAGGGACAAGGTGCGGCAGGTCGGCGAACTCCTGGCGATCTGCCTCGCGCCGACGCGGGCGGAAGCCGAGGACATCGCCGCCGCCATCGTCCTCGACCTCGAGGAATTGCCGGCGGTGCACGACATGCTCGCCGCGCGCGAACCCGGTTCGGCCCTGGTGCACGACCATTGGGGCGACAACGTCTTCCTCGAGACGTTCGTCGACGTGAACTTTTCCGCCGCCCTCGACGCCCCGATCAAGGTCTCGCGGACGATCTCGACGGGTCGGCAATGCATGGCGCCGATCGAGGGGCGGGGCACGGTGGTGCATCTCGACCATCGCATGGACCAGCTCGTGGTCAACACGGCGAGCCAGATGCCGCACATCGTGCGCAACGGCATCTCCGAGTGTCTCGGGATTGAGCAGGGGCGCCTGCGCATCGTCTCGCCCGATGTCGGCGGCGGCTTCGGCTACAAGGCGATTCTGCTCGCCGAGGATGTCTGCCTCGCCTGGCTGGCCTTGCGCGTCGGCCATCCCGTGCGCTGGCTCGAGGACCGGCGTGAGCACCTCACCGCCAACGCCAATTGCCGCGAGCACCATTACCGCATCACCGCCTATGCTGAGCGCGATGGCACCCTCCGGGGCATCGACTGCGAGGCCACCGTCGATTCCGGAGCCTACTCGGCCTACCCGTTCTCCGCCTGTCTCGAGGCGGCGCAGGTGGCGAGCATCCTGCCCGGTCCCTACGACTTCCCGGCCTATCGCTGCCGGACCTGGTCGGTCGCCACCAACAAGTGCCCGATCCTGCCCTATCGCGGCGTCGCCCGCACGGGCGTGTGCTTCGCCATGGAACTCATCCTCGACGCGGTCGCGGCCGAGGCGGGCCTGGAACCCTGGACGGTCCGCGAGAAGAACCTCGTGCGGACCGAGCAGATGCCGTTCGACAACATCACGAACAAGCACTTCGACAGCGGCGACTATCCGCAGGCGCTGAGCCGCGCCCTGGCGGCCATCGACGTCGCGACCGTGCGGGCGCGCCAGAAGGCGGGCGAACCAGACGGGCGCTGCATCGGCCTCGGGCTCTCGATCTACTGCGAGCAGGCGGCGCACGGCACTTCGGTCTATTCCGGCTGGGGCATCCCCATGGTGCCGGGCCACGAGCAGGCCGGCGCGCGCCTCACCCCCGATGGCGGCCTCGAACTTCGCATCGGCGCCCATTCCCACGGCCAGGGGCTGGAGACCACCCTGGCGCAGGTGGCGCACGAGATCCTCGGCGTGCCGGTGGCGCGCACGCGGGTGGTGCACGGCGACACCGCCATGACGCCCTATTCGACCGGCTCCTGGGGCTCGCGCGTGATGGTGATGGCCGGCGGCGCCGTGGCGGCGGCCTGCCGCGAGCTGGCGGATCGGGCGCTTCGCATCGGCGCCCACCTGCTCCAGACCGATCCCGCCGCCTGCCGCTTCGAGGCCGGCCGCGTCGTCGGCCCCTCCGGCGATGTCGGCCTCGGGCAGATCGCCCACACCTGGTACCGACGGCCGCAGGATCTGAGCCTCGACGTCGATCCGGGCGGGCTCGAAGTCACCGCCGGCTACAAGCCGATGCGGGATTCCGGCACCTTCTCGTACGCCGCCCATGCCGTGGTGGTGGCCGTGGACCCCGACCTCGGGGCGGTGGAGATCCTCGACTACTGCATCGTCGAGGATGGCGGCACCCTGGTGAACCCGCTCGTGGTCGACGGCCAGATCTACGGCGGCCTCGCGCAGGGAATCGGAACGGCCCTCTACGAAGAGATGCGCTTCGATGCCCGCGGGCAGCCCCTCGCCTCGACCTTCGCCGACTACCTCCTGCCGGGGGCCGCCGAAGTGCCCGAACCGCGCATCGACCACATGGCGACGCCCTCGCCCTACACCCAGTTCGGCGTGAAGGGGATCGGCGAGGGCGGAGCCATCGCGCCACCGGCGGCCCTCGCCAACGCCATCAACGACGCCCTGCGGCCCCTCGGGATCGCTTTGCTGCATTCGCCCGTGAGCCAGCACCGCATCGTCGAGGCCGTGCTGAGCGCCCGCGCCACCGCCGAACGCACGCGGGAGGCCGCATGAAGCCCGCCCCCTTCGCCTACGAGCGCCCCGGCGACCTGCCCGCCCTTCTGGCCCGACTCGCGGATGCCCCGGGACGGGTGAAGCTCATGGCCGGCGGTCAATCCCTTGGCCCGATGCTGAACCTGCGCCTCGTCGAGCCCGACCTCGTCCTCGACATCACGGGCGTACCCGAACTCCGCCGGGCAGCGATCGAGGGCGACACCCTGGTGCTGGGGGCCTGCGTCACACACGCGGACATCGAGGACGGGCGCGTTCCCGACGTGACGAAGGGCGCCATGGCCCGGGTGGCGAGCGCCATCGCCTATCGGCCCGTGCGCAATCGCGGCACCCTCGGCGGCTCCCTGGTCCATGCCGATCCGGCCGCCGATTGGGTGACGTCGCTCATCGCCCTCGGGGCCGAGGTCGAACTGGCCTCGGCATCCGGCCGGCGGCGCCTCGCCTTGGACGCCTTCGTCACCGGCGCCCTCGACGTGGCGCTGGCGCCCGGCGAGATGCTGGTCGCCGTGCGCATCCCCGGTCTTGGAGCCGGCATCGCCTGGGGCTACGTCAAGCATTGCTCCAAGATCGGCGAGTTCGCCCACGCCATCGGGGCCGTGCGGCTCGATCCGGGTGCGGGCCACGGCCGCGTGGTGATCGGCGCCGTCGAGGGCGCACCCCTCTTGGTTCCGGAGGCGCGGCACCTGTTCGGCGGGCGGATCGGCCCCGATTTCGCCGACCGCTTCGAGGCCGCCGCCGCCGATGCCTTGCTGCGGGAGGCCGGCATGACCGACGCCGTGGCGCGCCACGTCCACGTCACCGTGCTGGCGCGCGCCGTCGCGCAGGCGGCCACGACGCTATTCGCCCCCACCCGAACCGTCAGCGAGGCCGCATGAGCGCCGCATCGACCGCCCGTCGGGACACCTCCCTGTCCCTCGAGCTCATGGTGAACGGCCGGGCCCGGAGCCTGCGGGCAGAGCCGCGCACCCACCTCGCCGACGTCCTGCGCGATGGCCTCGACCTCACGGGCACGCATCTCGGCTGCGAGCACGGTGTCTGCGGCGCCTGCACGGTGCTCCTCGACGGCGAGCCGGCGCGGGCCTGCCTCACCTTCTCGGGAGCCTGCGCGGGTGCCGAGGTCACCACCATCGAGGGCCTCGACGACGACGCGATCGCCGCCGAGTTGCGGGCCGCGTTCAACCGCGAGCACGCCCTCCAGTGCGGCTATTGCACCCCCGGCATGCTCATCGCGGCCCGCGACTTGGTTCTGCGTTTGCCCGAGGCCGACGAGCGCCGCATCCGCGCCGGCCTTTCGGGCAATCTGTGCCGTTGCACCGGCTATGTCGGCATCGTCCGGGCGGTGCGCGGGGTCATCGCGGAGCGCCGCGCCCGGGGCATCGGCCCGACCACGGGCGGACAGCGCGGCCTCGGCCCCGTCGGCGCCCGCGACGGACACGGCGTCGCGGCGATCCGCTCCCCGGTCGCGCATGCCCGGCCCGTCTCGGAGCCGCAGGTCGTCCAGGTGGTCGAGGATTTCGAGCCCACCCATCGCTTCGAGCAGATCGTCACGGTGGCGCATCCGCCCGAGACCGTCTTCGCCCTGTTCGGCAACGTCGAGGCCGTCGCGGCCTGCCTGCCCGGCGCCGCGTTGACGGGCCAACCGGCACCCGACACCGTCGAGGGCGCCCTCGAGGTGCGGATCGGGCCGATCGCGGCGCGGTTTCGCGGCCGTGCACGCCTCACGCGGGACGCCGAGACCCTGACGGGCCGCATCCTCGGCGCGGGATCCGATGCCGGCGGACGCTCCGCCACCCAGGGGGAAATCCGCTACCGCGTCGAGCCCGGCGCGGCGCCCGGCACCGCCAGGATCGTCCTCGCCGTCGGCTACACGCTCAAGGGACCACTTGCACAGTTCGGGCGGCCCGGCCTCGTGCGCGACCTCGCCGGACGCATCGGCGCCGACTTCGCCGCAAATCTCGGGGCGCATCTGTCGGGTGCCCCGGCCCCGGCACCCGCGGGCCTGAATCCCCTTCGCCTGCTCGTCAAGATGCTGACGGCGTCCCTGCGGCGGCGGCTCGCCGCCTGGGGTGCCCGAAGGCCGTGATCCCGCACCTCGAACCGCTCCCCAAGCTCGCCCCCGGAGACTCACCATGACGCGCAGCCTCACTCGCCTTCCCGCTCTCACCGTGGCGTTCATGCTGTTGTCGGGGGTCGCCCAGGCGCAGACGATCCGGATCGGGGTCAACGAACCTCTGACCGGCCCGTTCGCCGCGTCCGGCACCTACGTGGTCAACGGCGCCAAAATCGCCGCCGACGAGATCAACGCCCGGGGCGGCGTGCTGGGCAAGAAACTCGAACTCGTCATCGAGGACAACAAGAGCAACCCCACCGAAGCGGCGGCCGTGGCCGAAAAGCTCATCACCAGCGACAAGACCCCGGTGCTGATGGGGGCCTGGGGCTCCAGCCTCACCCTCGCGGTGATGCCCAAGCTCGCCGACTACGAAACCGCGATGCTTGTCGAGACGTCATCGTCGGGCAAGATCACCACTTCGGGCAATCCCTTCGTCTTCCGCATCTCGCCGCCTTCCGCCCTGGAGGCCGAGGCCTTTTCCCCGATGGTGGAGAAGCTCGGCCTGAAGAAGGTCGATTTCCTCGCGATCAACAACGACTGGGGTCGGGGGGCGGCGGCCGATTTCGGCAAGATGCTCAAAGGAAAGGGCGTCACCGTCGGCCTCGTCGAGACCATGGACCAGGGCGCGCAGGACATGAGCGCCCAACTGTCCAAGCTCAAGGGGTCGGATGCCGACACCCTGATGATCACCGCCGCCGTCGATCAGCTCACCCTGCTGTTCAAGCAGATGGCGGCGCTCGGCCTCAAGAAGCGCATCATCACCACGGGCGGCTCCCAGAACCCGGACCAGATCATCGCCCAGGCCGGCACCGCCGCCGAGGGCACGATGCACCTCACCACCTTCCTGCCCTGGTACCCCGAGAAGACCCCGAACCCGGCGGCGACCGCCTACTTCATCACCGAGTGGAAGAAGCGCGGCTTCGAATTCGCCGGCGTCACCGAGAGCTTCCGGGGCTACGACGGCATCCGCGCCATCGCGGCCGCCATCGAGAAGGGTGGGGCCGCCGACGCCGCCTCCATCCGCAAGGGCTTCTGGTCCGTCGACTTCACCGGATTGAACGGGCCGATCCGCTTCGCCAAGGCCGGCCCGTCCGGGTCCGAGAGCGGCCAGAGCAAGCCCGACGTCTACCTCGTGAAGATCGAGGCCGGAAAAATCGTGGTGCCGACGCTCTAGCCCAACGCCCCCGTCCCGGCCGCCCGCCCCGGGGCGGCCGGGTTTCCGTCCGCTCCGGCGAGGCCTCCATGCCCGAATTTCTGCAGCACCTCCTCAACACCCTGATCCTCGGCGGTACCTATGCCCTTCTGGGCATTGGTCTGACCCTGATCTTCGGGATCATGAACGTGGTGAACTTCACCCACGGCGCCCTCTACACGGTGGGCGCCTACGTCATGTACCTCGCCGTCACGGCCCTGGGCTTAAGCTTCTTCGCCGCCTTGCCGACGGCAATCCTCGGCGGCCTCCTGCTCGGCGCGATCCTCGACCTCGTGCTGCTGCGGCCGTTGCGCGGCGCCGACATGGACACGACCATGCTGGTGATGATCGGCGCCGGCATCGTCCTGCAATCGGGCACGCTCTGGCTGTTCGGCGGCGTCGCGAAATCGATCCCGACTCCGTTTCCGGATGCGCCGCTCCAGCTCGGCCCCGTCTCGGTGTCCTGGCTGCGGCTGTTCGTGCTCGGCGCGGCCCTCGTGCTGATCGGCCTGACCTACGGGCTCATCAACAGAACCCGCCTCGGCCTCGCCATGCGGGCCACCTTCCAGGACCACGACACCGCGTCCCTCATGGGCGTCAACGTGCGGCTGATCTACACCGCCACCTTCGCCCTCGGTTCGAGTCTCGCGGCGGCGGCCGGCGCCCTCCTCGGGCCGGTCTACGTGGTGTTTCCGCAGATGGGCGGCATGGCCGAACTCAAGGCCTTCGCCATCGTGATCCTGGGCGGGCTCGGCAACATCACCGGGGCGGCCATCGGCGGCTTCATCCTGGCGCTCGCCGAGGAACTGGGCGCCGGCTACATCTCGTCCGGCTACCGGGACGCCATGGGCTTCCTCATCATCATCGCGGTGCTCGTCTTCAAGCCGACCGGCCTGTTCGCCAAGGCGGAGCGCATCGGATGATCCGGCATATCCCCGCCCTCGCCCTCCTGGCGGCACTGGCCGCCCTGCCCTTCGCCCTCGGCCAGAACCCCTACCTGCTCAACGCGCTGATCACGACGGGCATCGTCACCATCGCGGCCATGAGCCTGAACCTGCTCCTCGGCTTCACTGGGCAGCTCAGCCTCGGCCACATCGCGTTCTTCGGCATCGGCGCCTACGTGAGCGCCCTCACCAGCCTTGGCTTCGACGTGGAACTCGTCGGCGGCCTCCGGGTCGTGCACGAGCCCTGGCCGCCCGTCGTCGGCTTTCTCCTCGCGGTGCTGGCAACGGCGGCCTGCGGCTACCTCGTCGGCCGCCTCTCGTTCCGGGTGCGGGGTGCCTACTTCGTCATCGTGACGATCTCGTTCGCCGAGGTCGTGCGCCTCGTCGCCCTGAACTGGGTGGAGCTGACGCAGGGGCCCCTGGCGCTCACGGGCATCCCGCCCTTCAGCCTCGGTCTACCGGGCCTCGGCACCACGACCCTGCGGACGAAGCTGCAGAACTACTACCTCGTGCTCGTCGTCGGCACGCTCTGCTACGCCCTCATCGCCCGCCTCGTCGCCTCGCGCTTCGGCCGGGCCATGCGCGGCCTGAAGGAGAACGAATCCCTCGCCCTCTCCGTCGGCATCAACGCCACCCGCACCCTCACCGTCGCGGCGGTGATCTCGGCCGCCATGGCGGGGGCGGCCGGCAGCCTCTACGCCCATTACCTGCGCATCATCGATCCCGACGTGTTCCTGTTCTCCACCACCGTCACCATGGTCATCATGGTGGTGGGCGGCGGCAAGGGCACGTTGCTCGGCCCCATCGTGGGGGGCCTGATCTTCGGCCTGCTGCCTGTCGCCCTGCGCCCCGTCATGGTGCCGGAGGCGCAGTGGATGGTGTTCGGCCTCGTGCTGATCGCGATTCAGTTCGTGATGCCCAAGGGCATCGTCCCGGGGGTGGCCCGCCTCGTCACCCGCCGCCGTGCGTCCGCGGCCACGGCACCCCGCATCCCCATGGAGGTCCGGCCGTGAGCGACACCCCTATCCTCTCCATCGAGCATGTCGGCGTCCGCTTCGGCGGCCTCGTCGCCATCGCGGACCTGCATTTCGACGTGCACGCGGGCGAGATCGTCAGCCTGATCGGCCCCAACGGCGCCGGCAAGACCACGGCGTTCAACGTGATGACCGGGTTCCTCAAGCCCAGCCAGGGGCAGGTGCGTTTTCGCGGGACCAGCCTCCAGGGCCTGCAGCCGCACGAGATCGTCCGCCTCGGCCTCGGCCGCACTTTCCAGCGCACCAGCGTGTTTCCGGACGACACCGTGTTCGACAACGTAATGATCGGCCTGCACCGGCAGGGCCGCGCGCGGGTGCTCGACACCCTGCTCGGGCGCGACCGCGCCGGTGAGGCGCGCCTGCGCGAGCGGGCCCGCGACCTCCTCGACTGGGTCGGGCTCTCGGGGCGCGCCGGGGAGAAGGCCGGGGCCCTGGCCTATGGCGAGCAGCGCCTCGTCGGGGTGGCCCTGGCGCTTGCCACCGAGCCCGCCATGCTGCTCCTCGACGAACCGGTCTCCGGCATGAACGCTTCCGAGACCCAGGTCTTCGTGCGACTGATCCGGTCGATCCGAGACCGGGGCATCACCCTCCTGCTCGTCGAGCACGACATGCCGATGGTGATGGAGGTCTCCGACCGCATCGTGGTGCTGAACTACGGCCGCCTCATCGCCGAGGGGCCGCCGGCGGCGATCCGCGCCGACCCCGCCGTCATCGAGGCCTATCTCGGCCACAGCAGCGCAGCTCTCCATCAAGATGGCGCCGGCCGCACGGCCGCGACGGAGACGATCGATGCTTGAGATCCGCGATCTCGTCTGCGGCTACGGAACGGTGACGGCCCTGAAGGGCCTGTCGCTCACCGTCGGGGAGGGCCAACTGGTGGCCCTGGTGGGCGCCAACGGCGCCGGCAAGTCCACCACCCTGCGGGCTGTCTCGGGGCTGATCCCGGCGCGCAGCGGCAGCATCCGTTTCGACGGCCGCGACATCACCGGGGCCGATCCGCGCAAGGTCCTGGCCGAGGGCATCGCCCATTGCCCGGAGGGGCGCCGGGTGTTTCCGCAGATGAGCGTCGCGGAAAACCTGGCCATGGGCGCCTATCTGCGCCGCGACCCGGCCGGCGTCGCCGCCGACCTCGCGCGCATCTACGGCGAGTTCCCCCGCCTCGCGGAACGCCGGCATCAGGCCGCCGGCACCCTCTCGGGCGGCGAGCAGCAGATGCTGGCCATCGGACGCGCCCTAATGTCCCGCCCCCGGCTCGTCCTGTTCGACGAACCCTCCCTCGGCCTCGCGCCCAACATCGTGGAACGCATGTTCGCGGTCATCCGGGCGATCTGCGACGCGGGCACGACGGTGCTTCTCGTGGAGCAGAACGCCTTCGCGGCCCTCGAACTGTGCGATTACGCCTACCTGCTGGAGACCGGCCGGATCGTGCTCGCGGGGCCGGGCGCGACCCTCATCGCCGATCCGCATGTGCGCCAAGCCTATCTCGGAGGCTAACCCGGCCTCGGCAGCCGACGGCGCACGCTGGGTTCATGCCTGCGGGCGCGACGCTCTCGCCAGCCGTGGGCTGGTGCCGGTCTTCGTGGCGGGCCGGCATCTCCTTCTCGTGCAGTACGGGACCACGCTCGTTGCGGTGGAGCGGGCCTGCCCGCACGAAGGCGCGGATCTCGCCCTCGGCCATTGCGCCGCCGGACGACTCCACTGCCCCCGGCACCAGGCGTGGTTCAGCCTCACCGACGGGGCGGTCTCGCCGGGATGGTCTTTCCGTGGTCTCGAAACCTTCGCGACCCGTCACGTCGGCGACGACGTGGAGATCCGGATCGGCCATGCCCTCGGTGCGAAGCCCGTCACCTGAGGATGCCGCTTCGGTGAGCCAAGGGTCTCTCACAAACTTCCGCTGCGCCGTGTAAGCGCGCGAGCGGGAGTGTTGCGATGGCGTCAGGGCAAATCCGTCCGATGCGTGAAGGCATCCGCGAGCGGAGAGGCTAGGCAGGTTTCGCAAAAGTGGTCACCGGTTTTGTGCCCAAAAGCTGCGACATACCAAGGAGCTCAGCAGAGTGAAGCGTTGGCCTGCCAACGCGAACCTGCTTAGGCACCCGTGGCCCCGGGCCGTTCCGGCGTGGGACCGGGCAGCTGACCGGCGGCGTGGGTCGCGATGGCGCCCGCCGTCGTCAGCCAGATCGCGTCGCGGTGACGGGCGATGTGTTCGAGGGCCCGGCGCAGGGGGCGCAGGCGGTTCGGCTGGCCGACGATGTAGGGATGCAGCGCGATCCCCATCACCAGCGGCGCGTGTTCTGCCTGCTTGAGCATCTCGTCGAAGGCGTCCACGATGGCGTCCGCGAAGGCGCGCCCGGTGTCCTTGCGGGCCACGATGGCCGGAATGTCGTTCAGTTCCTGCGGATAGGGCACCGCCAGGATGCGGCCGCCGTCGCGGGTTGCGAACCAGGTGGGCTGGTCGTCGTGGCACCAGTCAAGGAGGTAGCGGTAGCCCGCCTCCGCCAGCAGGTCCGGCGTGACCCGCGACTGCGAGATCCAGGGGCCGAGCCAGCCGGCCGGAGCCCGGCCTTCCTCGCGCGTCAGCACCGCCGTGGCCTCGGCGATGAGGGCGCGCTCCTCGATTTCGTTCAGAGTGCCCTGCCGCTCGGCATTGGTGCGGCCATGCCCGACGATCTCGTCGCCGCGTGCGCGGAACGCCTCGATCAGGCCGGGGCAGTCCCGATAGATCCGGCTGTTTGCGAGGATGCTCGCCGGCAGGTCGAGGCCGTCGAACAGGTCGCGCAGGCGCCACGCCCCGACCCGGTTGCCCCAATCGCGCCACGCGTAGTTCAGCACGTCCGGCTGCGGCCCGCCGGGGGCGAGCTCCGCCCCGAGACCGCCGCCGAAATCGAAGGTCTCGAGGTTGAGGGCGAGGTAGACCGCGAGGCGCTTACCCCCAGGCCAGTCGTAGACCGGGCGGTCCGGCAGGGCGGAATAGGCGTAGCGGCCGTGACCGGACAAGGTCTGGGCGGCCGGGTTCTGGTCTGTCATCGGGCTGTCCACGGGAGATCGCTGCGTCGGGTTCGGGGCGTCAGGCGGCGCCGAGATAGGCCGCCTCCAGTCCCGTATCGGCCTTCAATTCGGCGGCCGTGCCGGAGGTTGCGACCCGTCCCTGTTCCAGCACGTAGCCCCGATCGGCCACGGTGAGGGCCAGGGCCGCCATCTGGTCGACGATGAGGATGGTGGTGCCGGCGTCGCGCAACTCGGCCACGACGGCGTAGAGCGCATTGATGATGGCCGGGGCGAGGCCGAGGGACGGTTCGTCGAGGAGCAGGATGCGCGGGCGCGCCATCATCCCGCGGGCGATGGCGACCATCTGCTGCTCGCCGCCCGAGAGCAGGCCGGCGCGGCTGCCCGCCCGCTCGCGCAGGCGTGGGAACCGGTCGAGCATTGCCTCGACCTCGGCCGGATCGACGCGTCCGCCCCGGCTCCAGGCGCCGAGCCGGATGTTCTCCACCACGGTGAGTTCGGGAAAGACCTGACGGCCCTCGGGCACGAGGGCGAGGCCGAGGCGCGCGATGGCGTGGGCGGGCAAGGCCCCGATGGCGGTGTCCTCCAGGACGACGGAGCCCTCGACGGGGCGCAACAGACCGGCCAGCGCCCGCATCGCCGTCGATTTGCCGGCGCCGTTTGAGCCCAGCAGCGCCACGGTCTCGCCCGGCCGCACGGCGAGGCCGATCCCGTCGAGGACGGGCGCGGCGCCGTAGCCGGCCCGCAGGCCGTGGGCGGCCAGGACCGTGTCGGCAGGGCCGCTCCAGGGGGCGGCGCGTGGCCGGGCCGGGGTGTCGGCGGCGCCGAGATAAGCGCGCAGCACGGCGGGGTCCCGGCGGATCGCGGCGGGATCGCCGAGGGCGATGGGGCGCCCGGCATCCATGACCAGGATGCTGTCGGACACCGCCATCACCAGGGGCATGTCGTGCTCGACGAGAATCACGGCGATGCCGCATGCGGCGATGCGGCGGAGCAGCTGCCCGAGGCGGTCGGTCTCGGCCCGGGCGAGGCCGGCGGCCGGCTCGTCAAGGAGCAGCACGTGCGGCGCCCCCGCCAGCGCCCGGGCGATCTCCACCAGCCGCCGGTCGACATGGGGCAGTTCCGAGGCCGGGCGGTCGAGGGCGCCGGCATAGCCGACGAAGGCCAGGAGCGCCTCGGCCGCCTGCCGGTCTTCCGGGCGGTCGCGACGCAAGAGGCGTCCCGGCGCGCGGGCGAGCCTCACGTTCTCGATGACGCTGAGCGAGCCGAACAGCCGCGTCGTCTGATAGGTCCGGGCGATGCCGGCGCGGGCGATGGCGTGGGCCGGCGCTCCGGCGAGGTCGCGGACACCGAGGCGGATCGTGCCGGCGCCCGGCCGGTAGAAGCCCGAGATCATGTTGAGGACGGTGGTCTTGCCGGCCCCGTTCGGCCCGATCACGCTGGTGACCGCGCCCGGGCGCGCCGTGAAGGCGACGCCCTGCGCCGCGCGGATACCCCCGAAGGCGATGCCGAGTCCCTCGACCGCCAGGGTCTCGCGGCCGTCGCGGCGCAGGAAGTCGGGTGCGTCGGATCCCCCGGCCGGCCGGGCATCCCGGCCGCGCGGCAGCAGGCGGGCGAGGCTGCCGACGACGCCCTCCGGCACCAGCCAGAGTACCACCAGGGTGGTGAGGCCGAAGAACAGCAGGCGGTACTCGGCGAGCCCGGCCAGGGCTTCCGGCAGCAGCACGGTCACGAGGGCGCCGAAGACCGGGCCGAGCACCGTGCCCGCCCCACCGACCACCACCGCGAGGACGAACAGGATCGACTGGGAGAACGGGAACGAACTCGGCGCGATGAACAGCATCAGGGGCGGCAGCACCGCCCCCGCGAGACCCGTCAACGCCGCCGAGAGCGCGAAGGCGGCGGTCTTCACCCGAACCGGATCGAAGCCGAGGGAGGCGGCGGCCACGTCGGCATCGCGCACCGCCCGCAGGGCCTGTCCGAGGCGCGCGTGGCGCAGGCGATGGAAGCCGTAGAGGCCGAGCCCCGCCGCGATCACCGCCAGAAGGGCGAGTTCGCGCTCCGCGATCGCCGTCCCGAACAGGCTCGGGCCGGTGGCGACCACGAGGCCGTTCTGCCCGCCCGTCAACGCCCCGCCCTCGATCAGCACGTGCTCGACGAGGAAGCCGAACGCGATCGTGATCATCGCGAGGTAGGGGCCGCGCACCCGCATGGCCGGCAGGGCGAGGGCGGCGCCGAGGAGGGCCGACACGAGGGCGGCAACCGGCAGGGCGAGCCAGAAGCCGACCCCGTTCAGGGTCAGGATCGCGCTGGCATAAGCGCCGATGGCGTAGAATCCGGCATGGCCGAAGGAGACGAGGCCGGCAAGCCCGAGGAGGATGTTGAGGCCGGTGGCGGCCAGCACGGTCAGGGCCGTCAGCGCGATGACGAAATGGCTGTAGCCGCCCGTCGCCAGGACAAGGGCGAGGCCCGCGAGGGTGAGGCCGAGAATCGTCCAGGTCATGGCCGCCGGGGCGCGCAGCAGGGAGACCATGATCAGACCTTGTTGACGCCGGCGCGGCCGAGAAGGCCGTTCGGACACAGGGCGAGGGCTAGGATG
>Ga0182233_1000088_pt1 | contig 17441 bp, 14 predicted proteins | sample G6R1MG_31_FD_129664 | JGI IMG/M metagenome (GOLD analysis project Ga0182233, IMG submission 129664) | Miscanthus phyllosphere microbial communities from Michigan, USA - G6R4_NF_07NOV2016_LD1 MG | ecosystem: Host-associated > Plants > Phyllosphere > Phylloplane/Leaf | place: USA: Michigan... | reverse complement strand
GCCCCCGTGCATGCCCAGCCCACCGTGGGGGGCCCGCGCCCCGGCAGCTGGGCCCCCGTGAGCGGCGCCACGCTGGCCAAGGACTATGCCCGCCGTGGCGAGTACGAGAAGGCCATCTTCTTATTCAGCCAGCTCAAAGACATCGAGCAAACCAGCCCCACCGTGCTGCCCGAATACCTAGCCGCCCTGCAAGCTCAGAAGCGCTACAAAGACGCCGAGAAGCTCGTGAAGCGCGCAATCCGGCAGCACCCCGAGGAAGGTACCTATGGCGTGGCCCTAGGGAGCCTCTACGCCGCCAGCGGCGACGCCGCCGCGGCCGACAAGCAGTATCAGCGCGTAGTGAGCCAGCTTACCGCCGAGCAGGTGCCGCCGGTGGCCGCCGAGTTTAGCCGCCGCGAGCAGCCGGCCTGGGCCGAGCGCACCTACCTGCGCGGCCGCGAGCTAGCCAAAAACAACTCGGAATACGCCCCGCAGCTCATCCAGCTCTACACCCAGAGCCAGCAGCAAGACAAGCTGCTGGCCGAAACCCTGCGCCTCGTGCAGCAGGACGAGGCGCAGCTGCCCTTTGTGCGCAACATGCTTCAGAACGCCCTGCACGAAGAAAAAGACTTCGATGCGCTGGAAAAGCAGCTCGTGACAGCCGTGCAGGCGCATCCCGAGCAAAGCGCCTACAGCGAGCTGCTGCTGTGGCTACAGGTGCAGCGCCACGACTTTGCGGGCGCGCTGGTGCAGGCCCGCGCCCTCGACCGCCGCAGTAGCACCAAGGGCAGCCGCGTATTGCAGCTGGGCAGCATCGCTGAGCGCAACAAAGACTACGAAAGCGCCATCGCGGCCTACGACTACATGGTGCGCGAGCAGCGCCAGGGGCCGTATTTTCAGGTGGCACGGCAGCGGCTGCTGCAAGCCCGCGAGGCGCAGGTGCGCGACACCTACCCCGTAGACCAAGCCAAGGTGCGCGCCCTGGCCACCGAGTACGAAAGCCTGCTCGCCGAGCTGGGCCGCACGCCCGACACGGCGCCCGTCATCCGCAGCCTGGCCGACCTCTACGCGTTTTCGCTCGATGACAAGGTCAAGGCCATGAGCCTGCTGCAAGAAGTGGTGGCCATGCCCCGCGCCAGCGCCGAGGTGGTAGACGAGGCCAAAACCACCCTAGGCGACCTCTACCTGCTGAAAGGTGAGCCCTGGGAAGCCACGCTGCTCTACTCGCAGGTCGAAAAATCGCACCCCGAAGCGCCCCTGGGCTACGAGGCCAAGCTGCGCAACGCCCGCCTCAGCTACTTCGCCGGCGATTTTAAGCTGGCCCAGAGCCATTTGGACATTCTCAAAGAAGCCACTACCCGCGAGATTGCCAACGACGCCATGCAGCTCTCGCTGCTCATTCAGGAAAACACCGCCGAGGATACCCTAGGCACCGGCCTCAAGGCCTACGCCGCCGTCGAGCAGCTCGTGTTTCAAAACAAGCTGGCCGAGGCCAAAGCCGGCCTCGACAACCTGCTGCGCAGCTACCCCGGCCACGCCCTCACCGACGATGCCCTGTACCTGAAGGCCCAGCTGCAGCGCCGCACCGGCGACGCGACCGGCGCCACCGCTACCCTCAAGCTCCTCACTGATAATCCTAAGTACGATGTGCTCAGCGACGACGCGCTGTTTTTGCTGGCCCGCATCCAGGAGGAAGACGTGAAGGACAAGGCCCAGGCCCAGGCGCTCTACCAGCAGCTGCTCACCAAATACCCCGGCAGTATCTACGTGGCCGAGGCCCGCAAGCGCTTCCGCCGCCTGCGCGGCGATGCCGTGCAGTAGGCCACGAAAGTGGTAGTGCAGGGGCCTATTTTTCTGGTGCTACCTTCGCGGCAAGGTGGCTGCGCGCCGCTTTGCCCTGCTCAGTCACATTAGCTGTTGCCACGCGCTAGAGGCACCGCGCGCCGCGGGCGCGCAACGCCACCTGCTAGCACGCCTGCGCAGGCCGCAAAAGCGCTGAGCCGCTAAAATGAAATTCAAAAGACTATTCAAGAAAGAATAAGTCTGGCGAAGAGAATCAGCTATTAATCAGCAAGCGAATAAAGCCGCTTTATTCGGGCTGGTAATAGTCATTTACGATTGCCTTAGAGTTAATGTGGAGTATATTCTCAGAGTCCGGTGCCCGAAAGCTAAGCCTATGGTTTAGCAGTCTGGTAATAGCGGGAATATTTCTTTCATCCGTGATAAGGATAGTGCCGAGCATTGGCATTGCGGGCTTGTTCGTTACGGGGGTGGGCTACAGCATTCGGCAGCGGCGCATCGGGCAGCGCGCGCACGGGCCGATGCTGCTGAGCTTCGTGCTCATCTACCTGCTGCACGCCATCACGGGCGTGGCGCACTACGAGGCCACCGCCGATGCCCTAGGGCAAGACCTGGTGTTGCAGCTGCCGCTGCTGCTGCTGCCGCTGGCGTTTTGGCTGCTGCCGCCCTGGCGCAAGGAGCAGCGCAATGCGCTGTGGCTGGTGCTCATCGGGTGCTGCCTGTTGTCGGCCCTGGGCTCTACGGTAAACTATGTGGTTAATTATGAAGAAATTAGCCAAGATTATCTGCATTCGAAGATAATGCCCACCGTGCCGGACTACATTCGCTTTAGTCTGCTGGTGAGCATGGCGGTGCTGGTCGGTACCCTGCTTTTTATTAAGAAAGAGCTACCGGCTCGCTGGCATTGGCCCACGGGGGCCGCGGTGCTGCTGCTGTATGTGTTTCAGCACCTGCTGGCCGTGCGCAGCGGTCTGATATCCATGTACGCCGGCGGGGTGGTGCTGCTCGCCTGGCTGGGCTGGCAGCCTACCTACCGGCGGGCAATGCTGCGCCCGGTAGCCGCCATTGTGGCCATGGCCGGCTTGAGCCTACTGCTGTTTCCGACCCTGCAAAATAAAATTCTAATTACCCGCGAAGATGCTTCGGTTATTAAATCGACGTCGGCGGCTAATTACTATTCAATTACGGCGCGCGTTTACTCTTATAAAGTAGCGTGGGCCATTATTCGCGAGCACCCGGTATTTGGTGTAAGCAAAGTAAAATTGAATTCGGAAATAGCGAAACAGTATGGCTCCTTATATCCCCAGATAGAAAAGCAGCATTACCTGATGCCGCACAATCAGTTTATCTACAACCTAGCGGCCTATGGAATAGTCGGGCTCTTGGTGTTTATACTAAGCTTTTACTACCCCCTAGGGGTGGCGCTAAGGCAGCGCAACATCGCGGCGCTGCTGCTTTATGTGGTCATATCCATCTCGTTTCTGGTCGAGTACACGCTCGAAACGCAGATTGGCATTCTGACCGGCGTTTTCTTTATTCTCCTTGCCTTGGTGCCCACCGTGCCCGCGCGGCGGCCGAGCGCCGCGCCCGCCGCGCGGGGCTAGCGCGCCAGTGGTTTTTCGTCATGCTCAGCTCTTTATTTAAGCACCTTCGCCTAGGGCATCGCCAGCGCCGCCAGGCGCGCCAGCAGCTAGCGCTAAGCGTTGCCGATGCGCAGGCCCTGGCGGGGCAGGCCGAGCCTCAGCCCGGCCGCGTGCTGGTGGTGCGCAACGACTCCATTGGCGACTACCTGCTGTATCGCCCCTGGCTGCGCCAGCTCAGCCGCGTGCTGCACGCCCGCGGGCAGCGCCTCACCTTGCTTGCCAATGCGCTGTGGGCGCCGCTGGCCCAAGCCTGGGATGCCGAGTGGTGCGAGGAGATAATAGCCGTTGATTTTGGGGCCTTTGCGCAAGACCTGGCCTACCGCGCCAGCATTCTGCAAGCGCTTGGCGCAAAAGGCTTTGGCGAGGCCATTTACCCCGTGCACGTGCGGGCCGAGGCGGCCGAAAACTTCCTGCGGTTTTTGCGGGCTCCGGTGCGCATCGCCAATGAAGGCGCGCACCAGCCCAGCGCCTGGTTTGAGCTGCTCGATGCGGGCTACTCGCGGGTGCTGCCCAGCACCCCCCAGGTGCTGTTTGAATACTACCGCAACCGCGAATTTTTTGAGAACTGGCTGGAGGCCACGGCCCCGACGGCGGCGTCCGCCGCGGCCCCGCTCGAGCTGCCCCCTGCGGTGCACGAGGCCGCCCGCGCCCTGGCGGCCACCAGCCCACCCTACGTGGTGCTGTTTCCGGGGGCCAGCGCCCGGCAAAAGCAGTGGGCGCCCCGCCATTTTGGGCAGCTGGCCCAGCAGCTGCACCAGCACTACGCGGGGAGCTACCAGTTCGTCATTGCCGGCAGCGCGGCCGACGATAAGCTGGCCCAGCAGCTAATCCAGGCGGCCGGCTCGCAGGTGCCCCTCACCAACCGCTGCGGGCAAACCGACCTGCCCGCGCTGGCCGCGCTGCTGGCTGGGGCGCAGCTGGTGGTGAGCAACGATACCGTGGCCGCCCACCTGGCCGTGCAGGCCGGCGCCCCCAGCTTGGTGCTCCTCATGGGCGAGAACTACGGCAAATTCTTTCCGTACCCGGCCGAGCTGCTGCGGGCGCCTTGCCAGTGCCTGTTTCCGCCCAGCCAAGAACGGCGCTTCGCCGCCGGCGACTTCAGCCCCCCGCCCAGCGACCCCGTCCTCAACGAAGTGCCGGTGGCACGCGCGCTGGCTGCCGCCCAGGCGCTCCTAGGTAGCTAGTTAGCTGCGCCTCAGGCGAGCCGGTGGCTATCCGAAAAACAAGAACAGTAGCGCCAGTACCAAAATGAATACCACGTACATCAGGCCATCGGACAAAATATACTGGCGGTAGCGCTGGTAAAACTCGCGGAGGCGGCTCATGGAAGGGGTAAGGGGCGGGTGAAGGTACGGCGGCTATTTTTTACGTACTTTTGAGGCTATCCTTATTCTATTTATTAATGCCTGTTATTCCTCTCAAGCGCTGGATATTTGCCCCCGACCCCGACCCCGCAACGGTGGATGGCCTTGGGGAAGCGCTGAATATCAGTGCAGTATTGGCCCGGCTTCTCGTGCAGCGCGGGATTGTGACGCCCACGGCGGCCCAAGAGTTTTTTGAGCCTAAGCTGACCGATTTGCCTTCGCCCTGGCTGATGTGCGACATGGATGTAGCCGTGGCGCGGGTGATAAAGGCTTTGCAAAGCAAGGAAAAGATACTAGTGCTCGGCGACTACGACGTCGATGGCATCACGTCGGTAGCCTTGGTGGTGAGCTACTTGCGGCCGCTGGCCGAAGCCCCCGACACGCCCGACGAGCAAAGCCGCTTCCAGCCCTATATCCCCGACCGGCACCGCGAGGGCTATGGTATTTCGCTGCAAGCCGTGGATTTTGCCAAGGCCCACGGCTTCAGCCTAGTTATCGCGCTCGACTGCGGCGTGAAGGCCGTGGAGCAAGTGGCCCACGCCAACGACCTAGGGCTCGATTTTATCATCTGCGACCACCACCTGCCCGGCGAAGAGCTGCCGGCCGCCCTGGCCGTGCTCGACCCCAAGCGGGCCGATTGCAGCTACCCGTACCCCGACCTGTCAGGCTGCGGGGTAGGTTTCAAGCTCTTGCAAGGCCTCACCGAGCGCCTAGGGCTGCCCACCGCGCCGCTCTACGCCCAGCTTGACCTCGTGACGGTGAGCATCGCCGCCGACGTGGTGCCCGTAACGGGCGAAAACCGCGTGCTGGCCGCCCATGGCCTGCGCCGCTTCAACGTGACACAGGCTGCTGCGGCCCAGGCCGCAGCGCCCCAAATGGCTCAAACGGCCGCCGACACGTCGGATGGTCCCGCCCCGCGCCCGCCGCACGCCGCGCTATTGCAAGCCGCTACCGAGGGCCTGCGCCCCGGCCTGGCCGCCCTGCACGAGCTGGCCGCCCCGCGCCAGGGACCGCTGAGCCTCAGTTCGTTGGTGTTTGGGTTTGCGCCGCGCATCAATGCCGCCGGCCGCATGGGCGATGCCCACCGCGCCGTGAACATGCTGCTAGCCCCCACGCAGCAGGAGGCGCGCTATACGGCCGAGGTAGTCGACCACATGAACCAGGAGCGCCGCCTCTCCGACGCGCGCACCACCCAGGAGGCGCTGGCGATGATAGCCGAAGACCCCGACGGTGCCACGGCGCCCGCCACGGTGCTGTTTCAGCCGCACTGGCCGCAGGGGGTGCTGGGCATCGTGGCCTCGCGCTGCCTCGACCAATACTACCGCCCCACCGTTATCCTGACCGAAAAAGAAGGCATGGCCACCGGCTCGTCGCGCTCGGTGGCGGGCTTCGATGTGCACGAGGTGCTGGAGGCGTGCGCGCCGCTCCTGAGCCAGTTTGGCGGCCACCGGGCGGCGGCGGGCCTCACGTTGCCCGTCGAGAACCTGCCGGCTTTTAAGGCGCAGTTTATGCGCGAGGTGGCGGCCCGCGTGCCGGCTGGCCAGCAGCCCGTGCGGCCCGTCGACATCGACGCGTGGCTCGATTTTACGCAGCTCACGGCCGACTTCCTCACCGAGCTACAACGCCTCGAGCCCTTCGGCCCTGGCAACCCCGCGCCCGTATTTGCCAGCGCCGACCTGCGGGCGGTGCCCGCCTCAGTGCGGCCCGTGGGCCAGGCCGGCCACCTCAAAATGCGCCTGATGCAGCCGGGTAAGTCGCCGGGCATCGTGCTCGAAGCCATTGGCTTCGGGCTAGGGCACTACCTGCCCCGCCTGCTCGAAACGCCCGATGCACCTCTGAGTGCGTGCTACGTCTTAGAGATGAACGAGTTTAGGGGACAGCGCACCTTGCAGTTGCGCCTGCTCGACCTGCGCTGGGAATAAAAAATGAGCTGTTAGCTTTTGGCTGCTAGCTGTTGGCTTCTTTTCCTGCGTAGGAGGGAAAAGCTAACCGCTAGCAGCCAAAAGCTAGCAGCTTATAACAATGCGTTACGTTTCTGTTGACCTCGAAATGAGCGGCCCCGACCCGCTGCGCCACCAGGTGCTGGAGCTGGCCGCTGTGGTAGAAGATACCAAGCGGGCCGCCACCACGCCGCTGGCCGAGCTGCCGGCCTTTCGCCGGGCCGTGCGCCACTCCGAAATCTGCGGCACGGCCGGGGCGCTGGCCCTTAATGCGGGGCTGCTGCACGAGCTGGCCGACAAAACCAAGCTGGCTGCGCCCGACATCTGCCGGCCCGACGAACTGCTACCGCAGCTGCGCGAGTTTTTGCTGGCCAATGGCTTTCGGCCCAATAAAAAGGACTGCCTGAGCGTGGTGATGGCGGGTAAAAACTTCGCCACCTTCGACCTGCTTTTCCTGCGCCAGCTGCCCGGCTGGGGCACGATGGTGCGGGCCGAGCCCGCCGTGCTCGACCCGGCTGCCTTTTACCTGAACTGGCACAAGGACTCGCGCCTGCCCACCATGCTCATTTGCCAGGCCCGCGCCGGCGATGCCGAGCCCCACGTAGCCCACGAGGCCCTCGCCGATGCCCGCGAAGTAGTGCGCCTGCTGCGCCCCTTCTACGAGCACCCAGCCTATAAGTCAATTAACAACGAGCAGGCTACATAACAAGTGTAATGGTAGCCCACTGGGTAGCTAGCTCGTTCGGAGTTGCGCCCCGATAGCTGGCTTTCAGAGTGCAACTGCGAACGAGCTACCGTGCTTCGCTTTCCGAGCAACTTTAATACGTAAAAAGCAGGGTGCCCAACGAGCTACTATAACTCGCTAGGCACCCTGCTTACTACCTATCACTACTGGCTACCAGCTGCCGCTGGCGCCGCCGCCGCCGCTGCTGCCGCCCCCAAAACCGCCGAAGCCACCACCACCGCCGCCGCCGCCGCCGAAGCCACCACCGCCGCCGCCAAAAACGCCGCGGCCGCCCGAGAAGTCGCCGAAGATGATGGGGGGCACAAAGCCACCCCCTAGGCCGCCGCGCCCGCCCCGGCCGCCACCTCCGCGCGAGCGTAGCAGAAAGACGAGCACCAGGATGCCAATAATTATCCAGAAGCCCGCGCCCGAGCCAGTGCGGTCGCGGCGCCCGCGGGGGCGCTGCGCCTGGGCAGGGTCGGCTTTATACTCGCCCTTGGATAGGGCAATGAGCTGGTCGGTGGCCCGGTCGAGGCCCGCGTAGTACTGCTTTTGACTGAAAGCTGGGCCTAGCGTATTAGAGATGATGCGCTTAGCCAAGGCGTCGGGCACGGCGCCTTCGAGGCCGTAGCCGGTCTGGATGCGCGCCTGCCGGTCCTGAACGGCCACCAGCACCAAGATGCCGTTGTTGTTATTCTTAGAGCCAATGCCCCAGCTCTCGTAGAGCTTTTGGGCGTAGTCGGCAATCTCGCTGCCCCCTAGGGTCGGCACCGTTACCACGGCTATCTGCGAGGTTGTGCTGTCGTTGTAGCTCACCAGCTTTTGCTCCAGCGCGGCTACTTCCTGCGGCTGCAACACCTGCGCTAGGTCATTGACTAGGCGGGGTGGGCTAGGGGGGGCGGGCACCTGCTGCGCCCGCCCGGCCAGCCCTAAGCCTAGCCACAGCAGCAGCACAAGCAGGCTGCGCAGGTAGGGAAGCGCCACGCGAAGGGGAGCGGGCTGCGCCCTAGGTATCACAAAAAGGGTTTGGTTCATCGGCGGGGCGGCGAAGAGGGGGCGTCGTCCCCGTAAGAAATAGTGTCGTCCAGCTCGTTGACGTCGGTAGCGGCGTCGTAAGGAAAGAATTGGTGGAGCTGCTCGCCCACTAGCTTAATGCCGCGCTCAAGGCCCAGCACGTACTGCTCTTGCCGAAAGTGACCCACCACGGTTTCCTTCACCAACTCCCAAAACTCGTCGGGTACCGTTGAGTTGATGCCCGCGTCGCCGACCACGGCAAACTGCCGGCTCTGCCAAGCCAGGTAAAACAGCACGCCGTTGCGCAGCTTGGTTTGGTGCATCTTCAGCTCGGCAAACACCTGGGCGGCCCGGTCCAGGGGCTCGGGCGTGGGGCATTTCTCTTCCAGATGCAGCCGAATTTCGCCCGAGGTGCGCAGCTCGGCCTGCTTGATGGCAGCCACCAGCGATTCTTCCTGAGCCGGGGTAAGCGGAGAGGTCATGGGATTAACTATGAATTATGAATTAGAAATGGTGAACGAAGAGTCAATTACCGCTTCGATAAGCAGACGCTTTATTCGTCATTTCCAACTCATAATTACCCTAGAACTGAACAGTGGGTGCCTTCTCCGAGCCTTCGGCAGCTTTGAAGTAGGGCGCTTCTTTGAAGCCGAACATGCCCGCAAACAAGTTGTTGGGGAACGACTTAATGTAGCCGTTGTAGTCGTTGGTAACGGTGTTGAACTTGTTGCGCTCTACGTTGATGCGGTTTTCGGTGCCCTCAATCTGGGCTTGCAGTTCCTGAAAGTTGGCGTTGGTTTTCAGTTCGGGATAGTTTTCGCTCACGGCCAGCAAGCGGCCTAGGCCCGCCGAAAGCTGTCCCTGCGCCGCCTGAAACTTCTCGATGTTTTCGGGGGTAAGGTCGTTGGCGTTGAGCTGCACGCTGGTGGCCTTGGCACGGGCTTCCATCACGCTGGTGAGGGTAGCCTGCTCCTGCTTGGCGGCGCCCTTCACGGTGTTTACTAGGTTGGGGATGAGGTCGGCCCGGCGCTGGTAGGCACTTTGCACGTTGCCGGTTTGGGCTTTCACGGCCTGGTCGCGCTGCACCATGCCGTTGTAGCCGCACGACGACTGCGAAAGGAGCGTAACCATCGCCGCGAAGTAAAGAAGAAGGCGTTTCATAAGGGGTTAGGGTTTCTGAAAGCTGGCCGTTAGTTTTGAAGGTCCAGCGGTGAGAAATAAGAAGCGTACCGCCGCAACCACTACCGCTAGTTAGCGGTTGATGGCCCGACCGGGGCAAAATACGCACGCGCCCCGCCACAGTTGTATAGCTGCTGCATTTCCTGCCGGTGCCACCGCTGCCGGCCCTACCTTTAGCCGTATGAAAGCCATTATTCCTGTTGCCGGCATCGGCTCTCGCCTGCGCCCCCACACCCACACGCAGCCCAAAAGCCTGGTGCCGGTGGCTGGCAATACCATTCTGGGCCACATCATCGACCGGCTGCGGGTGGCCGGGCTCACCGAGTACGTGTTTATTATCGGCTACCTAGGCGAAAAAATCGAGCAGTACGTGCGCGAGCACTACCCCGACCTCAACGCCACCTTCGTGGTGCAGGCCCCGCGCGAGGGCCTGGGCCACGCGCTCTACATGGCCCGCGACACCTTCCGGCACGACCCCGACGGCGTGCTCATCCTGCTCGGCGACACCATCGTGGACGTGGACCTGCCCGCCCTGCTGGCGCAGCCCGGCTCGGTACTGGCCGTAAAGGAAGTAAAAACCCCTAGCCTGTTCGGCATCGTCGAAACCGGCCCCGATGGCTTGGTCAACCGCGTAGTTGAGAAGCCGCGCATCCCCAAGTCGAACTACGCCCTGGTGGGCCTCTACAAAATCGCCAACGCCGAAAAGCTGGCCGAGGCCCTGGAGTGGCTCATCGCTACCGACCAGCGCACCCACGAGGAGTTTCAGCTCACCGATGCCCTAATGCACCACATCGAGGAAGGCGAGGTGATGCGCCCTGCCGCCGTCGACAACTGGTTTGACTGCGGCCGCAAGGAAACCTTGCTCGAAGCCAATGCCCGCCTGCTCGACCAGCCCGAGTTTTACCAAGCCCACGACTACCCCGACTTCACCGACACCGTCGTGATTCCGCCCGTCAGCATTGGCGCGGGCTGCCGCATTACGCACTCCATCATCGGTCCCAACGTGGCCATCGGCGAGGGCACCATCATTCGCAGCACCATCGTCAGCGACAGTATCATCGGCTCTTACTCTGAGCTCAGCTCGGCCGTGATGCACGACTGCATCGTGGGCTCTGATGCCTCCTTCCGCGGCCTCAACCACAGCCTCAACCTAGGCGATAACACAGAGATTGACTACAGCCAGGCGCGGTAGCCGAGCAGCAAGCAGCAGCTAACCTAGGCTCCGTTAATAGTGATGGCCCCGTTGGGGAGCAACTCGATTGTTGAAGTTGCTCCCTAGCGGGGCCACGCTTGCTTAGCAGAAGTAGGGGCTGGGCTAACGCTTGACGTTAAACTTACCGTTGGTGATAGTCTTCGTGCTGGCCGGCGAAGTATTCCCAATTGGTAAGAAATTGGTACTGCCAGTGAAGGAGAACGTTCCTACCACCTCACTAGCAGTGAGGCTGGTAATTGTTACCGTGCCCGAACCGACCCCGGTAACGTTGGAGGCCGTGTAGGCCGACGCCACCTTGTTGAGATAAGTCTGGTAGTTTGCCATGTAAATGACGGTACCATTGGACTGAGCCAAATTATAGGTGCCCACTGCCGCCGGTACGTTAAGGCTGATGCCATAGGTATCGCCGAGGCTAGGGCCGCTGAGGCCACCCGTTAGCAGTAGCGTGCCATCAGTGATGGTTTGGCCGGCGGTTCCCGTATAGTCTTTGCCATCTACCGTCCAGCTAATGCTGCTGTCTACAGTTGTTGGTGTGGGCGTATTATTCTTAGAGCAAGCCCCCAAGGCTACTAGGCTAGCCAGCACCAGCGAGCGTTTAAAAAAAGAAGTAGTAAACAGGGTCATAGAGCTGTAAAAGAATAAATGAGATTGTTTTAAAATGAGGCCGTAAGGCCTGGCAAAACTACTTATCCAATCTTCATGCGCACAATGAACTGATATACTAACATTTAGGATATTTCTTATACGACTATATTATCAATCAGCCGCACGCCCCCTAGGTGGGCGGCTACGCACAGCACCACGGGCCGGCCGGCCTCGTAGCTGGCCAGCGGCTGCAAGGAATGTACATCGGCTATCTCAAAGTATTCGGGGGTGAACTGGGGCTCCTGGGCCAGCGCGGCCAGGGCCTGCTGCTGCACAGCGGCTGGGGGCATACCTAGGCGCACCTGCGCGGCTGCCTGCTGCAGCACCTGGTAGAGCAGGGGCGCCACCGCCCGCGCCTCGGGCAAGAGGCGGGCATTTCTCGACGACATGGCCAGGCCGTCGGCCTCCCGCACCGTAGGAAATACAATTAATTCTAAGTCGAATGACAAGTCGGCAAGTAATTGCCGCACGATGGCCACCTGCTGAAAGTCTTTTTGCCCGAAGTACGCGGCGTGCGGCCGGGCTAGGTGAAAGAGCTTGCTCACCACCGTGGCCACGCCATTAAAATGGCCCGGCCGGTGCGCGCCCTCCATCACTTGCTCTAGGGCCCCGAAGTCGAAGCGCAGCACCGTGGGCTGCGGATAAACCTCGGCCACGGTGGGCATAAACAGCGCTGTGCACCCCGCAGGTGCCAGGGCGGCAGCATCTTGCTCGGGCAGGCGCGGGTAGAGGCGCAGGTCGTCGGGGTTGTTAAACTGCGTGGGATTAACGAACACGGAAGCAATGACTTCGTCGCAGGCCTGGGCCGCCGCCCGCACCAGCTGTAGGTGGCCTTCGTGCAGCGCGCCCATGGTGGGCACCAGGCCCAGGCGCCGGCCCGCGGCCCGCGCCTGCTCGGCGTAGGCCCGCAGCTCGGCGGCAGTCGTAAAAATTAACATTCCTGAGTATAGCCTAAAAGCAAGGTTTGAATGAATTATGTTGATTTTTCGCTAAAAAATGCGTAATTTTGTGTAGCCAAGCCTTGGCCTTTTCCAAAATCCTTTCCCAATTATCATGTCGAAGTTGCGCATCCTGTACGCGGCCACCGAAATAGACCCTTTCCTGCAAACCACGAAAGTGGCTGAGCTACTGCGCCGCCTGCCGGCCGCCATGCAGGAGACCGGGGCTGAAATCCGGATTTTTGTGCCTCGCTTCGGCATCATCAATGAACGCAAGAATCGGCTGCACGAAGTGGTTCGCCTCTCGGGCATCAACATCGCCGTGGGTGATGACGAAAAGCCGTTGGTAATAAAAGTGGCCTCGATTCCGACCGCGAAGCTACAGGTTTATTTTATTGATAACGAAGATTACTTCCATCGCAAATCGGCGCTGGTAGATAAAAACGATAAATTTCACGCCGATAACGACGAGCGCGCCATCTTTTTCTGCAAAGGTGTGCTCGAAACAGTGAAAAAGCTCGGCTGGTCGCCCGACATCGTGCACTGCAACGATTGGATGACCTCGCTCATTCCGCTGTACCTGAAGACGACCTACAAGAAGGACCCGGTTTTCAAGGATGCCAAATCAGTATTCACGGTTTACAACAACGAGTTCCTGGACAAGTTTGAGGGCAACCTGGTCGAAAAAGCCAAGATGCTCGACATCGACGACGACATGCTGAAGGAGCTAAAGTCGAACGACTTTTCGGGCTTCGTGAAGCTGGGCATGGAATACGCCGACACGGTAGTGCGCTCCGACGAGAACTTCTCCGATAACCTCAACGGGTTATTTAAAGAATATGCTTCGCGCAAGCACTTAAGCCAGGTAGCGGCCGACGAAAACCTGCTTTCGTCCTACCAAGCCCTGTATAACGACCTGGCTAACTAGCCTGCGCCCCCGAATAGTCCCAGCCGTAGTACCTTTGTAGTACCAACCGGCCGTTGGCACCGCGATAAGCGGTCCGGCGGCCGGTTTTTTTATGAAGCTTAGCTTTCAAATTGTATTTGGTTAAGAACTTGCGCCGTACTTTTAAGCTGGTTTCTGACCCAATACTTTTTCTATAACACTTTACATTCACCCTTTTTTATCCTATAAGCCATGTGCGGCATTGTTGCGTATCTAGGTCATCGTGAGGCCTGTCCTATTATTTTGAAAGGGTTGCACCGCCTCGAGTACCGGGGCTACGACTCGGCCGGCGTGGCCCTGCTCAACGGCAACCTGAATGTTTATAAGAAAAAGGGTAAGGTAGCCGACCTAGAAAATTTTTTGGGCGATAAAGACACCCACGCCACCGTGGGCATGGGCCACACCCGCTGGGCTACCCACGGCGAGCCCAACGACGTGAACGCCCACCCGCACTTCTCGACCTCGGAGCGCATTGCCATCATCCACAATGGCATCATCGAAAACTACGCGGCTCTCAAGACGCACCTAGAGCAGCAGGGCCACGTGTTTCACTCCGATACCGACACGGAAGTGTTCGTTAACCTCATCGAGGAAATCCAGAAGCAGAACGAGTGCAGCCTCGAAGAGGCCGTGCGCCTGGCGCTGCACGAGGTAGTAGGCGCCTACGCCATCGTGGTGCTGAGCAAGGACGTGCCCGACCAGCTGATTGCCGCCCGCAAGGGCTCGCCGCTGGTAATCGGCATTGGGGAGGGCGAATTTTTTGTGGCGTCCGACGCCACGCCCATTATCGAGTACACCAACGAGGTAGTGTACGTGAACGACTACGAGCTAGCCGTTATCCGGGGAGGGCAGCTGGCCATCCGCTCGCGCGAAGACGTGGTTCAAACGCCCTATATCCAGCGCCTAGAGCTGGAGCTGGACAGCATTGAAAAGGGTGGCTACGAGCATTTTATGCTCAAGGAGATTTTTGAGCAGCCGCGCTCCATCCTCGACTCGATGCGCGGGCGCCTCGAAATCGGCGGCAACCACTTGATTATGGCCGGCTTCCGGGCCTACGAGCAAAAGTTTATCAATGCCCACCGTATCATCATTGTGGCGTGCGGCACGAGCTGGCACGCCGGCTTGGTGGCCGAATACCTAATTGAGGACCTGGCCCGCATTCCGGTCGAAGTGGAGTACGCCTCGGAATTCCGCTACCGCAACCCCGTAATCTCGGAGCGCGACATCGTGATTGCCATCTCGCAGAGCGGCGAAACGGCCGACACGCTGGCCGCCCTAGAGCTGGCCAAGAGCAAGGGTGCGACCATCTTCGGCATTTGCAACGTGGTGGGCAGCAGCATCGCCCGCGCCACCGATGCGGGCGCCTACACCCACGCCGGCCCCGAAATCGGGGTGGCTTCGACCAAAGCCTTCACGGCGCAGGTAACGGTGTTGTCGCTGCTAGCCATGTGCATCGGCCAGCGCCGCGGCACGCTCCCCGAGCCCAAGCTGCGCGAGCTGATGGCCGAGCTGCACAATATTCCGACCAAGGTAGAGCAGGCACTGAAGCTGGATGCCCAAATTCAGGTGATTGCCGAGACGTTTAAGGACGTGCCCAATTTCTTGTACCTAGGCCGGGGCTACAACTTCCCGGTGGCCTTGGAGGGCGCGCTCAAGCTCAAAGAAATCAGCTACATCCATGCCGAAGGCTACCCGGCCGCCGAGATGAAGCATGGTCCCATCGCCCTCATCGACGAGAACATGCCGGTGGTGGTAATTGCGACCCGCGACAGCTCGTATGAGAAGGTGGTGAGCAATATCCAGGAGGTAAAAGCGCGCAAGGGCCGCATCATCGCGGTCGTGACGGAGGGCGACACGACCATCCCGGCCATGGCCGAGTTTGTGATAGAAGTGCCGCATACCTCAGAAGTGCTGGTGCCGCTGGTATCGGTGGTGCCGCTGCAATTGCTGAGCTACCACATTGCCGTGATGCGCGGCTGCAACGTAGACCAGCCCCGCAACCTAGCCAAGTCGGTGACGGTGGAGTAGTAGTAAGATGGTAAACGAGTAAAGGAGCAAGCGTTGCGCTTTGCTCAAGGGGAGCCGCCGCCAGCAATGGGGGCGGCTTCTTCCGTTATTTGCAGCCCATTGCCTTACTCATCTATTCACCTCTCATTTTACCAGATGCCTCACCAGATTATTTTCTCCGACCAGGCTCCCGCGCCCATCGGGCCCTACTCGCAGGCCATTAAGGCCGGCAATACCGTGTACGTATCGGGCCAAATACCCCTCGATGCGGCCGGGCAGCTCGTGGGTGCTGGCGACGTAAGCGCCCAAACCCACCAAGTGCTCAAGAACCTAACGGCCGTGCTCGCCGCCGCCGGCCTAGCCCTCACCGATGTCGTGAAGTGCTCCATCTTCGTGAAGGACCTCGGCAACTTCGCCACCATCAACCAGATTTACGGCACCTACTTCGATGAGGCCACCGCCCCGGCCCGCGAAACCGTGGAAGTAAGCCGCCTGCCCCGCGATGTAGAAGTAGAAATTTCCTGCATTGCGGTAGAAAGCAACTAAGCGAGTGCGTAAATGAGTAAAGTTTCTAAGTGGAGACTTTACTCATTTACTCAGCTACTCATTTACTGCACCCGTACCTTTGTAGTATTATGAGTGAAAGACCTGTTCGGGTGCGTTTTGCCCCTTCGCCTACTGGCCCGCTGCACATTGGCGGCGTGCGGACGGCCCTTTACAACTACCTGCTGGCCCGCAAGCTGGGCGGCACCATGATTTTGCGCATCGAGGACACCGACCAAAACCGGTTTGTGCCCGGCGCCGAAGACTACATCCGCGAGAGCCTGGAGTGGGTGGGCATCGAGCTCGATGAAAGCCCCTGGAAGGGCGGCCCCCACGCTCCCTACCGCCAGAGTGAGCGCAAGCCCATGTACCGCGAGTACGCCGACCAGCTCATCCGCGATGGCTACGCCTACTACGCCTTCGACACGCCCGAGGAGCTCGACGCGATGCGCGAGCGCCTGCAAGCCGCCAAGGTGCCCAACCCGCAGTACAACAGCATTACGCGCACCCAAATGCGCAATTCGCTGACGCTGCCCGAAACCGAAACCAAGGCCCTGCTCGACGCGGGCGCGCCCTACGTCATTCGCCTCAAGGTGCCGCGCAAAGAGGAAATTCGCTTCCAAGACCTCATTCGGGGCTGGGTAGTGGTGCACTCGTCGGCCGTCGACGACAAGGTGCTGATGAAGTCGGACGGCATGCCGACCTACCACCTGGCTAACATCGTGGATGACCACCTGATGGAAATCTCCCACGTTATTCGGGGCGAGGAATGGCTGCCGAGCGCGCCGCTGCACGTGCTGCTGTACCGCTACCTAGGCTGGGAGAAAACGATGCCGCAGTTTGCCCACCTGCCACTGCTGCTCAAGCCCGACGGCACTGGCAAGCTCAGCAAGCGCGATGGCGACCGCCTAGGCTTCCCGGTGTTTGCGCTAGAGTGGCGCGGCACCGACGCCGAAACCGGTGAGCCCACCGTGAGCCGTGGCTACCGCGAAGAAGGCTACCTGCCCGAGGCACTGGTCAACTTTCTGGCCTTCTTGGGCTGGAACCCCGGCACCAGCCAGGAGATTTTCTCGATGGCGGAGCTAGTGGAGGCGTTCTCCATTGAGCGCGTGAGCAAGTCGCCCGCCAAGTTCGACCAGGCCAAGATTAAGTGGTTTAACGAGCACTACCTGCGCGCCAAGCCCAACGCCGACTTAGCACCCTACCTCCTCACGGCCCTGGCCGAGCACGGCATCACCTGCTCGCCCGAGAAGGCTGAGCAAGTAGTAGGCGTGATGAAGGAGCGCGTGAGCTTCCCGCAAGATTTTTGGCAGGAGGCCAAGTACTTCTTCGAGGCCCCGACTGAGTACGACCAGGCCGTGGTCAGCAAGAAGTGGAACCCCCAGGTGTCGGCGGCCCTCGCGGCCTATGCCGACGCCCTGCCCGCCAACTCGGAGCCTAGCGCCAATGCCGAAGTGCTCAAGAGCATCTTCAACGACACTACCGCCGCCCAGGGCCTCAAGCCCG
>Ga0182233_1000085_pt1 | contig 17517 bp, 12 predicted proteins | sample G6R1MG_31_FD_129664 | JGI IMG/M metagenome (GOLD analysis project Ga0182233, IMG submission 129664) | Miscanthus phyllosphere microbial communities from Michigan, USA - G6R4_NF_07NOV2016_LD1 MG | ecosystem: Host-associated > Plants > Phyllosphere > Phylloplane/Leaf | place: USA: Michigan... | reverse complement strand
CCGGCGGCACTGGTAGCAGCGCTCTGTAAAAAGGGCTCCCAATCGCGGCTCCCGGGCGTGTGGGCGGTGCGGGCTAAGCGGCTTTTCTTAAGGAGCTGCCCAGCCGGGCGGCCCTGGCTGCAACCAACCCAGACACTAGCTAATATCTTCGGAAAACGCGGAGCTTTAGGCGATTGATGGGCCGCACCCAACCTGGGCAGAATCCACCTGCGCGCAGGCCGCGTAAGGAGGAGGTAACTTGCTAGTCCGTTGCCTGCCTTTGTATGGAAACCTCCGCCGCCGCTCCCCCCGAACAGCCCGGTACGCCGCCGCTCACCCTTCCGCGCTTCGACCTCCTGGCCGATGAGGTGCTGGCGGCGCTGCCCTGGGGCGTGCTGGTGCTGGATGAGCAGCGCCGGGTGCGGCGCATAAGCCCGCAGGCGGCCCGCTGGTGCGGCGCCCCGCCCGCGGCGCTGCTGGGCCGCCCGCTGGCCGAGGCCGCTTGCCCGCCCGCCCTGCGGGAGGCCCTGCTGCGGCTGGTGCACGAGCCGGCCGCAGCCCCCCGGGAGGTGTGGCTGTCTGTGCAAAACCAGTGGGTTACTTTCACGGCTGCTCGCTGCCCCGGCGGCTGGATGCTCTATGGCCAAATGAGCCCGGCCCCCCCGCCCGAGCCTGCGCCCCAAGCCCTAGGGCCGAGCCAGGGCGCGAGCAGCGGGGCCACCGAGCTGCGCCGCGACGACCTGGCCCAGCAGGTTACCGACAAGTACCACGCCCTATTTCAGGCCATGGACCAGGGGTTTTGCGTGCTAGAAGTTATCTACGACGACACTAGCCAGCAGCCCATCGATTGCCGCTACCTAGAGCTCAACTCGGCTTTTGCCCAGCAGTCGGGCATGCCAGCCGATGCGCAGGGCAAAACGATGCGCGAGCTGATGCCCGACCTCGCCCCCTTCTGGTTTGAAACCTACGGCCGGGTGGCCCGCACCGGCGAGGCCCTACGCCTCGAAAACTACGTGCCGCAGGTGGGCCGCTGGTTCGATACGCACGCCTTTCGGGTGGGGGCGCCCGCGGCTGGCCAGGTGGCCGTGCTGTTCTCCGACATCACGGCTCGCAAAAAGGCCGAAACCAGCCTGCGCCACGCCGCCGCCGCCGACACGTTTCGGCTGCAACTCGCCGATGCCCTAGGGCCGCTCACCGGTCCGGTAGCCATTCAGCAGGCCGTGACGCACCTGGCCCGCCAGCACTTTGGGGCCGACCGCTGCTGCTACTGCGAGGTAGAAGCCGGCCATGCCGTGGTGCGCTGCGATGCGGCCGCCCCCGGCCTGCCCTCGGCGGTGGGCACCTACCCGCTTTCAGAGCTAGCCCTGCTGCATGCGGCCCTCGAAACCGGCCGGCCCATTAGCGTGCCCGACGTGCGCCAGGCCACCGCCGTGAGCGAGGCCCTGCGCCAGCGCTGCGTGCAGCTGCACGTGCTGGCCTACCTGGCCATCCCCGTCTTCAAAAACGGGCAGCTAGTGGGCGGGCTGTGCCTGGTGCAAAGCACGCCCCGCGAGTGGCTCGCCCCCGATGTGGCCCTGGCCGCCGAGGCCGCCGAGCGCACCTGGATGGCCGTGGCCCAGAGCCGGGCCAAAGAAGCCCTGCGCCTCAACGAACAGCGCCAGGATTTTCTGTTGCAGCTCAGCGATGCGCTGCGCCCCCTCACCAATGCGCTCGACATCCAGGCTACCGTGGCCCGGGTGCTGGGGCAGCACCTAGGCGCCGACCGCGCCTACTACGCCAACATCTGCGAGGCCGAGCAAGAGCTGGTGGTGGCCCGCGACTGGCACCGGCCCGGCACGCCCAGCCGCACCAACCGCTACCCGCTCAGCACCTGGGCAATGCCCGGGCTGGCCGAGGGCTACACCTGGGTTTGCCACGACATAGACACCGACCCGCACCTGCCCGATGGGCAGCGCAGCTGCTACCGCAGCGGCGGCAGCCGCGCCGCCGTGGTGGTGCCCTTGCGCAAGCAGCAGCGGCTGGTGGCCCTGCTGGCAGTGGCCCAGCGCACGCCCCGCCTCTGGACGCCCCAGGAGGTAAGCCTAGTCGAAGAGGTAGCCGAGCGGGCCTGCGCCGCCGTCGAGCGCGCCCGGGCCGAAGAAGCCCTGCGCGAGCAGCAAGCGCACTACCGCGCCGACCTAGAAGGGCAGGTGCAAGAGCGCACGGCCGAGCTAAAGCAAAGCCGAGACTTGCTGCAAGCCACCATGGACAGCGCCGTGGACATGATTCAGGTATTTGAGGCGGTGCGCGACGCGACCGGCCAAATCATTGATTTTCGCTGGCTGCTCAACAATCATACTTCTGAGAGCCGCTACGGCGAGGTGCGCGGGCAAAGCCTGCTCGAGCGCAACCCCGGCGTGACGCAGGAGGGCATCTTTGCCAACTTCAAGCAGGTGGTCGAAACCGGCGAGCCCACGCAAGGCGAGCAGTACTACGTGCACGAGCAGTTCGACGGCTGGTATTTTCAATCGGTGGTGAAGCTGGGCGACGGCGTGGCCACCTCCACCAAAGACATCACGGCCTGGAAGCGTGCGCAGGCCGAGCTGCTGCGCCTGCGCCTGAGCCAGCAGCAGGCTTTGTTTGAGGCTGTGCAGGCTGCCCAAGAGGCCGAGCGCCGCCGCATTGCCGAAGGCCTGCACAACGGCATTGGGCAGCTGCTCTACGCCACCAAGCTGCGCCTCGACCAGCTGCGCCCGTTTCCCGATGCCGCCCCCCCGGCCTGGCAGCTCGCCCACCGCGCCGCCAATCACCTGCTGAGCGAGGCCATTGACCAGACCCGCACCCTCTCGCACGAGCTGGTGCCGCTGGTGCTGGAAGAGTTTGGCTTGGCGGCGGCTTTGCAAGACATCTGCGATAAGCTTAGCAGCCCCCGGCTGCGCCTGCGCGGCCTGGTGCAGCTCGATGCCGAGGTGCCCCCGCTGCCGGCGGCCTTGCAGTTGGCCCTCTATCGCATGGCCCAGGAGCTGGCCCAAAACATCGTGAAGCACGCCCTAGGTGCCACCGAAGCCAGCCTGGAGCTCGAAACCATACCCGGCTGGGCGCTGCTGCGGGCCGAAGACAACGGCCCGGGCTTTGCCACGCTGCCGCCGGCCGAGGTGGGCCTGGGCCTGCGCAGCATCCGCGACCAGGTGGCACTGCTGGGGGGGCAGCTCGAAATCGGGGCCATGCCGGCCGGCGGGGCCTACGTGCGCATCCGCATTCCGGCCCTAGGGTAGCGGGCGGGGCCAAAATGCAGATGCACTCGCTGGCCATACCGGCTACCCTAGGGCTGGCGCCCTACTCAAACCGCACCCAATCGACCTCGCTGGGCGCATCGGTTTGCGAGGCGAGGTAGAGGGCGTGCACGCCGGGCTGGGCCCCCGCTACCGGCACCCGCAGCTCGCGCCACTGCTGGCCTTTGGGCACGGCCACCTGGGCCAGCACGGGGCCGGTGGGCCCGTCGAGCCGTACTTGCAGCGTGGCGCCGGTGGCCGCGGCCACGCGCAGCGTGAGGGCGCGGGGCGGCCGCGGGCCAAAGTCTACGCCGTTGTACTGCACCCAGCCGTGGCGGCTGCTGAACTGCGTTTTCCAGCCCAGAAACTTGTTGGCCGTGTCCAGAAAAGCCACGGTGGCGCCCTGCGTGCTCAGCCGGCTGTAGCGGTCGGGCTGGAGCTGGCGGCGCGCCGCCGTCAGGCCCACGCCGCGCAGGGTAGGCGTTACCTTGCGGATGCGGCCATCGGGCTCAAAAAACAGGCTGTCTACGCGCACCGACCGGTTTTTGTCGAACGCCGGCGATAGGTCGTTGTGGTGGTAAAACAAATACCACTGGTTCTGAAACTGCGTAATGGAGTGGTGGTTGGTCCAGCACCCGGTCGGCGACTCATCCATCAGCACGCCCTGCACCTCAAACGGCCCGAGGGGGCTGCGGCTGGTGGCGTATTCTAGCCGCTCGGTTTTGTTGGCTACGTGCGGGTAGGTGAGGTAGTAGATGCCTCGGCGCTCAAACACGTAAGGCCCTTCCTTGAGGCCCGTGGTGGGTAGCGTGCCCAGGGTCACGGGCTCGGAGGCCAGCGCCAGCATGTTGGGCTGTAGCTTAGCCGCGTAGATGTTGCCCTGCGACCAATAGAGGTAAGCCTGCCCGTCCTTGTCGATGAGCACGTTGGGGTCGATGCCGTGCACGCCCGCAATGGACTTGGGCTGCGGCACAAACGGCCCGGTGGGCTGGTCGGCCACGGCCACCCCGATGGTGAAGCCCTTGCCAGCCGTGCTGTCGCGCGGGGTGCTGGGAAAGTAGAAGTAATACTTGCCGTTGCGGGCTACGCAGTCGGGCGCCCACATGCTGTAGCTGTCGGGCTTCACCCAGGGCACCTTGTTTTGGGTCACGATAACCCCGTGGTCGGTCCAGTCGGTGAGGTTGGCCGACGAAAACACGTGGTAGTCCTCCATGCAAAACCAGCCCGGCCGGCCTCGCCCCGGCCGGCTGCGGATGTCGTGCGAGGGGTACACATACACCCGGTCGCCAAACACGCGCGCCGTGGGGTCGGCCGTAAACTGATTGGTAATAAACGGGTTTTGGGCGGCGGCCGGCAGGCCGCCGCTGCCTACCAGCAGCGCCAGGCCACCCAGCAAGTAACGCGCACGTAGCAGCATAAGAGTAGAAATGGGTAGAAAGGGTGAGCGGGCCGCCGCGCGGCGCTAGGGGCTAGTGCGCTTGGTATACCGTATCGTGGCCCTCGTACTTGAGGTATTTAAAAGCCGCTTGGTTGGTAGTGGGCTGGCCCGACGAGGTGGCGTACATGCCAAACAAGCAGCCGATGAAGCCGCCCGCCACCTGCGTGCTCAAAAACCGGGCATCGACCTTGTCCTTCAGCGTGTGCCACTGCTGCCCCGCCTCCGCAAACTCGAAGCGGTACGCGTCGCCCTCGGCCCCGATGCGCAGCCGCAGCTTGCCCGCGGCGGCCCCTAGGGGCTGCTGGGCCAGCAGCTCGGGCGGCTGCTGGGCGGCCCCGCTCTTGAAGAGCTGCACCACCGGCTTGCCGCCCGCCACCGACTTGCAGAGGTAGTAGTAGTGGTGCTCGTCTTGGAAAGCTACCAGGCCGGCCTGCTCGGCTTCGGCCTTGGCAGCGAAGGCCAGCTCGGTTTCGGTGCTGCACCGCAGGTGCTGCTGGCGCTTGCCAATGAAGGCGGGGTTGCCGGTCTCGGCGCACGTAGCGGGCTTCAGCTTGAGGGTAAGGCCGCTCGCCTTGCTGAGGCTGTAGCTGCTGCTGTCGCGGGTGCGCAAAAACAGCAGCGCGGGGTCGAGCTGCTTGTCGAAGGTCAGGGTGTAGGCAAAATTACCGCTCTGGGGTAGGGCCTTGGGCTGCTTTACCTCGGGGTACTGCCGGGTGTAGCTATACTGGATTTCCTTGTTGCCGGCGTTGATGACGGGCCAGTCGTCTTGCCAAGCTACGGGCGCAATAAACGTCTCGCGGCCAGTATTATAGTAGTTGTCCTCGTAGGGCCGCACGGCCAAGAAAATGGCGTAGGTCTGCCCATCGGGCCCCTGCACAAACTGCGCGTGCCCGGCCGAGGTAATGGGGTTCTTGCGGTCTTTGGGCAGGTCGCGCTGCGTCAGGATGGGGTTGTGCTCGTAGGGCACAAACGGTCCTTGGGGCGACTTAGCGCGGAAAACCACCTCCGAGTGGTTGACCGACGTGCCGCCCTCGGCCGCGTAGAGGTAGTACCAGCCGCGGGCTTTCATAATGTGCGGCCCCTCTATCCAGACGGGCTGCTTGCTAAGGTCTACGCCACCGTTGACCAGAATTTTGGGCTCGCCCACGGTCTGCATCGTTTGCAGGTTCAGCTCGATGAGCTTGATGGAGCGGTGCCCCGAGTACAGCGGCTTATTGTCGGGCGGGTCGCTGTTGTACACCACGTAGGCCTTGTTTTCGTCGAACAACAGCGAGGGGTCGATACCCCGCACTTCGGGCAAAAACACGGGGTCGCTCCAGGGGCCGGCCGGGTTTTTGGCCGTCACCACAAAGTTGCCCTTGTGGTCAATGAGCGTGCAAGTGACATAGTACGTGCCATTGTGGTAGTCGATGGCTGGCGCAAACAAGCCCCGCGTCATGCGGTCGCCCAGGAAGTTCATCTGCGAAGGCCGGCTGATGACGTTGCCCACCTGGCGCCAGTTTTTGAGGTCTTTGCTGTGCATCACCGGAATGCCCGGGAAATAAGCAAAAGTGGAATTGACCAGATAATAATCGCTGCCCACCTGCACAATGCTGGGGTCGGGGTAAAAACCGGCCAGAATCGGGTTGACCAGGGTTGTGGTTTGCGCCGCTAGCGGTGCCTGTTGCAGCAGGGCCAGGCCTAGGGCGGCCAAAAAGGTCTGTATCTTCATTGTCTACGTGTTTGTCAAAATACCCTCCAGGCTATCGCCGGCCCACGGGCTCGCACGCGGGCCGGGGCCGAGTGGCGGCCGCGCTAAGCTACAGCGCCCTTTTCAGCGCAAGCCTACCGATAGGTGGCGGCCCCCGGCGGCCGGGCCCGCGGCCCGCGCCTGCCCACCGGCAGGCGGGCGCCCCGCAAACAAGTTGAAACACTACTGGTTATGAGCGCACCTGGGCTTAGAGCCCTAGGGCCCGCGCTGGCGGCCCTGCGCCGGCAAGCCGGCTGCTTGGGCTGCCGGCGCGGGCCCGCCCTCACGCTTTACCTTCCGTTATTATGCTACAATCTCGTCTCTTCACAACTACTGCGGGCTCGGCACTGTGGGCGCCCGAAATTCCGGGCCTCATGATGCGCCTGCAAGGCCACGTCAGCCTCGACCAGTACCAGCTGCTGCTCAATCACGGCTTGCAGATGTACACCGGCCACCGCCCGCCCGAAGCTGTGGCGCACTGGATAGTAGACCTGCGCCAGCTGAGCACCCTGCACCCCGGCGCCCACCACTGGATGGCCCACGACTGGCACCCGCGGGCGCACGCGGCCGGGCTGCGCCACCTGCGCCTGGTAGAGGCTGAGACCAACGCCGATTCTATTGCCCAGCAGCTGCTGGCGGCCCTGGTGCAGCTCGCCACCGATACCTCGCTTGGCCTGACGCGGCACGACACCCTGGAGGCGGCCATTCAGCAGGCGAGAGCCGTGGCGCCCCCCGTGGCCGATTAGCCCGCCTAGGGCCGGGGTAGCCGGGAGCCTGGGCATCAAGGCGAAAGCTTTACCTTAGCGACGGTCTACCCGCGTCTGCCATGCCCGTTACCGAAGCCTTGCCTGCCGCTGACTTTGCCGCGCCCACCGATTTGTGGCAGGCGTTGTGGGGGTTGTCGCTCACTAGCGTTGTGCTTTATACTCCCGTGCACGACCTAGGCGGCGACGTCGTAGATTTTACCTTCGCGTATCTCAACCCGGCCGCGCAGCGCCTGCTGGAGCTGCCGGCCCAGCCGGCGGGCGTCACGTACCGGCACTATTTTGCGGGCGGCGCCGGTCCTAGCGGGCTGGCGCTGCACCAGGCGGCATTTGCCTCGGGCCAGGTCGAGCATTTCGAGCTGATGTGCCGCACTGGCGGCTACGACTGCCACTGCCAGGTGGCGGCTCAGCGGGTGGGTGAGGGGCTGCTGGTAAACTTTACCGCTGCCGCCACTCCCGAGGCCCGCCCGGCCGTGGAAGCGGCCCTGCGCCTGAGCCAGGCGCGCGAGGAGCGGGCGCGGCTGGCCGCCGAGCGCGAGCGCAACCTGCTGCAAACCCTGCTGAATCAGGCGCCGGTAGCCATTGGCTTGTTTCAGGGCCCCGACCAAGTGATTGCCATGGCCAACGAGCAGCTGTGCGCCATGTGGGGCTATGCCCCCGAGCAGGTGCAGCACCGCCCGCTGCTGGCCGCCGTGCCCGAGCTGCAAGGCCAGGGCTTTGCCGAGCTCATTGCCGACGTGGCCCGCACCGGCGAGCCCTTCGTGGGCACCAAGGTGCCCGCGCAGCTGCACCAGCACGGGCAGCTCAGCATGCGCTTTTTCGACTTTGTGTACCAGCCGCTCTACGACGCAGCCGGCCACCTGCTGGGCGTGCTCGACATTGCCACCGACGTGACGGCGCAGGTGCTCGACCGCCAGCAGGCGCAGGCTCTCAACGAGGAGCTGAGCGCTACCAATGAAGAGCTGCAGGTGCTCAACGAGGAGCTGCTGCGCGCCAACACCGAGCTCACCAAGGCCCAGCAGCAGCTAGCCACCGAGCGCGAGCGGATGACGCAGGTATTTGCCAAAACCCCGGCCCTGATTGCCCTCTTGCACGGCCCCCACCACACGGTGACCTACGCCAACCCGGCGTTTCAGCATTTTTTTGCCGATGTGCCGCTGCTCGGCCGCGCCTACGCAGCGGCCCTGCCAGATGTGTATGCCCAGGGCCACGGCGCCTGGCTGCGCAACGTGTATACCACCGGCAACACGTGCGTGGGCAGCGAGCGGCCCCTGACCCTGCCCGCCGCCGCGGGCGGCGAGCGGCAAGTGTACCTCGATTTTACCTACGAGGCCTACGGCGCCCCGGTGCCCGAGGGCATCTTTCTGTTTGCCTTCGATGTCACCGAGCGGGTGCACACGCGCCGGCAGCACGCCGCCTACCAGCAGCTGCGGGCCGTGTTTGAGCAGGCGCCGGTAGCCATCAGCATTCTGCAAGGGCCCGAGTATGAGATAGAAGTGGCCAACCCGTTCGTTATCGATATGTGGGGGCGCACCGCCGAGAGCGTGCTTAAACAGCCGTTCTTTGAGGCCCTGCCCGAGCTGCGGGAGCAGGGATTTGAGGGGCTGCTGGCCGAGGTGCGCCGCACCGGGCAGCCCTACGTGGCCCAGGAGGTAGAAGCTCACTTCTGGCGTGCGGGCCAGCTCGAAGCCCTCTACATCAACCTTAGCCTCTACCCCCTGCGCGACGAGCTGGGACAGATAACGAGCCTCGTGCTGGTATCGACCGACGTGAGCGCCCAGTTGCGGGCCCGCCAGCGCGAGCAGGAGGTCAACGAGCAACTGACCGTAATTAACGAGGAGCTGCAATCGGCCAACGAGGAGCTCGGGGTCACTAACCTCCAACTCCTGCGCACCAACATTGACCTAGATAATTTCATTTACACGGCCTCGCACGACCTGCGAACGCCCATCATCAACATCGAAGGCCTGCTGCATACCCTGCAAAGTGAGCTGCCCCCCGCCAGTCAGGTGGGCGATGTGGGCTACATTCTGCGCCTGATGCAAGACTCGGTCGACCGCTTCAAGCGCACCATCGAGCACCTGACCGAAGTATCAAAGCTGCAAAAAGAGTATGGGCAAGGGGCCGCCACCCCCGTGCGCCTGGCCGAAATAATCGAGAGTGTGCGCCTCGACCTAGCGCCACTTATCAAGCAGACGCAGGCGCAGATAACGTGCGACGTACCAGACTTTGTGACGCTCGCGCTCTCTGAGAAAAACCTGCGCTCGGTAGTGTACAACCTGCTCAGCAACGCCCTGAAGTACCGCCACCCCGACCGCCCGCCCCAGGTGCGCCTGCTCAGCCGGGCGCAAGACCACTACCTGGTGCTGGAGGTGCAAGACAACGGCTTGGGTCTCGACCTGGCGCGTGAAAATGAGCTGTTTACCATGTTTCAGCGCTACCATACCCACGTCGAGGGCTCAGGCATTGGCCTCTACATGGTGAAGAAAATAGTGGAAAACGCCGGCGGTCGCATTGAGGTCGAAAGCCAACTGGGGCATGGCTCCACGTTTTTTGTGTACTTCCCCCGCTAGGCGCCGCGGCGTGCGCCCGGCCGCCGAGGTTTATAAAACCAGGGCAAGCCCGACCGTGAGGTACAGAAAAGGAGGCGAATGCGTAAGTTGCGCAATCAATTAGTCCTGTATTCTTACTATCGTTTGCTTATGGCTACTACCTCATCATCCGCTACCGCTAGTACTACCGCTGCCGCCAGCGCCCCGCCGGCTGCCCCTAAGGCCGGCCGCAAACCCCGCAAGCAGGCCGCCGCCCCGGCCCCCGCCGAGGCCGCCGAGCAGCCCGCCGACCGCCTCGACCTTATTGCCCAGGGCCTGAGCGGCAAGGCCAGCGCCAAGCAGGCCATTTTCCGGGCTACGCAGGGGGCTTTCGACGTGCTGCGCCAAGCTTCGCAGGAGCTGTGCCTCGAACTCACCCATAAAATCACGACTTCCCTCGACCCGAGCGTGCGCATCGAGTACTACCCAGTTAATGGTATGGAGTTTCACATCCGCTTCTCCGGCGATTTGCTGGTGTTCGTCATGCACTCCAACATCGTGACCTTCCCCGATACCTTCGGGCCCATGACTACGCCCTACGTGGAGGCCGATTTTCGGCGGCGCTTCTTTGGCCATATCATGGCCTACAACTTCATGGCCGACAGCATCAAGTACCAGCGCATGAACGACCCCGGCTACCTGGTGGGCCGCCTGCTGGTCAACATCGACAGCCACTACTTTCTCGAAGGTGTGCAGCAGCTTGAACTGCCCGACCACGACATGAGCGCCAGCCCCGTAACGGCCGACGCCATGCGCCTTTTCGTGGAAAGCGCCATGATTGCGGCCGTCAACAACGACCTCATCGCCCCGCCCATGAATGATATTCAGAAGATTACCGTCAAGCAAAAGCTCGAAAACCAGCAGGTGAGCCGCGCCAGCAAAGTCGGCTTCAGCTTCTCGCACGAGCAGCGGTATTAGGTAGTTGTTAGTTAGTAGTGGTTACTTCGTAAGGCCGTTCAACGCTTGCTAACAGCGCGTTGAACGGCCTTGCGAAGTAACCACTACTAACTAACAACTACCCGCTATACCCTACTTTTTCGCGCACCTTGCGCAGCACGCCGGCACCGTAAGCCTGGGCCTTGCGGGCACCTTCGGCCAGGCGGGCGTCGAGCTCGGGCAGGTTGTTCATGTAGTAGTCGAAGAGGCGCCGCTCTTCAGCAAAGCGCTGTAGAACAAGCTCGTACAGCTCTTTTTTGGCGTGGCCGTAGCCGTAGCCGCCGTTTTCGTAGTTGGCGCGCATGGTGGCCGTTTGCGCGGGCGAGGCCAGCAGCGAATACAGCTTAAAGGTCACGTCCTTGGTGTGGTCCTTGGGCTCCTCCAAGGGCGTGCTGTCCGAAATAATACTCTTGATGGTTTTGAGCAGTTCCTTTTCGGGCACGAAGATGTCGATAGTGTTGCCGTAGCTCTTGCTCATCTTCTGGCCGTCGATGCCGGGCACCAGCATCACCTGCTCGTCTACCCTAGGGCGGGGCGGCACCAGCGTGTCGCCGTAGCGGTTGTTGAAGGCCTGGGCAATGTCGCGGGCTATTTCGAGGTGCTGCACCTGGTCTTTGCCCACGGGCACGATGTCGGCGTCGTAGAGCAGAATGTCAGCCGCCATCAGCACGGGGTAGGTAAAGAGGCCCGCGTTCACGTCCGATAGCCGGTCACTCTTATCCTTGAAGCTGTGCGCGTTGGCCAGCATGGGGTAGGGCGTGAAGCACGACAGGTACCACGTGAGCTCGGTCACCTGCGGCACGTCGGACTGCCGGTAAAACAGGTTTTTGCCGGTATCGAAGCCGCAGGCCAGCCAGGCCGCCGCCACGGCGTAGGTGTTCTGGCGCAGCAGCGCGGGGTCGCGCACGGTGGTGAGCGAGTGCAGGTCGGCGATGAAGTACAGCGAGTCGTGGGCCGGGTTTTTCGACAGCTCGATGGCGGGTAATATCGCGCCGAGCAAGTTGCCCAGGTGGGGGCGGCCGGTACTCTGGATGCCGGTAAGAATGCGGGACATGGAACCTGAAATAAGCACCTAGGTGCGGGTAAGCGACTACGTTAAAAGTCAGAGTTGGTATTGAGCGCGTGAAAAAAACGCGTGAGCTGCGTGGGCCCCACCCGGTTGGCATCGAGCAGCCGCAGCAAGTCGGGCCGGTCGGCGGCGTAGGGGCGCAGGGCCGTATTGAGCGCCTGGTAGTTCTTGAGGTACACGCCGTTGTCGGTGTAGAGGGTAGTGGCCGTGGGCTGCGTGCCCTCGCGCACTAGGTAGGCAGTGAAGTCGCTGGCCGTGCCGAGCTGCCCGGTGCGCAGGCGCGAGGTGTAGCGCAGCAGCGATACCCGCCCGCTATCGAGCAGCTCCACAAATACCTTGTCGTTTTCGGTGTGCTCAAACAAGCCGTTGCGGACGGTGAAACCCTGGGCCGTGGTGTAGCGCTGCTGGCCCACCCGCAGGCTGGCCACCTCGCCGGGGTGCCGCACTACCTTCTGGCCGTCCGCATCCTTGCCCGATAGCTGCCGGGCCGAAACCTTGAGCAGGCCCGTGTGGCGCACCTGGGGGTCATTCAGCAGCACGTAGCTGCCCGGTGCCCCCTCGGGGCCAGCCAGGTTGAGGCTTACTTGGGCCTGGGCTACCCGCCCGGCACCTAGGAAACAACTAAGGAGCAATACAAAACGCATAAACAAAAGCTTGGGGCGCGGGCCTGGGAGTAGCCCGCTGCGCCTCGGCGACGTCCGCCGCTGCAAAGGTACCAGCGCGCGGCAGCCTTGCGTGCACTACAGCCACGCCCCGACGCCTAGGTAGCCCAGCCGCCCAAAAGGACTGCCGGGGGCGGGGGAGCTGGCAGTCGGGCGCCCGGCTACACGCTTTTATCCACAAAGGCGTCTTCTTGCAGCTCGGCCGTTTCGGCAGGCCCCAGGTAGCGGTCGATGAGGTAGTGCGCCAGGTACAGCAGCGGCGTGAGCAGCACGGCCGCCGCCACCTTGTACCAATAATTGAAAGTAGCAACGCTGAGCACCTGCTTCAGCGGCCAGTTGCCAAACAAGTAAAACGCCACGTACAGCACCACGAAGCTGTCGACGAGCTGCGAGATGAGCGTTGAGCCCGTGGCCCGTAGCCAGATAAAGCGGCTGCCCGTGATGCGCCGAAACGCCTGAAACACGCTGGCATCGAGCACCTGCCCAATGACAAAGGCCGTGAGCGACCCCACGATGATACCTAGGCCCTGCCGAAAAATGCTTTGGTAGGCAAACTCGATATCGAAGGGCCGGCCTTGGCCGTCGGTCTTATTGAGGTCGAGCCAAAAGTCGGCCGGCGCCAGCCGGGTAGTACCCAGGATAACCAGGAAGGCATACAAGATGAGCCCCACCGTGAGGAAGGTGATGCGCAGCACGCCCTTGCGCCCAAAATACTCATTGATGACATCGGTGCCGATGAACACTACCGGCCACACCAGCACGCCCGCCGACAGGCTGCCGGCAAGGCCAAGCGTTTTCTCGACTGAGAAGATTTTAACGCCGATAATCTCGGCCAGCAAGGCATTGACCAAGAAGATGCCGCTAAGCACCAGGTACAGCTGCTGTTTCTTGTGGGCGTAGGTAGAGGTAGGCACAACGCAACAGGCTGTTAGAGCGCGATAACCAAGCCCTCGGTGGCCAGCTCCGTATTTGGGAAAATGGCCTGCGCTTCTTGCAAGTGCGCCGCCAATTGCTTGTAGCGCGACGAAAAATGGCCAATGAGTAGCAGCCCCACGCCCGCCGTGCGGGCCAGCTCAGCCGCCTGGGCCGCCGTGCTGTGGTGCGTGTGGGCGGCGCGCTCGCGCAGCTCTTCTAGAAAGGTAGCCTCGTGGTAGAGCAGGTCGGCGCCGCGCACCAGTTCGGCCAGCGCGGGCGTGTACAGCGTGTCGGAGCAGAAGGCGTAGCGCCTAGGCGGTGCGGCGGGCACCGACACCGAGGCGTGGGCCAGCGCCGGGCGGCCGGTGGCGGGGTTGGCGGGCAGGTCGTGGCCCTGGGCCAGCTGCGCCAGCTCGGCGGGGCTGAGGCTAGGCGGCAGGTTTTCCTTCACCAGGCGGTCGCGGCGCGGCTGCTCCTCAAACAGGTAGCCGCAGCACGGAATGCGGTGGCGCATGGGCAAGGTCGATACGCGCACCAGCGCGTCTTCGTACACCACGGCGTGGGCTTCGGTATCGACGGGCACAAACGTGAGGTTGAAGCCGTACTGAATGCCCGAGTGCATGGCCTGCGTAGTAAGCACCTGGTCGAGGCCCGGCGGGCCCACCACCAGCAGCGGCTCTTGGCGGCCCTGCAAATGCAGCGTGCCCAGCAGCCCAAACAGCCCAAAATAGTGGTCGCCGTGCAGGTGCGAGATAAAAATGACCCGCAGCGAGCTCAGGCGCCGCCGGTGCTCTAGCAGCCGCCACTGGGTGCCCTCGCCGCAGTCGATGAGGTAGCGGCCTTCGCCCACGGCCAGCAGCTGGGCCGTGGGGTGGCGCCCGGTCATCGGTGTGGCCGAGGCGCTGCCCAGTATTTGAAGCTCAAATTGCATTTTCAGGAAGCGGCGGGCTGTTAGCTGCGGGCAGTTGGTTTTTTCGCTTGGCAAGCCCTAGCAGCTAAAGAGCTATTGGCCAACAGCGCTAAATAAAAAAAGCCACTGGCTACTAGTTGTCGGCACTCCTCGCCGGAGAGCCAACAGCTAACAGCCAATAGCTAGCAGTTTACGAAAAGCTATTCTTTGTCGGTAAGGTCGCGCTCGATGGAGTGCAGGAAAATGCGGTCGATGCCCTCTTCCACGGTGGGCAGAATGTGCAGTACCGACTCGAGTTTGCTGATGGTGATGAGCTTCAGTACGTGGTCTTGCAGGCCGGTGAGCACTAGCAGGCCGCCGGTCGAGTTGCAGAGGCGGTTGGCAATCAGAATGCTGCTGAGCCCTGACGAGTCGGTGTACTTTACGTTTTGCAGGTCCAGAATCAGATTATTGGTGCCTTCAGCATTCAGCTTTACGAACTCCGACTTGAGGTCGGGAGCCACGGTCGTATCAAGCTTTTTTTCATCAATCGTGATGACGGTGTAGCTCTCTTTTTTATCGATGGAGTACTTCATAAAGAAACAGCGGGGGGCAAAAATTACGATGCGAGGGACGAAGGTAGGAAGAAATTAGAACTTGCCGAGTAGCTAAATTTAAGATAGTAAGTAGTAGCTATTTACGGAAGAGGCTAGTTGGCCCGTCCGGTGGGGTGCCAGGCCCTCCGAAGGTAAGTGTTGCCCATACGCTTAGCCAGTCGGCCCGGGCCGCTAGCGCAGCCGGCGCGGCCTCCAAATAGGTAGCCGCCGCTAGGTAGGGCCCGGCCCCGGACAAGCGTAACAAGACGCGGCCATTATTGTTGGCACGGGTTGAAAAATAGTGAGTTTGGGCCGGGGTGGCCCGGCCAGGAGCCGTGGCGGCTACCGGAATGGCATCCCAAAAATGCACCAGCGCGCCGGGCACGGGCTGGCCGTGGCGCAGCACGCGCAGCGTGAGCGCCGCGCCCGGCCGCAGGTAGTAGGGGTTTTGCTCGGGCACCAGCTCTAGGGGTAAGCGAAGCGGGCGGCGGTAGGCGGTATCGGCGGGACTGGCGGGCGCCCTAGGGCCGGCCGTAGCCAGCACAAGTGCCTTGGCGCAGCGGCGGTAGGCCTCGCGGCCGGGCTGGCTAGTAGCTTGGCCCTGCTGCTGGCGATAGAGGAGCGCCTTGTCGAGGCCTTCGGCCCGCAGATAGGCCGTGAACTTGTCGGCCGGCAGCTCGCTAAACGCCAGCGTGCCAACGAGCGCTACCACGTGGGTGCCCGCAGTGCGGCACACCAGGGCCGGGGCCACCGAATCGGCCAGTAGCACTGGCCGCAAGTCGGTGCTATCGGCCGGGTCGGTGGGCCCTAGGTGCACAAAGCGCTGCGTGCGCCGCGTGCGCTGGGGCCACGGCTGGCCCGCCAGGTTGTTGCCTAGCAGCAGCCGCAGCGGCACCGCGGTGCCCGTTGGCACGCGAAAGCTGGCCGGCTGTAGCCAAAGCTCACTGGCGAGGGCGGCGGTGGTGAGAAGCAGAAGGCCAGTGAGCGCGAGTTTGAAAGAAACACCTGTCATTGCGAGAGAAACGACGAAACAATCGCACCTAGGCGGCGCCAGACCAGCTTGTCCTGATGCGATTGCTTCGTCGGTCCTCCTCGCAAAGACAGGCGTTTGTTGGGTACCTAGGGCATGCCGCGCGGCTACTGCCGCTCTAGCGCCAGGGCGTAGGCCCGGTCGTAGTACACGCGCAGGTTTTTCCAGTCGAAGATGTCGGCCGAGCTCTCGACGCGGTTGCGCTGGCTGATGCGCTCGCGGCGGCTTAGCAGCACAAAATTCCAGAGCATTTCGGTGAGCTCTTCGGCCGCTTGGTCGAAGCTGCGCTCTTGGCGGCGCACCACAAAAATGCCCTTGTCTTCGTGCTCGGTCACGTTTTTCTGCACGTAGTCGCCAAAGCCCGAGAGGTCGCTGGTGATGGCCGGCACGCCGCGGGCCACGCACTCGAGCGGGGTGTAGCCCCAGGGCTCGTAGTAGCTCGGAAACACGCCCATGTGGCAGCCCCGCACAAACTGCCCGTAGTCCATGCCAAACAGGGGCGAGGTGGTGCTCACAAAGTCGGGGTGATACACAATCTTCACCCGGTCGTGCTTGTTGTTCACGAGGTTGGCGCGCCGCACAAAATTCAGAATGTCATCGTCCTGGTCGTTCACTAGGTTGTGGGTGATGACCGAGGGCAGCTGCGAGGTTTTCCAGCTTTGCAGACCGCGGCGGTAGCGCAGCTTCCAGTAGTCATCCACCATGCCGTCGAGGTCGGGCAGGCGGTGGTCTTGGCTGGCGGCGGCGGCGTAGAAGAGGCGCTCGCCCACCTGCTCCTCAATGGCGCGGCAGGTTTCGCGCACCTCGTCGAGCTGGGCGCGGCTTTGCAGCACCAGCGGGTTGATGCTGGTGTAGGGCCGCTTGGTGATGAAAAACATTACCACCTGGCCTTCCAGGCCGCTCTGCTGCAGGCGGTGGTTGAGGCGGGCCAGCGCTTCGAGCGTGAGGTCGAAGCCCTTGTTGTGGTACTCGTAGCGGCCCGAGGTAAAGAGGTAAATCGTCTGGTCGAGGTCGAAGGCGTAGCTCTGAAAGAAGTGCGCCATTACAAACTCGTGAATCTTATCCTTGTAGAGCTTGTGCAGGTTCTGAAACTCGTGCAGGGCCACGAAGCGCTCGATGTTGAGGCCGTTGGGCAGCACCGCGTCGGGGATGCGGTCGAGCAGATAAATGCACTCGCGCACCGTCAGCTCACTCACGGTGGTAAAGACGTGGCTGCCGTGGGCAGCGGCGCGCTCCATGCTCACGGCCGGCTCGATGTTGAAGTGCCGCGCCTGCGAGCGCCAATCCACGAGCATCAGGTGGTCGTAGAAATTGGGGTCGTTCATGGCCAGGTAGCGGCCCAGCAGCGTGGCGTGCGTCGTAAACACGAGGTGCACCGGCACTTGGCGGCGGCGCAGCTCCGGGATGGCCACGCCCGTCATCCACTCGTGGAAGTGGCCGATGACCTGGTACTGACCCACGGTTTGGCGGGCCACTTCTTCCACAAACACCCGCGCTAGGTCGCCAAAAGCCACTACCTGGTGCAGCAGGTCGTCATTGTCGGGGGCAGGCACTTGGTGGTCGCGCCAGAGGTCGCTTTTGAGCGTACCAAGCTGGTTATACACCTGAAACGGGTTGATGAGCACAGCCCGGGGCCGGCCAGTTACGAGCCACACGCCGAGGCAAATG
>Ga0182233_1000084_pt1 | contig 17596 bp, 28 predicted proteins | sample G6R1MG_31_FD_129664 | JGI IMG/M metagenome (GOLD analysis project Ga0182233, IMG submission 129664) | Miscanthus phyllosphere microbial communities from Michigan, USA - G6R4_NF_07NOV2016_LD1 MG | ecosystem: Host-associated > Plants > Phyllosphere > Phylloplane/Leaf | place: USA: Michigan... | reverse complement strand
GCCGCGCGCCTGCGATCCGTTCGCCGAGCATGTCCGACCGCTTCGCTTCCCGCCGGGCGTTCTCCGCAGCCGCATCGCGTTGCTGGAGCGCGTCGGCGAGCTGACGGGTCAGGGTCGCGACCTGTTCGGATAGCATCTGCGCCTCGGTGCGTGGATCGTCTTCGAGGATGCGGCGAACGGCATCGGTTATATTTTGCGTTTTAACTTTCGCTCGATTTGTCGCGGTCATATGCCTGTCTCCCGGTAGCTTGCCGTCATGCGCCACTGTCCCTTGAGCAGAACAGCGCACTGCCCATCGTCATAATCCGCGACCAGCATCCGCATCATGCCCCGGTCTGGATCGAACCAGCCGACTGCGTTGACGGGCTGGCCGAGCGTGTCGGGTGCGCCGTGTCGGCGCAGCGTTTCGGCGACGGTGTGTAAGGGGATGGGGATACGGTTCCAGCCTGCGAGGGCGTCATCGGGCGTCATCCCTTCCTCCCTTCATGATTGCGGAGAGCGGTAGCTGGAACTTCTTGACCGTAGCCCGCGCCATCGAGCCGGAAGATCGCCCATTCGACAGCCCATGCCGCCGCGTCGGGTGCCGCCTCGTCATCCTGTGTCTGGGGGTGGGTCATTGATGATCATCCCACTCGTCAGCATTGGCCTTGCTGCGCGCTTCGGAAGCGTCAGCCGCCTCCTCACATGCAAGAACGATCGCCTCAAACCGATTTAGGTTCTCAGCTTCGCCAGTCGCATAAGCGAAACCAGCGAGGGCGTTGGGACCGACCGCAACGTTAGCTTTACGCCCGTCGAAATCCCAGATGATACCGAAGTCATGATCGCGCTCAAACCGGCTGATCGCCAGCCCAAGGCGGACTGCTAGCACTTGGAGTTGATCCTGCTCGCTCACTTCCCCGTCTCCCCGGTAAGGGCGCGCAGGATGGTGCGCAGGTGCCCGTAGGTCAGCAGGTCGTCGTCATGTGCTCGATTGACCAGCGCGTGATCGGCACAGGCGTCATACGCCGCCAGAAATACATCCAGCGTCGTCTTGGCTTCCTGTAGCGTCTCCCCGGCAAGGGCGAGTTCACGGCCGCGCTTGATGGCGGCGAGCGTGTTGATGACGGCGGGGTGGTCATCCTGTTCGCCGTTCAACACGCTGCGGCTGTAGCCGCACTCGATCTGTAGTCGGCCCGTGCGCTCGGCGACCAGTTTGCGCGCTTCGATCAAGTCGGGATCGAGTTTCAGGTCCATCTTGCGGATTGCAGACGGCAGCGGCATACGTGCGACACGCTCGGTAAGCGCCTCATGCTTCTCCATCAATGCCGCAAGCTGCTGCCCGATATCTTCCAGTTCCGCCGTCACATCAGGCTTGGTGTCTGCCTGGGGGGTGGGCGCGTCTGGGGCGTCAGGAATGTTACGCAGCCAGTCGGTCTTGTCGGCAGCTTGCTCCATCAGGCCGGGCGATTTCTGCTCGCCCTTGTTACGGAGAAAGGCAGCGCGACCGCGAAGCTGATCTACTAATTCAACACCAGGCTCGCATTCATCCATCGCTGGGGTGGGCTGGGGGACGTTGCGGATGCGCCAGTCGCGGTCGTGGACACGCAGCCCGTCTTCATGGAACCAGTATTCCTGCTGTATGCCCTGATAAATCTCGCCTTCGATACGGACCCCTCGATAGTCGCTTACCCGCCTCTTATCGACCGCAAACGCTGGCTTTACCCGCCCATCCTCATGGACCGCCTCAAGCTCGCCGCTCCAGTCGATCGGCGCAGGCTGACGGTAATGCGGGTGGTCGGCGGGGAGGCGGATGAAGTCGAAAGGCTCGTCGTCAGCAAGGAAATATTTACGCGCCGGGACGCCTTTCCCATACCACTTCTTTTCATCCCATGACCACTGCATCAGATCATTATCCCCCAACCACCCCGGCCGCTTGCCATCCACGGCGATGGCGGGGCCCCATTCGATGTTCTCGCTCATTTTCTCGCTCCTCTAAAAAGCCGTCTAAGCCGTTTTCAGCACCCCCGGAGGTAAACGGACACCACCCGCACCCCCAAAACCGCTGTAACACCCCTTAAAATCCATTTTTGGGGCATATCGCGCCTCCATCCGATCTCGATCCTGCATCCGACGCGCGGGCTTTGCGCCGGATCGACCTAACCGTGTTCTTCGAGCAGCCGAGGCTACGAGCGATGCCGGCGGCGGAATATCCCGCGCTCGTCATGCGCTGCACCTCTCCATGATCGACCGTGCCCCAGCGCAGGGGATGCAGCACCGGGACGTAAATCCGCTCCCCGCCGAAATGCATCACCAGCCGCGCCGCCAACCGTTCCCCGAACTGCCGCGCCAACCGCTGCGCCCGCGCCGTCTCCGCCGGGACGTGCATCAGGGTTCCGCCATGGACCGCTGACACGCGGGCCGCGTCATCCGCGCCCAGGCGTTCGATCAGGACGGAAACCTTGCGCTTCAACCGTTCAACCCCTTCACAACCCTCTTACGAGTATATCATGTAGTGTCGCACTTCAAGCACCGACCGGAGCCGGTTGATCCTCGCGCATCACCTCGCGCTTGCCGTTCCGCTTCCCGACGTACCAGTGCCAGCCCATGTGCGCCCCGATCTTGGCGTTCAGCGCATCGCAATGGCCCTGCAACTGGTCGATGGCCTCGAAGTCGTCGCGGACAGCCATCAGCCGCGCCGGATCGGGTGGTGGTGATACAAGGCTCGAGTAACGTACCGATCATGCTCGAGCCGCCGCAGCGTGCCCCGCTCCACCGCAATCCGCAGCCAACGGTCCGGCACGTCGCCGATCGGCTGGCCTTCGCCGATGTTGACCAGCCATCGTTCGAACAGATCGTTGGCGGTATCCTCGCACAGCCGCAGGATGGTCGCGTGATCGTCGACAGGCTCCCGATGCTCCCGTGCCAGGGCGATGCACTCGGCCGGCACCGGAAACCACTGGAGCGTTTCACAGGCCCGTCGCGACATGTGCGCCAACGCCGCTTCGCTGAACCCGCCAAGCATCGATACGTACACCGCGAACCGCCGCTTGCCGGTTTCGAGGTCCACCCGCTTGCTCGGCAGAGCGGTCGCCAGAAACTCCAGATGCCGTTCGATTTGCTCGGCGCTGGCGGGACGGGGCTTGCCGCTCGGCTGCGCCTCAGCCCATGCCGCCAAAATACGGCATTCCTCGATCGTCGTCGGCTTGCCGGCCACGGGCCTCGCGGTTGGCTCGCGCCTCACGGATGGCATCGATGAACCCGTCGCCTGATCCACCAGCCTGCCCATTACCGTTCCGAGCTGTTCCATTCCGTCCGTCCCTCATAACCCGGTCGTGCTGATCGCGTATCCGGTTGTGCCAAGCCTTGTCCCAATCGAGCCGTGCGGCGTCTCGCGATCGAGATGTCCAGTAATCGACGAACCCATCGATCTCCCGATCCTCCCTGCCTGGGGGCCATGCGTCGACCATGGCGGCGACCTTGGGCGGATAGGGCCTTGCGGGTTTCCAGTCGGCGGGCAACCGCGCCGCGCGCTTAGCGCGGTGTGATGTACCGTCAGGTACATCACTATTATTAATGTATTCCCTTGTTTCTAATTCTTTCTTCTTTGCGTCGGTGGTGCGTCGCTGCTGCGTCGCTGGCGCGTCGGTTGGTGCGTCGGCCTCGTCCTGAATGGCCTGATATTTGGCGTAATTCCGTAGGTTTATGACGGTTTGCCCTGCGTCGGCTGTAGCGTCGATAATTTCCGCGTTCTGTAACGAAGTCAGAAACCGACGCACCCTTGGTTCTTCCCACTTCCAAGCCCGCGCCATGTAGCGGAGCGAGTGGGAAAACTGCCCGCGTTGCAGCGTGATTTCACCCTTGGGCGTGACCACGCGACGCTCCCGGAATGCTGCCTCCTCGATCATCCAGACGAATGCGTCCCGGCGTGAAAACGCCTCTCCGCGAAACACGGGATGGTCCTGCCACCCGCGATGCATCAGATAGAACCCGCCCGATGCCATTTCAGCCGATCCGCCACACGCGCAGTTGCTCACCATCCCGGCGGACACTGAACTGCTTGCTGTGTCGCTTGCCGTAATCCGACGCGGCGGCGGCCACACGGTTACGCGGCTGTCGGGTCAGGAAGCTATCGCCAATTTTCATGTCCGAGAATGGATACCGCTGGAGCGGCGGAGGCGGGGCTACGTCTCGCTCAATTACGTGGTTCATACTTACTCCTTAATGCCTATAGAACCTAAAATCAACAGCCTGTCACAGCGCCTCTATCCGCACCTCGACACGCGGTATCTCGCCATACAGCTTCCGCACCCGCGCATCGACGATCTGGCTGTCGTCGGCCCAACAAACGGCGTTGAGCGCGTCACCGATGGCCTTGAGAATGTTGTCCCCATCGGGCCGGCTGGTGTGCCACTTAGCCTCCGCCTTCTTCCGCTTCGACCAGCTCGCAGCGATGGGGAAATAGGCGACGACGGTGAGGCGGACCGGCCCGGTCATGGGCGGGGTTCCGGACATGGCTTCCTGCCCCGCCAGGGCGACCATGCCCTCGTATGCTACTGTCTTAGCCGGAGTGAACGCGCGCGCTTTCCCCCCGACTGTTCCGATGCGCGGCCGCCCCTTGGCGACTGGAATGCCGGGGATGGTGATAAACATGCGTCCGCTCCTGGTTGGCTATCCTCGCCCCGCATCGCACGCGGGGTCCGGTAGCCGATCAGCCGGCGTCGAGCGGCGCGGCTGAGATGTTCGGGTCGTTGACCTGCCCCGCGATGCGCTCTGCCTCGGCCTTGGTCATGCGCTTCGCCTGCGCGGCGTCCGGCGTCCACACGTCATCTTCCTCGCTCGAGGGTTCCTTGATGATCGCCAGCCATTCGGTGGTCATCTCGTCGAACACGCCATGCGTCAGCGTCGGGTCTGCACTCGCCGCCTGGATCGCCAGATCGACGCCGCTGGGGGTGTCGTCGCCATCAGCAAGCGCGTCATCGTCGATCGTCATGGCGACGGGATGCTCCGCCGGCTCGGCCGGTGCCTCGATCGGCAAGTCGGGCTGGTCCGGGTCCGTCTGCGGCGTGGTGCGCGCGCCCATGAACCGGCGATCGTCCGCCGACACGACGACGACCCGCTGCCCGGCCATCTTGTACACGTCAAGCAGCACCCCGGCGTTGACGTGATCGATCTTGAGCTTGGCCTCCAGCGCCTCGCCATTGACCGCCAGCTTGTCCAGCATCGTCGCATGGATCGTCGGACAATCCTCCTGCGCGATCACCAGCACCAGCTTGCCGATGATGTCCTTTGACGCCTCCTCGATCGCTCGGATGGTGTCGCGCTGCGCCTGATTGTCCATGCCCTGCCATTGTGACGGCCGGTGCTTGAACAGGTCGAGGATTGTGTCGCGCAGAATGCCGAACGCGTTGCCAGCTTCGAAGCGCGACTCCTCGACGATGGTGTTCAGCCGCTCGATGCGCCGGTCGAACACCGTCTGCTCGTCCGTGTCCACCGGGACATTGGTCGCCGGGCGCTCCGCCTCGACGCGCGCCTGTTCCGCGACGGCCTCCTCCGTGCGATCCGGCTTGCCCTTCTTCGCCGCCGCCTTGCGGTCAGCCTTCGCGTCCTCGTTCAGTTGCGTGCCGAGCAGCGCAAAGGGGTCTTGTTCGCTCATTCTGTGTCTCCTGTGGGGCGATGACGCCCGCCCCGTTGCGATCTCTGAATTTTTACCGCTTGTTACCGCTTGCTATCGCGGGCACGACGCGCGGCGTCGTATTCTTTACCGACGAGGCCCATACGGTCCACGTCCTCAGGCCATATTCCAGCATGGCAGTGCGGGCAGGCCGGCACCATATTGCGCTTGCGCCACTTCTCGTCGATTTTCTTGGCGGCGATTGACCGTAGCTGAAAGGATTGCGCCTCTTTCGCCTCGTCCATCATCCGGCGGGCTTTTTTCTGAACCGCATCGAAATGCTCAATCAGCAGGGTGAAAGCATCAAACGCCTCAACGTCGGTCTCGCAATCTGCACACCAGATGCGACGCTCACGAGGATCGTAACGCATGGCATGATGGCGGCATGTACGCACCGGCCGCCGGGTAAGCCCGCGCGCCACACGCAAATCGCCAAAGTCGATAACGGTGACGCCGCCGACATATTCCTGCGGCTCAATCGGCGGGGATTTAATGCCTTCGTCGCTCACGCCGCCACCGCCTGCGCTTCAATCTCCCCCATCGCCTTTTCCAGCGCCACGATGGTCGCCGGCATCGCCTTTCCGGTCTTGATCGCGCGCCAGATCGTCGGCTCCGAGATGCCCGAATGCCGCGACAGCCCGGCCAGACTGGAGCAAGCGCAGTACAGCCGCATCTTGTAATCGGCTAGCTTTTCGCGGTTCTTGGCGGCCGTTTCGCTCGGCGTTTTCAAGGGCATTGTGAAATCTCCGCGTTATGGTGTTGCAACTAACGTGATATGGTCATAAGAGGGTTTCGCAACACATGCAACCCCATAGGAGCGCAAACCGATGGCACGCTACAACCCATACAGGAGCGGTCGAAGCGCCCCTGAAATCATCGCCGAGATGGACGCGATGCTTGCCGATCCTGAATATCAGCGCGAGTGCCGCGAAGGTCAGGCCCGGCTCAATGCCATGTTCGACGCGCATCGTGACCGCGCGCTGTTGCGGCGAGATGTGAACGAGGCGCTGGAGACGATCACGCTGGAGACGCTGGCGGAGGCGGCGTGATGGCTACGATCTACAGGCACGATAGCCCTGTCGCCTGCTGCCGCATCTGTGGCACTCAGCGCCAGTTCCACGGTCGCTCTATCGAGCCCCATGACTTCGAAGGCGAGACGGCGGCCGACTTCGAGCCGGCCGAGCTGACGCCCGAGCAACTGATCGGCGAGATGCTTGGCGGCGCGACGCCCGATCGCAAACGCGCGTGCCGTGACGCTCTGCGCGAGGCGGTCAAGACGACCATGGGCGTTGATTGGGAGGATTTGATCTGGGGGATGAACCATGAATGAGACTGTGATCGATCGGGAGTTCCGGGAGGACTTCAACCTATCCGGCGAGAAGCGCGAACGGCCTATCCCGATCATCGCCGGCATGCCACATCGGGCAGCGGCGATCATCACCGCCCCAGGCTTCTACCCGTCGCTGTCGCCTGACGACTATTTCGCCGAACCATGCCCCGGTCCCGCACTGACGAACAGCACGATCAAGATGGCGGCGAAGCCCGGCGCGGCTATGGCGAAGGTCGCCTATATGCATCCGGCAATCGGTCAGCCGCCCGAGGAGCGGAGGTCCACCGCCGCGCAGTATCGCGGATCGCTGGTGCATCGTCTCGCGCTCGACAAGGGCAAGGATTTCGCGATCAGCCCCTATGAGGCATACCGGTCGGGCGAGGCGAAGGCGTGGAAGGCGGGCATAGAAGCCGCCGGACAGATGCCGGTCAAGCAAGGCGAGTTCGACGTTGCCGAGGAGATGGCCGCCCGCATCCGTCCGTTGATCGTCGAAGCGTGCGAGGGGCATCCGTACCAGACGGAAGTCGTGATCGCGTGGCAGGAGCATGTCCCGCTGATCGGCGATCTGGTCGTGCCGGTGTGGTGCCGCGCCATGCTCGACGTGTGGTGCCCCGCCCTTGGCCTCGCGCTCGACGTAAAGACGTGCCGGGCCGCCGACGACGATACGGTCGATCGTGCGTTTTCAGACGGCTACGCGATACAGGATGCATGGTATCTGCGCGGCCTCAACGCGCTGGCGGCTGACACGGAGAAGGGTCGGGCGCGGTTCGGCTTCCTGTTCGTGGAGAGCGAAGCCCCCTATCTGGGGCGCGATGTGTCGGCGTCCGAAGGCTATCGCCACGCGGCAAAAATGCTGATCGAACGCGCGCTCTGGCAGTTTGCCCGCTGCCTACATCACAACAAATGGCCGGGCTACGAACCGCACCGCGCCGCGCCGACGCCTTGGTTTCTCAAGGCCGCCGAAGCCATGTCCCAGGAGAATTGATCGTGTCCATCAAGATGCCCAACCGCACCTTCACCGCCTCGCCCGCGCGCCGCGAGAAGGTGCCTTTGCTGATCGGCCTGACCGGCCCGTCAGGCGGCGGAAAGACATTCACCGCTCTGCGCCTTGCCACTGGCATTCAGACGGTCAGCGGCGGCGAGATTTTTTTCATCGACACGGAGGCGCGGCGCGCGCTCCACTACGCCGACAAGTTCAAGTTCCAGCACGTCCCGCTCGACGCGCCGTTCGGCTCGCTCGATTATCTGGCGGCGATCCAGTATTGCGCGCAGCAGGGCGCGGGCGTGGTGGTGATCGACAGCATGTCGCACGAACACGAAGGCCCCGGCGGCATGGTCGATCTGCAAGACCAAATCCTGACGAAGATGGCCGGCGACGACTTCGGCAAGCGCCAGCGGATGCAGATGCTGGCGTGGGCGGAGCCGAAGGCGAAGCGGCGCGCGCTGATCAACGGCATCCTGCAATTGAACGTCAACTTGATCTTCTGCTTTCGCGCGAAGGCATCGTCAAAGCCGGGTAAGGACGACAAGGGCCGGTCGGTGGTCATCCCACAGGGATACGTGCCGATCGCGGGCGAGGAGTTCGTATTCGAGCAGACGATGAACGCGCTGCTGCTGCCTGGAGCCGGCGGAGTGCCGACATGGGGATCGGACGAACCGGGCGAGCGCAAGATGATCAAGCTGCCCGAACAGTTCGCCGCTCTGCGCGATTACAACGGGCCGCTGACGGAGAAGATCGGCGCGAACCTCGCCAGATGGGCGGCCGGCGGCGACAGCGTGCCCAGTGCCCCCCGCACGGAGCCGGAAGGCCGCGCCGAAGCCGACCACGGCGACCAGCACGATGACACGCTCGACGACCACCCGATGCGCGGCAAGGCCGACGACATGATCCTACGGCTCCAGCGGGCGGAGGTGTTCGGCGACATCATCGCTATCGAGGCGGAGTTCGCCGGCCATAAGGCGGCCACGCCTGACGAGATTGTGGCGGAGGTCGAGCGGGCTATCGAGACGGCGAAGCGCCGGGTGCGGGGGGAAGCATGACCGACCAGTCCCCAGCGGCGCTATTCCAGCGCCGCGACCGGCTGGCGGCGGAGTTGCGTGAGGTGGACACCCACCTCGACGCGGCCCGCCGCAGGTGGAGCGAGCAGCAGGGCTATCTAATGCCCGTGCGATCTGAGGTGTTCAGGCAGGAGGTGGAACATGGTGGGGTATCTGTGGCGCAAGCTGGCGCTCTGGCAAATGCATCGCCGGATCAACGCGGCGGAGGCGGTTCACGGGCCGGCAGTCGACCGCATTCTCGATGCCCGTGATCGGCTGGAAGTGATGGCGGAGGAGCGGCGCAACAGCCCGGCGATCCGCCAGTATCGGAAGCGGCGCGCGGCGGCGATCAAGAACCGGCCGCCGCGCCCGCCACGGGTCAGCCGGCGCGCTTGACGATCTGCCGCAGGGCTTCGGCCTCCAGTGCCTCCCCCAGCGCCTCCTTCGCGGACGCTGGGGTTATTTTTTCCTTCGCCGCTGCCTTGCCCAGCGCGGGCAGGACGATGCGCTTTAGGGCGAACCGGGCAACGATGCCGATGGGCAGTTTCATGCGCTCTTGCCTCCCACAACGACGGCGATGCTGTCATCGACGTGATCGGCGATCTGCGCCGTCGTCTGCTTGGCACGGAGCGACAGCAGCGCCCGCCAGCCGCTCGCCAATATCGGCAGGGCGATAGCGAGGAACGTCGCGCCGTCCGACGACTGGAGCCATTGCAGGATTGCGGTGAGGTCGTGCGCGCCAATCAGTTTGATCAGGATCGGCAGCGCGGCGGCGATGACCAGCACGTCGCGCGCGAGGGTGCCAGCGATGGCCGGCGCGGCGCTGGCGTTGACGACGATCGGGGTGGGTTCGGTCATGATCGGTTCCTTTCGCTCTTATGCGCTGTATCGCGCGGCCTCTGCGGCCCGGCGTCGGGTCAGCCCCGCCATCACCTTGCCGTCGTTCTTGTTCCAGGCAGCGAACTGCGCCTTGGCAGCGGCATAGTCCCCGGCGAGGTGACGGCGCAACAGAGTGCTGTCTCCCAAGCCCTCGGCCTTGCCGTTGTTGTTCATATCGAGGCCGACGTTGTAGGCGAACGACACCAGCGCGTCGAACTGACCTTGGGTGGCAGGCTGGCCCCGCAACAGCATGTTCACGCCCACCTCGACATCGCGAAGATCGCGGGCGAACAGCCGGTCAGCCTTCTCGCGCGTCCACACAGCGCCGAGCGGGATCGGTCCACCATTCTCGTCGCGTGTCGTGCCCCAGCCGTTCGTGACCGGCTTGCCGTCCTTGCTGCCGGGGTCAGGGTAGGATTTCAGCTTGAGACTTTCGAAGCTGTGGATCAGGCCAATGCCCGCTTGGCTAGTCGCCATACCGGCGCGGCTGGCGGCGGCTATGGTAGCGCCCAAAGCGCGGTTGATCAGGTCCACGTCGGCTTGCGCCAGGGCGGAGCCCTTCACCTTGCGGATTGCGTCAAACAGGGCTTTGGGGTCGGTCATTCGTTCACTCCTCGCACGTTCGCCAGCCGGGCAAGGGCATGGCTGAATGGGTCTTCCGCGCCTAGCGCCGATGCTGCCAGCCCGATCAGCTCGCGGCTCTGGCCCACCGCCGGATTGCCGGGCGCGGCGGCCTCAAGCGCATTGGTCGACGTGACAGCGGCGTTCATCAGGAACGACATGGCCTGCCCCAGGCGGGACAGGCGCTCCTCCATGCGATCGAACCGCGCCTCGACGGCGGCTTTCTCGGTCGCGATGAACTCGGCGGCGGCGGCCTTGTCGGCTGCGTCGGCGGCTCGATCTTCGCGCTCGGTTTCGGCTCCTGACTTCTTCGCTGCCGCCCATTCCTTGATGTATTCGGGGCCGCGCTTGACGATCCAGACGGTTGCGATCGCAACCTGAATTAGCAGAATGCCCCAGATGCCATAGCTGCTTGGCGACCAACCGTGGATCGCCACTGGCACCAGTTCCTCGGCCGCCTTTGCAGCCGCTGGTTTCGCGGCCTCAAGCACTGCGGCGGACAGTCGAGCAGACGATCAGCATGTAGAGGCCAGCCGCGAAGGCGAACACCTGACACACCAACAGCGCGTCATTGTCGCCGGGCGCGAATGTCTGAGTGGCCGAATAGGTCAGCCGGTTCAGACAGAGCAGCCACACCGCCGACATGACGCGCTCGCTCGGTTGCGCCGCGCTGCCCAGCCGCAGCGACTTGCGAAACGGCTTCCACAGATACACCAGCAGCGCCATCCAGAGCAGACTAGTCAGCACCCGCATCACCTCCACTGAGTTCATAGATCGCCCTTTCCAGCGCGCCCCAGCATATCAGCAGGATGTGATACGCTCCGATCAGCGCCATAATAGCGCCGACCAAGCGCATATAAATAGCCCCCTGTTAATACGGCAAGTTGCCCCCACGCCGTATATGACAATTGCCAGTAATAAGCCCACTGCGGCACTTCACCTTGATCAGTGAAGAACCCGTAATGCGCGTGCGCTATCAGTTGGATTGCGTAGATCGCAACGACAAAAATCTGTGTGCGCGTTCGCCGCATCGCGAATATCGCAATCGCGGAAAGGTAGTCCGTGATCGTTGAGAACAGCCATGGAAACTGTTCGCCCGAGAACCACACCATGAAAAGATTGGCGGACCAGTTGGCGAGCAGGATCGCCACTGTTCCCGTCAGCCATTTGCAGTCGGAAACGAGGCCGACGATTAGCAGCATCAGCATGGCCGACAGGAACAGCAGCACCATCACCTACCCCTTACTTCGGGTCTTTCGGGGGCGGCGGGGGAGGCGGCGAGGTGTTGCCGCTGTCGGCGGTCTGGAAGCCGCCCTCCCCATTCTTCGGCTCGTGGGCCGGCTTCGGCTTGTCGGTCATAGGTTCCTCCATTGATGGAGGCGCAGCTATATCACCGCTTTCCGCTAGCCCCAATCGTGCATCTTAAACGACCACTTCGTGTCGCGCGGATTGATGCGCTCGTACACTTCCAAGCCCCGCAGCATCCCCCAGTGTATGCGCTCGTTTAGGCCCTCAGTCTGCGACGGCTCCTCCACCATCAAAAAAGACCGGGTGGTGCGGAGCCGCTTCACGATCTGGTATAGCTGCCGGCGTTCCGCATTTTGTAGGTCACCAAACGACCATTGATAGCCGGTCGTCGCCACGCCCTCGTCAATACCGAAGCCGCCGCCGAACAGACGCTCGACGCTTCCGGTGTCCTCGATCAGGCCGCCACCGCCGCGCTCCTCGCCGTATTCGGTTTGGAAGGCAAGGCCCATCTGCATCGTTCCGAGCGTAGGCTGTACGCCATTGCTATTAAGTGCGACGCGGAAATATCGTCCCTGCATCGCTGGGAACTGTAAGAAGCAATGAAAAACATCATTGATGCCGCTTGCAGCCAGCGGCGTCGGTAGCTGGTACATCGTGATTACCGGGCCAACTCCTAGACCGGTAAGTACTTGTATTGTTCCATCAAACAGCAAAGGGCTACCGCAATACCCTATGAACAAACTATCGATAGATTTGATAGACCCTAAATCATAATCTATGTCCACTCGTTGTTTGGAGGGAAGTTGAACCGCTTCCTTTGGATTAGGCGATGCCAAGCGAGCCGCGTCAACGCCCGCCGGATCAAACGCACCATTGGAAATTGACGAAGACGCGAAAGCCACTGGCTTTGCCGGCTCTACAATGCAAATTCCCCGGCCCATTACAGCGCCTTCAACACAGTAAGCGTTGTCACCTGCGGACCATCGCTTTCCGACGCGCCGACGACGAACACATTGGCCCCACCCTCATAGCCCAGCCGGTCGGCGACGATCCGCGCGCATTGCCCGATCATTCCGCCGAGCAGTCCCGGCACCGTTACGACATCGCGCACCAGCGGCCCTTGCAGCGCGGTCGCCTGCGCAGCCGCCACGGTCCGCGCGTCGGCTTGTGTCGCAAGCGGCGTGATCACGTCGCTGTCTCCGGCCACCGCCGACCACTTGCCATCCGCCCCGGCGACGGTCGCGCTGACATATCGCGCATCGGATTTTAGCCATGATGCGAAGGCAGGATCGACCGTTGCCATGTCGGCTCCTCGGGTGGTTGACGATGCGCCTTAATCGCGCATTCGGCGCGGCGCGGCAATGGTCAGGACGTAGGCCATGTGCGCGCGTCGAAGATGGCCTTTTGCGCGGTGGCGGTCGTGGCCGCTCGCATCTGGCGTTTCAGCTTCTGCGCGCGAGCCGCGATCTTCTGCGTCAGCGCCGTCCGCTTCATCGCGTCTTCCCATCGGGTGATGACGACTGGCAAGGTATCGCCAGTTTCATCGACTTCTGCCAGTGACCACGCGAACCGCTGGCGCGTCTCAGGGCTGGTCAGCGACGACAGGATTGATGCTACCAGCGTTGCCGACATGCTGCGGTAGTCCCGCACCTCACGCGCCTTGTTGGCGTACTCGTATTTGATCTCCTGCCCGGTGGTGAGCAGCGGGCGCATCAGCATCGTTCGCTCGTCGTCGATCATGTCGAGCATCCCTTGCAAAACCTGCGCGGGAGACGCAACCGCCTGCGCCAACGCCACAAACGCGCCGGTCGCTCGATTATATTGCATCGTGCCGGGCGTGTAGTTGGTGTTCGATGGGACCGTGCTTCCGCCGGGCGGCGTGTTCAACGCGAGGTCGCGCTGATCCGACACATCCACATAGCTGACGAGGGTGTTGCTCGCGTCGAGCTGCGCATATCGGGGCATTACTTTTTGAACTCCGACACGAAGATGGTCCCGTATTCGATCAAGTGCGGGTCGCCGCTGCCATAGCCATTGTTCGCGCCGATGCTGGCGGTGAAGGTAAGTGGGCCTGCGCCGAGGTCTTGCCGCGCGACTAGGAAGCTGAACCCGATCGGGCTTCCTCGCTGGCCCGACACCTTGACGCCGCTCGCAAGCACCGTCTGGCCTGCCGCGACCGTCAACAGGGCCTGCGTGCCGGCCGGCGCGAGAGAGCCAAGGGTGACGATGCCGCCTACGTCCACGCGCACCATGCCGCCGCCATAGAGGGTGATGCCTACCGATGCGAACTGCACAGATTGCGTCGAGAACGTCGCGCTGCCGTTGGTCTGGCCGACCGTGCCGGTGATCGCGTTGTTCTTGACCTTGATCGTGTCGACTTCGAGATTGCCAATCTTCGCGTTGATGATGATGGCATCCGCGATCTGCGCGCTACTGGTGATCAGGTTCTGCGAAAACAGGTCGCCGCCAACCTTATTCCACGCCCCGTTGAGCCAGTAATAATACTCCTTCGACGTGGGCCGATACCATGTCTGACGATCGAACTGACCGGGGCCAGGATTAGCGTCCTGCACGAAGCCAAAGGGAGGTGGGCCTTGCGGGCCAGGCCCGCCTGTATCACCCTTATCGCCTTTGTCTCCAGGGTTGCCCTTATCCCCCGTTGCTCCCTTGTCGCCGGTTGCACCCGTGTCACCCTTCCGGCCCGTGATAGCCGCCGTGAACCCCTCCAGCGCCGACAGCGCATCGCGCCATTTCTGCCGATAGGTCGGTCCGTCAATCGGGGTGTCGACGGTCGTGTCGTTCCATGCCGGCGACAGGCCGCTGAGATACGTGTCGAGCGCGGACACTGCGGCATTGGCGCTATCGCGCGTCGCAGTCAGGTCGGACGGCGACCCGAGCGTGACGTATTTCTGGTTGAGCGCGTTCAACTGGTCATGCGACTGCTGCCAGCGGATGATTTCGGGCGGCTTCTCCCCGCGCGAAAGGATGCCGTCGCTGACGATGGCGTCAATCGTGGACAGAATGTTGCCGACCGTGATCTTGAGGTCCGCGCCGGTCGTGCCGTCAGGGAACAGCACGTCGGTCGCGAGGATTGCGGCGCTGATTTCGGACGGCGAATGGATGCGATTGTTCCGTTGGAAGCCGACGCGCCGGGTGCGCAGCGGCGGGAACATCACCTCGCGCTTGACGGTATCGGCGGTCAGAGTAACGGTGGGCGTATCGAGGTTGAAGCGGCGGAACGTCAGCGCGCCGGCCCCGTCCACCGTCCAGGCCATCAGCAGCGGGTTCAGCAGCCGGTCAATCGCCTGCGCGGCGGTTTCGTTGCTGTCGTATATGAGGATGCCGGATGCGTAGTTGGCCCAGCCGGTCGCTTCCGACAGGTTCGCCACGGTGATGCCGGTTGCATATCTGCCGGCGATCAGGGCGGCGAGGTCGGCTGGCGACAGATTGTTGGCGTAGCTTCCGGTCAGGTCGGCCGTCAGCGGCCCCACAGGCGTCGTCCACCACTTCACGCACGCAATCGACGGCGCGACGACAGCGCCCCCCTGCGGTGCGGTGGCGTTGCGTAGAGCGGTCAGCGTTGCCGCCGCCGATCCCTGCCACGGAACGGAGGCCAGCGGCCCCGCGAGGCCCTTATCGCGCACGGCGTCTATCGTCGTGACGGCATTCGGCGCGGTCGGATCACCAAACTCATAGATGCTGTTCGCCTTGTCGAGCAGGAAGCCCTCGACGTTGAACACGCGCCCGAACGCGACGCGCTTGACGCGCCCGCTGGCGTCATCGCCGCCTTCAAGGTCGCCCGTGCCGGCGAACGTCTTGGACGCGATCGGCGTATCGAGCGACACGGACAGGTCGGAAACGGTCAGCGTGATCGCGCCCCCTTCCGACACCGCCGACGATACAGTGCCCGCCAGCACGACAGGATATGTCGTAGCCGTCGCGTCATCGCCCATGCGAACGGTGATCGCCGCCTTGTCCCACACCAGCCCGCCGAGATACGACGCATACGCCTTGTCGCTGGGGAAGATGCGCAGGCTGGCGGTCGAGGGAAGCGTGCGGCTGGTAAACCCGCCAGCGTCGAAGCCGATCGCGGCGGACATGCGTGGCACCGTCGCTACACCGCCCCGCCAATCGCCAAACCCGAGTTGATCGTAGGCGCGCGATCCGCCACCCGCCACCCGCACGTCCACCGTCGCTCCTGTCGCGGCGATGCGGGGTTTCGCTTGGACAAGAACGACGGTGGTCAAGGCGCTGTCTCCTATTGGCTTGAGGCCGTCCGTAGCACGGAGCCGTAATTCGGTGTAGCGCCCGAGAAGCCGCCGAGGCTGGTGACGGCGGCGATCAGCGTGTCGATCTTCGCGTTCTGGATCGCGATCAGGTCGTTCGTCTCATTCACCGCCGCCGTGGTCGCCGCCTGCGCCGCCGTGGTCACGCCAGCCGCTTCATTGACCCGCTGCCGCTCCATTTCGATCACGCGCTCTGCCGCCGTCTGCGCGCCGGCCCGGTCGCCCGAATACTGCCCGCCGGCCGTGCCGAAGCTGTCACGGGACAGCGCCACCTTCTGCGCGAGCAGGTTGGCCAGTTGGTCGGCCGCACCATCCTTGCCCGCCTCCGCATCGGCCTGCACAGTCGCGATCTGCCGCGACAGCGCCGCCAACCGTTCGACCGGTGAGCCTTCCGCGAGGTCGCCGAACTTGAGCGCGTCGAGGAACGACGACAGGCCGCCGATGCGCGACTTGAGCGTGTCCTCGATCAGCTTCGTGCGCGTCTCTACGTTGTCGCGCTCCACCGCCGCCACGTTGAGGCCATACGCCTTAGCCAGCCGCAGCCGTTCCTTGGCGCTGTTCGCCTCCGTGTCGAAGATGCCCGCCAGGGTGCCGTTCAGGCCACGTAGACGCGTTTCCAGCGCCTTGACGCCCAAGGCTTCGCTGACCGCCTTGTTCACGTCGCTGCTGCCGCGAATGGCGCGTTGCATGGCATCCGACAGGCCGGTGATAGCGCCGTCGAGGATCGCGTCGCGGAGGGCGGCGTTTACCGCCTCCTCCTGCGTGTCAAACGCCTGCACGCCGGTCAGATTGCCCCGCCCGGTGGTATCGACGCGGTACGCACCCGCCTTGTGGCCAGGGCGGTAGCCGATCGACACGTTCGCCGTGCCCAACCCGCCGCCGAGTTGCGCAGCGATCTGGTTCAGGCTGTCGGCAAGGCCGCCGCCCAAGGCGTTGGCGTTGTTCTTCGCCTCGCGCCCGTAGCCGGTCGCCGCGCCGGCCGAGGCGACGCCATTTGCGAAATTGAGCGTGGACGAGGCTTGCTTGTCACGCTTGAACAGGCCGCCCACGACGGAGCCAAGCACGCCGCCGATAGCCGACCCGATCGGGCCGCCGAACGACCCCAGCGCGCCGCCGATCGCCGCACCGGTGTTCGAAGTCTTGAGGCCCAGCGCCTTCACCAGCGGCGCGGCGATGTTGGCGGTCGCGGCACCCGTGGCGGCCCCAGCGATGGCCTTGCCACCATATTGCCCGAACGATGCGCCGATGCGCTTGGCGTTCTCCGGGTTGGTGAACGCGCCGGCCACCTTCGAACCGATGCCGCTCAAGGCGCGCTCGAATAGCGACCCGGAGGTGAGCGCGCCGCCCGCACTGCCGCCGCCGCGCCGCCCCACCACGACAATATCGCCGGTGCCAGGATCGATCCCGCTTTGCGCCGATGGGCCGGTAGGACCGCGATAGCCCGCCAACAAGCTCGCCAGTGAGCCGCCGCCCGCCGCCCCGCCGCCAGTGACGGCCGATGCCGCGCCGTTCAACGCCGCCGTGAACCCGCCGAGCGCGGCCGTG